>MDTD01149791.1_pt1 | contig 151380 bp, 121 predicted proteins | sample 811221 | NCBI WGS metagenome assembly MDTD01 (sample SAMN05326646, study PRJNA326480) | marine metagenome | isolation source: seawater | place: Pacific Ocean: South West | collected 2011
CATACGAAGAACGGGGCACTCAAGGGCCTAGGCTATCAGCTAATCAGATCTACTTGGCTGGCGGAATCGGTTGTGCCTTTGGATTGGCCGTGGATCAACTCAATTATGCGCTCATTCCGTTGTCGGTATTTTATGTCGCCTTACCAGGTTTTTCGATTGTCATTTTCCTGCTGCAGGATTGGGTCGAGCGGGGGCAACTGCATCCTTATCACCTATTGCTGGCTTTTGTTTGCTGGGCGATCAATCTAAGTGTGGCTGGCGGGATAACCTACCCAGGAGTCGCGTATACGGGCTGGCTATTGCTCGGACTCAGCTTACTATCTAGGTCCAATAAAAACCTATCGGGAGTGGAGAGTCAGAATCTTGATCAACGTGTCCTGTCTCAAAGGCAGCGTTGGATCATGATGGTGTTCATGGGAGCATTACCAATTGCTGCCTATATTACATTTCATCGGCCGGTGACGACGGTGGATTATCAATTACTGCATGCGAATTATGACCTATCTCAAAATAAGATTACTGGGGCACGAGAGCATTTACAGGAGGCAATCAATGCTGATCCTACAAACACTGATGCTTACCTGAGGCACGCCAATGTTCTGTTTATGTTGTTGAGTGAAGAACGCTCAACGCCACTTTATGAAGAATATAGAAAGTTGGTGGATCAGGCATTAGCATTAAATCCCAATTCCCAGACATCGTACGAGTTATTCTCACAACAAGCCCTGCTTCTGTATGATCGATTTAAACAACCTGAGGATTTAAGTCGTGCCTTGGAATTTGTGAAACGTGAAAGCGAACTCTATCCTACCAACGCTTATGTTTTTGCCCGCATGTCTATATGTCAGTACTTTCAGGGAGATTGGAAGGCCAGTCTTCTCGCTCAAGAGAAAGCGTTTTCGCTTGATGATGAAAACCCGCATTTGGAATTCAAGTTGAGTAATCGTCGGCTATGCGAGGTCGAATTTGCGGGCTGGAAGGACCAAAAGATATTTTTTGATAAAATCGATGAATCGGTAGAACAAAGTCTGAAGTCCCTCCGTAAAAGAAGACAACAGTAACTCCGAAAAATACTGAATTACCCCGTGAAAACCGTGCCAGTTGGTTTTCACGGGGTTTTTGATTCAATGTGGTAGACTTATCAGTAGTGCCTGCCAGCGGCAATTGGACGGCCATGGCGGGAAAAATGTGGCGGTTTGACCTCCCCCACCGCACAAAAAATTTAGAAAATCGAATCAAATCGTTAGAGCTTATAGCGTCATAGGAATGTCATGAGATTACTCGTTGTTTTAGTTGTTGCATTGGCTACAGGCGGAGTTGCTGGAGTTTTGCATAGCCAATGGAATAGGACGGGAATTAGAGAACAGTTTCGTCCGATCAATCCTGGGAGTGTGTCTCAGTTTATTGGGTCGTTAGATGCCGAAGAGGTCGACGTCGTAGACGGACCAATCGCTGTCGTCGTTGGTTCCACGGAATACGATTTTGGAACGATGGAACGTCGTGGAATCAGAAGTCATACGTTTGTTGTTCGTAATGATGGCACAGAGCCTCTGACGCTGATCAAAGGCGAAACGACATGTAAGTGTACGCTGAGCTCACTGGCTGCCGGTGAAATCCTTCCCGGGAAATCGGTCGAAGTAAAACTCGAATGGACCGCCAAAGAGGTGGGACCTTCTCTACAGTTCTATCAATCGGCAGACATTATTTCGAACGATCCAAACAACCGCCTGATACAACTAGTGGTTAAAGGAAACATTATCCAGTCGGTTATGCCAAAACCTGAACGTCTGACAATGAATGGTTTGTCATCCGGTGAAGGCGTCACAGTTAAAGGCAAGGTGTTCTCCTACAAGCAGACCGAAGAGCCATTGGAAATCCTCGAGGTAGAATTTCTAGAAGAGGCTCCAGAGGGCATTTTTGAAATTTCCTTTAAACCGCTTTCGGAAGAACAGGTGAAACAGGAATTGAAAGCTTATAGTGGGCAGGAAATGACTGTGAAATTGAATCCCGGTTTGTCTCCGGGAACCTTCGAATTCCCCGTGCGATTAACAACCAATTTGCCCGATGCTCCCAAAGTGGATATCTTTTTGAACGGCTCTGTGGATCCAGATATTTCAATTTTTGGTAAGGGATTTCGAGCTTTAAGGGAAGAAGGAAGTCAGCACATAGGAGTATTGGACCTAGGTGAGATTTCTTCTGCGGAAGGATTAGACAAAAGCATAAACCTGGTGGTTAAAGGGGCTTATCGCAATGAAGTAAGTTTCGAGGTGCTGGAGGTCAATCCAGCTTCTCATCTTCAGGTTTCATTGGGAACTCCAATGTCCATCGGAAGTGGTAAAACGATTCATCATCGGTTGACGATTAAAATAGACCCTGACGTAAAACAAATCAGTCGGCGAGGTGGGAATCTTGGTGTTCCAGCTCATATTGTCCTAAAAACAACTCACCCGTTTGTAAAAGAAGTGTCAGTTCAGGTACTCCTGTCTGTCACGAATTAACTGACAGGACAATCCAAACGATGGCCCTCAAATCGCACTATATTCAATGTAGTATTTTCCTCTGCCTAATCGGTATCGGTTGTTGTCTGGTAACTGGTTGTGGCGATGATACGCAATCAGAGCAAATTGAGGGAAGTCCTCAAATATCATATCAATCTGATGATATTCCGCCGGAGCCAGAGACTGGTTCAGAACCGGAAACTCAACATGCCGAACCGTCTCTGGACACTAACATTATGGTGCCAAGCGACTCCACCGTTCTCTTCGATGGTTGGACGAAACCTTCGGCCGTATTGGTTTTTACAGGCCGGCAATTTGGTTATATAGAACCCTGTGGATGTACAGGTCTGGAGAGGCAAAAAGGAGGTCTGGCACGAAGATACACATTTCTAGACAGCTTGCGGAAACGTAATTGGGACTTGTTTGCGATTGATACAGGGAATCAAGTGCGACGGTTTGGCCGCCAGCCAGAATTTAAATTCAATCTGACTTCTGAATTGCTGGGGCAAATGCAGTATGCTGCTGTTGGGTTAGGGCCGGCTGACTTGAAGTTACCGGCAGGGGAATTATTTGCTGTTGCGGCAGTGGATGATAATGACAAATCCATGTTTGTAAGTTCAAATGTTGCAATTCTCGATCGAGCATTTACTCGGCGTTTTCAATTACTAGAGACTCCGGCAGGGACGATCGGATTGGCAAGTGTCATTTCGGAACAGTGGTTAGAATCTCTATTTAATGACGATCTGATTGTGGAGGAAACGGACGAAGCGTTGCGAGAGGTAGTGACGGATTCTTCGTTTCAGAAAACAGATTTCAAAGTGCTGATGGTGCACGGAACTCTTGAGTATGTCAGGGAATTGGCCAAGTCTCAAACGGACTTTGATTTGTTGGTCTGTGCAGGAGCACCAGGCGAGCCGGCTTATGAACTGGAGTCAGTCGCACGAGCTAAAACCAAGATCCTGAAGGTGGGTGAGAAGAGTATGTATGCCTCGGTTGTCGGAATCTTTCAGTCAGATACCGGCCGGAGAGATCTGAAATTCCAACGTGTTGCATTGGATGCCAGCTATCAGGATTCCTCGGTAGTTCTCGGGATGTTCAAACAGTATCAGGAAGAACTGCAGCGTTCCGGTTTCCGTGGCTTAGGGATTACCCCTCAGGAACACGCCTCGGGATATCAATTTGCGGGGAGTCAAAGTTGTGCAGAGTGCCACGTGTCGGCCTTTGAGGTCTGGAAAGACTCACCGCATGCTCACGCTACCCAGTCGCTCATCGCTCCGCACGGTCGGGCTGAGATTCCTCGTCAGTTTGACCCGGAATGTCTGAGTTGTCATGTCACAGGCTGGCAGGCTCAGGAGTATATTCCTTACGAGTCAGGATTTATGAGTTTGGCTGAGACGATGCATTTGGAAGGCAATGGATGCGAAAATTGTCATGGTCCCGCCAGTGAACATGTACGATTGGAGTCGGATACAGAAAGTCCAGTTGCCGAAAGGGAAAAATTGAGAGCGTTTGTTCATCGCGACCTAACAGAGTCCAAAGAACGATGCCTCGAATGTCATGATTTGGACAACAGCCCGGACTTCCACTTGAAAGGCGCTTTTGAAAAGTATTGGAAGAAGATCCAACACTAATAGTGATATTTAGCTTTCTGCCTGTAATTCAGCGACGACTTCATCGGAGAGATTGAAGTTGGCCGACACATTTTGTACGTCATCATGGTCGTCAAGTGCTTCCATGAGCTTAAGGATTTTACGAGCCTGATCTGCGTCGAGTTCAACCGTGTTGTTAGGGATTCGGGTGACTTGCTTGGATGTAACTGTAATTTCTGCCTCAGCTAATGCTTCAGCCACATCGGTGTAAAGTTCAGGCTCACAGGTAATTTCAAAATGGTCACCTTGAACCTGAAAGTCTTCTGCGCCGGCTTCGAGTGCTATTTCCATCGTGGCTTCTTCATCGGCTGCATCGATGGGCACGAGGAACAATCCTTTGCGATCAAATAACCAGGCGACACAATTCGTCGCTCCCATGTTTCCTCCATGGATTTCGAACATCTTACGAAGCTCCGGTGCTGTACGATTTCGATTGTCGGTCATGATATCGCACATCACAGCGACCCCATGAGCACCATAACCTTCATATATGATCTCTTCGACGTTACCACCATCGAGCTCGCCGGTACCTTTCTTGATGGCTCGGGCAATATTGTCCTTAGGCATAGAGACATCTTTGGCGTCCTGAATGGCCTGACGCAATCGAATGTTGGTGACTGGATCGCCCCCTCCCATCTTGGCAGCAATGATAATTGCTTTAGACAGTTTGCTCCAAAGTTTTCCGCGCTTGTTATCGATCGCGGCTTTTTTGTGTTTAATACCGGCCCAATGGGAATGTCCAGCCATGTTTGTGTCCGTTGAATAGTGATGGTCGGAGAGCGTTTGCGAGAATTGTATTCTAACTGAAGTCGTAGGCAGTGTTTAGCAGGTAGATGGTCGAGTTAGATTGCCGATAGTTTCTTTTCGACTTCTTCTCTTTGTTGTTGATGTCTTGGTGCTTTCATGTATTCCAGGGCGCGTTGCCACATCTTACGAGCCTGTTGTTTGTCACCCAATTTGAAATAGGTATCACCAAGATGATCATAAATGACGCCGTCGGTCTCGTTGAGTTCCCGGGCCTTTTCCAATTCTGCCCGAGCCTCTTCAAACTTCCCCAATCGGTAGCAAGCCCATCCAAGACTATCCCGATAGGCTGAATTGTCAGGCTCTGCCACCACAGCCGTACGAGTCATTTGTTCAGCCCGTAAGAGATGCTCATTTCGATCGGCCCACAAATATCCCAGGTCATTCAAAGCACTGATATCCTGCGGATTCCGATCCAGTACCTGTTCCAGCCATTCAATGGCTTGTAGAGGATCTCCAGATGCCAAGCAAAGGTTTGAAAGCGTGAGTTTCGCTTCCCGCGAGATTTCTGTAGCAGCGGGATTGCTCGTCATCGTCTCGAGTTTGCTTATTAATGAAGTATATGCCGTTTTAGCTTCGGCCAATTGTCCGGTGTGATATAACACCCAGGGGTATCGACTTAGCAGGCGAGGATTGTTGTTCGCATTGTCGGAAGCGAGTTTAGCCGATGTGACAGCTTTATCATTTTTGTCTTCCAGTAGATAAGGACCTGCGATTAAAAAGTGAATAGACGTCTTATTACGAACATTGTCGTCTGCAAGAGCACGCTCAAAGACGGCGATGGCCTCTTTCGAGCGTTCATTGAGGAGGTTCTGAATTCCCCATGTTTCATAAAACTGTGCACTTTGCCGCGGAGCCTGCTCAATAGCCAAGTTCCAAAATGTGGTAGCATTTTCCCAATCGTTTGCCTGAGAAAACAAAAATGCCATTGCCGCTGCTGTATGACTCTTAAAGGTCTTGAAATTGACTTTAACATCATCCGGTGTCAGGTCCTTGTCAGCATAGTTTTTCACGAGACGTGCCATATTGATGAGCAGGGCTTTATTGGAGATAATCCGATCGATCCGATCATCTTCCAGCGATTGAAGAGATCGGCTGCGTGAATAGACGAGTCCAAGGACCCAACATAATTCCATCGTCAGGTTGTCGGCCAACGGAGCATCGGTTGTTTGTAAGGCGAGCAGGGCATCAATTGCACCCTGATACCCAGATAACACAGGCTGGATGGGAATGAATTTACGAAAGTGCAGTAAGGCAAGCTCCGGCTGACTGGCACGATTTGCGAGATCGGCTAAGGTGTAACCTAAATAGTGATTGGATGGTTGTTGCTGTAATGCCTGAGTGAGTTGTTCAATTGATTTTTGGTCTGCTCGTAATCGATCTTCGAAAAGATTGCGGTTAATCGCAATCAGCAACCGATAAGGGTCTGATTTTCCCTCGGCTGACTTTAAATCCAGATACCGCTGAAGTTCACTCAGTGCCTCAGAGTCCTTGTTTTCTGCATAGTACAGGCTAGCGACACGCAAAGCATACATGGCAGGGTTAGGGGCAGTTTGTTGAGATTGTTCAATGGCTTCCCGGGCTTTGGTAAATTGCTTGGTCGCTTTGTAGACTTCGTTCATGGCTAAAAACACAGAACCTGTACTGCCTTTGAGCCGCGCTAAATGAACCTCGGTTAGTCCCGCTTGTTCCGGTTGATTCAACGCTTGAGTCGTTTCATCGAAGGCTTTGGCGGCCAGTTCAAAATTCTTTGCCAGAAAAGCAGTTCTGCCTAACTCGGCAGTAATGAGTGCTTTGGGGACGCTGAGTGTGTCATCATTTTGGCGATTCAGGACAGCCTGATAAGCCTGTATTGCCTCCGGATAATCACCATTCCTAGTTAGGACGACGGCCATCCTCATGAGAGATTCGGAGTTCGCGGAGGTGTCATTGATCGCCAGTTTGGCGTATTGAGAAGCCTCTTGATTTCGTTTTAGCCCCATTGCCAATGGAATGAGTTCATTGGAAATAGACACAACCGAACGATCATACCGCCAGGCACGCTGATACAGTTGAAGTGCTTTTACAAACTGTTGCCTGCGGGCATGTAGACGCCCCTGACCAAATAACGTGGAAGCATGCAAGCGATCCGCATGTGATTCAGCAAGCGGTTTGGAAAGCAAGGGTTCGTCGTTGATGGTCGGCGGTGTAAAGTCGGTGACTTCGTCCGCCAGCAGAGGAGAGGTTGCTATCCAGGCGAATAGAAAAAGTGTAAAGCTTCGCAATTGAATCTCGATTTACAACGGGAGAGACCAGGGGTATCGCTGATGCCAGCCAAGTCTATTCTAGCAAATCGTAGCACAGCAATCCCACGCCACTTTTACCTACGTGGAGCCTCTCTGAAGGATTCAAAGTCAGGTCTCTGTATTGATGGTGACGGTAAAACCGGAGGTCATAAACCGCTTAGCGAGGTTTTTTTGGGCGACCAGCTTTTTTCTTCGGGGCAGCTTTCTTTTTAGGAGTTGCTTTTTTCTTCGGGGCAGCTTTCTTTTTAGGAGCTGCCTTTTTCTTTGGAGCCGCCTTTTTCTTTGGAGCCGCCTTCTTTTTAGCGGCTTTTTTCTTAGGAGCTACCTTCTTTTTCACGGCAGATTTTTTGGGTTTGGACTCACCGACCTCTTTTTCGTCTGTCGAGGCAACTTTCTTTTTCGAAGGTTTTTGTGGCAAATTGTCAGCGCAGTCTTTATTGATTTTCAGCAGCAGGTCGTGAGTCGTTTTCCCGTAAGGATCACTGGCTAATTGAATTCCGAGCAAATGAATCAAGGCTCCGAATTCAACCCCTTTGTTTTTAGCAATGGTTCTTTCGAGTCCAGGAACTTTGCCTTGGTTTCTGTTTTTCACCGAAACGACGCCAAGAATCTGCAACGCATCCAATGCGCCTTCATTTAAGGGAATTGCATGGCCACCCAACCCATTTTGTACGGCATAATTGACGACAAATTTGGGGATGTCTTCATAGTAGCCTGCGATCGTAGCAGTGGTTTTACTTAACCCCTCTTTAGCCATAAAGGACAGATCAAAGGAGAAGTGAGTTTCATAAACGTTGAATAAGATTCTTCTTAGGTCACGAGCTGATTGAGCGGCGTTAGGTAGGCACCCCATGACTTCGGTCAATTCCGAGTTTGTCGTCACGCGAACTTCGTTCCAGTCCACATAGCGTGTTTGCAACTTACTAAATGCTTCGGTGGCCTGATCGGGAGTGGCATTTTCCAGACAGGCGGCGTAAAGCAACTGCTCTACAATAGGGCGATCCTTCACCGGTAGCTGTACATTGGTGAAGTGCTTTTTCAGAACACTGAAAGTTTTCTTGATTAATGAAGCTCGTTTTGCAGCACTCATAATATCGTTTATCTAGGTGGGGACTTATTGAAGTCTTGCTCAGTCTCCGAGTTTAGAGGAGGTTGTCTGAGGGAGGATCCAATTCGTCTTGTGATTCGTTGGGGGGTAAAACTTCTTCCAGAATCTTAGTGACTTCTAACGAGTGTTTCAGTCCTTCATCCAGAACAAATTGTAATTTTGGAGTGTATCGGGTGTCGATGCGGTTTGCGACTTTCCGTTGCAGGAATCCGGCCGCGTTATTAAGTCCTTTGAGAACATTTCGGGTATTCGTTTGTTCACCCATAACGGATACGTGAATTCTTGCGTGTCGCATATCACCCGAGACTTCTACTCGAGTGACCGTTACATTTTCAATACGCGGATCTCGCAGATCTGTGATGATCGCCGTACTGACGACTTCACGAATAGCTTGAGCTGCTTTTAATACACGCCTGGAACTCATGGGTGGTTTCTTGACCGAATACGAACTGGGTTTTACAGGGTTCGAGCGACTTCTTCGATTTTATAGGCTTCTAGAATGTCGTCCTGTTTTACATCGTTAAATCCGGCAAGCTTAATACCGCATTCCATGTTTTCTCGAACATTCTTCACATCGTCCTTTTCTCGACGTAGTGAATCCAAGGCATAGTCACCAATCACACGACCGTCACGAATAACACGAATCCGACAATTACGTTCGATTTCACCCTGAACCACGCGGCAACCGGCGATGGTTCCAACACGACTGATACTAAATGCCTGCTGCACCATCGCGTGGCCAAGCTCAACCATCTTCTCTTCGGGTTTCAGTTTTCCTTCGAGCATCATGCGGATGTCGTCGGTGACTTTATAGATGACGTCGTATCGTCTAATTTCAACCTGTTTGTCGTCGGCCAGTCGGCGAGCGTCGTTATCTGGTGCTACGTTAAATCCAATGACCACCGCTTCGGAAGCATCGGCTAACACAATGTCGGCTGCTGTGATCCCACCGACCGAAGCCTGAAGAATCTTGACCTGAACTTCATCATGTTGAAGCTTGCTAAGTTCCTTTTGAATCGCTTCAATCGACCCTCGAACATCGGTTCGAATGATTAGATTGAGCGTGACGACTTCGCTAGGTCCTAGGGAACCTTCAGCCAATCGGCGTTGGAAATCGTCAAAGGAAACTTTGATTGTGTTACCGGATAGGTTGGTAGCACGGGAGCGGTCGGACCTCAATTCCGCGACTTCCCGAGCATCCGAAATTTCAGAAACCACATGGAATTTGTCACCTGCATCCGGCGCAATATCGAGCCCTGCAATGTTGACAGGTGTACTTGGTCCGGCCTCCTGAACGACTTCACCAGTGAGCGTGTCATACATGGCTTTGATTCGTCCATGGGATTGTCCACAAACCAGAACATCACCAACTTTGAGTGTTCCGTTCTGGACAATCACTTTGGCAATGACCCCACGAGCAGTTTCCTGTTCAGATTCGAGACAGACACCGATGGCATCCCGATTGGGGTTAGCCTGATATTCATGCAGTTCGGCGATACCGAGAATCGTATCACGGAGGTTATCCATTCCATCGCCCGTAATCGCACTAGTGCGGACAACTTCCACATCGCCTCCCCATTCACTTGGAGTCAATTCATAGGCGGGGAATTCGCCCATAATTGTATTAATGTGTTCTTCCGTGATTCCCGGGAGATCCGTTTTATTTAAGGCGATAATGATAGGGACGCCGGCTGCTTTCGCGTGACTAATCGCTTCTTCTGTTTGAGGCATGACACCGTCATCAGCTGCCACAACGAGTACTGCGATGTCTGTTACATTTGCACCACGGGCACGCATTTCCGTAAAGGCTTCGTGACCCGGAGTATCCACAAAGGAAATCATCTGACCATGGTGATCCGTTTGGAAAGCTCGAATATGCTGGGTAATCCCACCAGCCTCACCAGAGACGACATCAATCCCAATCAGGTAATCAAGCAACGATGTTTTTCCGTGGTCGACATGGCCCAGGAATGTAATAACCGGTGGACGTGTTGTCAGGTCTTCGGCTGAATCTTCTAACGCTTCTATTGCGTCGATGAGTGATTCTTCCAGCGACTCGGGTTGTCGGAATTCGAGTTCAACTCCTAACTCCAATGCCAGCATTTCTGCCATTTCTTCATCGACCTGGTCGTTGATCGTCAACATCTGGCCCAAACCCATCAGGGTCATCTGGACGTTTCCGGCGGGGAGTCCGGCTGCTTCTGAGAAACTTCGAATCGTACAAGGTAGTTCGAGACTGACTTTGGATTTACGAGGTGCGGCAGTGTTCTTTCCAGTTCGAGTGAGAGTACGGCGGCCAGACCGACGTCCTCGTTGATTCTCGTAACGTGTGTCTCCGCCGCGTTGCTCACGTCGACGTTGTTGATTTTTACGGTCGGCACGTGCGGAGGCCATTCCGGCCAGGTCGCCACCCTGTCGTTCGCCACGCCCTTTGCCTTTACGTTTCTTGCCTCGTTTTCCACCGCTGTCCTGCTCCGGCAACGGCTGAAGCTCTTCCTGGTTTTTAGTGAGGTGTTGTAAAGGCCCGCGTTTTCCAACCTTACTCTTTAGAGCATCGTTAAGCGTCATTGCCGGCTTAACAGTTTTTTCTTTGGTTTGTTTCTGGGCTTCAGGCTGTTGCGTTTTGGGGATCGAAGCGAGTTTGATAACCGGGTCACGGCGTTTACTCTTACTCTTCGAATTGTCCTTGGCGTCGCTATCTCCTTTGTCACTGGCTTTACGCCCAATCACCTTGATCTTCGCGGAAGGTCTGGAGATGGGACGACGTTCAGTAGGTGGAGTGGCAGGAGCGTCGACTGACGGCGTCGGTTCAGCCGGTGTCTCTTCTACGGATTGTGCTTCCTCCGTTTCTTCCGGAGTTACTTCTTCCGCGTCGTCGGATTTCTTTCGAGATGATAACGGCCCACTGGCTTTTTTGCTGGCAATGACCTTGATGGAACCACGACGTTTTCGGCCTGGTTGTGGTGTTGCATCAAATTCTTCCGGCTCCGGTTCGGGCTCGGCAGGACCTTTATTCAGGTAGTCCTTGAGTTGCTGAACTTCATCGTCATCAAGACTTGCCAACGCAGACCCTTTACCTGTGATCCCTGCTTTTTTGCAGACATCGACCAAGGCCTTGCTGTCATAATCCAGCTCTTTAGCTAATGCGTAAATTCTTACGGGCACGGCGCCCTCCAAAAACTACCTGGTGTAATGGGGTGTTATGTAATCAATCAACAACGATTATTATTCGTCACCCACTTGTTCATCTGCTTCCACTAATTCTTCTTCTGTGGTTTCTGTAACTTCCTCGTTACTCTCTTCCACAACGGCTTCTTCCTCGGCCTGTTCAGCTTGCTCTTCCGCCACAGCTGGTGCTTGCTCAGCAGCGTCTTCAACGCTGTCTTCGGCAGCAGGTGTATCGACCGAAGCGTCGCTCACCTCTTCGGTTGCTTCAGCGTCATCCGATGCTGCTTCAGAATCATTTTCTGCAGATTCTTCAGAAGTTTCTTCGGATCCTTCGGTAGGCTGACTGGCTTCAACTAATGCCTGTTGGGCTGCGACTTCTGCATCGGCAGCAGCCTGAGCCTTTTGCCGTTCCCGGGCTTCCAACGCGGCCGCTTCAGCTTCTTCGGCACGAGTTTCAGCCTGCTCAACAATGTGATCGACTTCTTCCATGGTTAAGCCGCCCATTTCGGCCAAGGCATCCGGCTCGATAACAGAGAGATCGTCGTAAGAAAGATATCCTTGTTCGACCAATGCTCCGGCCAGATTCTCGTCAACGCCATCCAAGGCGGAGTAACCAGTGACAGCTCGATCGATTTGCTCGTCGAGTTCCTCGGCGGTCATGATTTCGATATCCCAACCACAAAGTTTAGAGGCAAGGCGCACATTTTGACCTCGGCGACCAATAGCCAATGACAACTGATCTTCTCGGACTAGTACGATGGCACGGCCGATCATATCACAGAGTAATACCTGATCTACTTCCGCAGGTTGTAGGGCATTAGGAATCATGATTTCGGGATCTTCGTCCCACCGAACGATGTCGATGCGTTCACTGTTGAGTTCATCGACGATACTGCGAATTCGGTTTCCTCGGACTCCAACGCATGCACCAACACAGTCGACTCGACTGTCGGTACTACTCACAGCCACTTTACTACGATAGCCTGGTTCACGCGACAAGGCATTGATCGAAATCACACCCTCTGAGATTTCAGGAATCTCCTGCTCGAACAATCGCTGTACAAATCGGGGACGAGAGCGGCTTAGTACGACTTTCACACGAGTACCTTGTGGGCGAACCTCACAAACCATCGCTCGAATACGTTCGCCACTATGGTGTGATTCGCCTGGAATCTGTTCACTCCGCGGCAAGATTGCTTCGACACTGCTAAGCTGAACGGTTACCAGAGAATTCTCTACTCGCTGTACCGAACCATTAACGATTTGGTCTTCAAGTTCATGGTACTCTTCGACCAGTGAATCTCTTTCAGCTTCACGAATCTTTTGGATAATAACCTGTTTGGCCATCTGAGCTCCAATTCGGCCGATCATTTCAGCCGGATCCAGAGGCTCGCCATCAAGTGTGGCAGCCAGAGAGCCATTTTCACGACTGACAGTGACGATTACTTCAGACGTATCTCCATATTGACGTCGGGCAGCAGATGCGAATGCAGACTCAATAGCTCGGAACACAATTTCGGTATCGATATTCTTGTCGCGGTGAAGCGAGTCGACGATACGTAGAATTTGATCTGGGTCCATCGTGGTTAAACCTTATTTCGTATGTTTGACGCAGGTTTTACTACGCCTAGTACATTTAGTACGCCTCTTTATTGTTTCAACAGCACAAATAAAAATGCCGTCGGTTAGTTTATTTGCAATCTGTACAAAACACGCTTTCTGAGAAGCTCGCTTTGCACAGATTGGAAATATCCCAACCGCCGGCAGTTAATCTGGCATTTAACACTACAATACGAATGTTAAACACGTTATTTCACGTGTGCCGGGCGGAAAATCCGCGTTCTCAATTTAAGTGGTCGTCTTAGGACATATAAGCACCTACACTTTTTGAGGGTTGAATCCTATCCAGACTACCCCTGAACACATAAAGTGTCAACATGTCGCAAGCTCAAGAATTAAGCCTAAAAGATGTCAAATCAGCCTAAAATGGCTATAAACAGAACAATTTAATGGTGATGAACCGCTAAAAAAAGATACTGCCTCGACAATTCAAACCGACCAGATGACTGTAACTAGCCCGAGTAGGATTTTACTACAACAGCACTAGCTTGCCCTTGCGGAGTCACACTGAGATTAATGAAGCTATCGCCAGCAGGGACGTCGTTACCATTAGTAACGTTGATATCGCATTCCGGGTCTGGAGTCTCGTAATTCAAGGTTCGGAATAAAGTACCTTTTTCCAAAGCCACGAGACTGCTGATTAACTCCACAGCTCCACTACCGGCTCCCATGTTACCAGTGTAGCTTTTAAGAGCAGCCACTGGTTTCTCGTTACCAAAGGTTGCTTTAATCGCTTCTGCTTCACAGCGATCGGTTTCGATCTTAGAGATACCGTGAGCATTAACGTGTCCAATTTCATCCGGAGTCATTTCAGCTGTATTCAATGCCTGATTGATGACATTAGAAAGAGCTTGGGAAAAATGGGGTGTGAAATCAGGGCTAATAACAGTAGAGGAACCGAAACCGACGATTTCACCATAGATTTTAGCACCTCGCTCTATTGCGTGGTCGAGTCGTTCCAGGATGAATGAACCTGCTCCTTCACCGACGACCATCCCTTCACGATTCTTTTCAAAGGGGCGAGATGCTTGAGCCGCTTCCAGGTTATTGGAAGCCAGAACTTCCTGTCGATTAACGTAAACTGTTCTTAAGGGGTGAATCCGTGTTCCAGTGGCACCTGAAATCATGACATCCGCATCACCGCGTTGGATCGTGCAAATGGCTTCTCCAATGGCAAGATTGGAGGAAGCTTCACGCATCGTTAAGGAATTACTTGGGCCACGCAGGTCGTTGTAGATTCCGATGTGGCTCGCAGGCATGTTTGGCAGGTATTTGAGCAGCCAGAGCGGGTTCAGATTGGGCATTCCATTTTCTGCCCAATTGTTGAATTCGAAATTTCCGTTTTCATCTAGGCTTGCACGAACGCCTTCACGGAATTCCTGAGGGTGACTAAGGATGTAGTCACAACCATAAACAATTCCAATTCGATCAGGATTAACCACTTCAGCATTCACTCCGCCGTCGTGCAGTGCGTGCTGTGCGGAGGCTACTCCCATTTGGATTTCACGGCACATTAGGCGGCTACCTTTTTTGATAGCTCGCTTGGCAGTCTTTTCCAAAGGTCCGTAGTTTTCAATATCCCCGGAAAAATCCCAGGCTTCACCGCCATAAGACGCAATCAGATGTTCAAAAGGAATCTGTTCCAGTGTGCGTACGCCGGACTGCTGAGATTCTAAGGCAGTTGCCAATTGTTCAATGGTGTTCCCCAAAGAACTGATTTGGCCGAGTCCGGTAATGACGATTCGTGGTTGAGTTTCTGACATGAAATCTTGTGCCAATCCCCTTAGGGAGAAAATCGTTTAACGACAATGGATGCGTTATGACCGCCAAACCCAAAACTATTACTCATAGCGATATTCAAGTCGCGCTTTTGCGGAGTATTCGGAGTGTAATTCAAATCGCAGTCCGGATCCTGATTCTCCAGATTAATGGTTGGGGGAATCTCCTGGTTTTCTATCGCCTTGGCCGTAATCACCAATTCGATTCCTCCACTGGCACCCAGAGAGTGTCCCAGTGAACTCTTTGTGCTGGAGATATTCAGGTTGTAGGCATGTTCGCCAAATACTCCCTTGACTGCTTGAGTTTCGGCCTTATCTCCTAACGGAGTGCTGGTACCATGGGCATTGAGATATTGCACGTCTTCCGGAGCTAAGTTCGCATCGTCTAATGCATTTTGCATCGCTTTGCTGGCGCCCATGCCGGCAGGGTCCGGTTGTGTTATATGCCCAGCATCACAACTGGCTCCGTAACCAATGACTTCACAGTAAATCTTGGCATTTCGAGCGAGTGCATGTTCCAGTTCTTCGAAGATCAGGATTCCAGCACCTTCACTGAGCACAAATCCGTCTCGGTCGACGTCAAAGGGTCGTGAAGCACGTGCCGGCTCGTCATTTCTTCGGGAAAGCGCTTTCATATTCTGAAAGGCACTGATTCCCATGCCGGTCATGGCAGCTTCACTACCGCCGGTTACCACGATTTCAGAAATGCCATTCTGGATCATTTGCAATGCGTCACCCATGGCATTGTTGGCCGAGGCACACGCAGTAGCCACTGCAAAGTTTGGGCCTCGTAATCCCAGTCGAATAGCCAGATTACCACCAGCTGCATTGAGCATGAGCTTGGGGATCGTCATCGGAGATACCCGGTCAGGACCTTTGTTGAGCAAACGTCCAACCTGTGTCTCAATTTCATTGAGCCCCCCGATGCCAGAGCCAAGCACGACTCCGCATCGGTGCACATCTTCGTTTCCGAAGTCCAGTCCAGAATCTTCTACCGCCTTGGTGCCAGCGACAATGGCAAATTGAGTAAAGCGATCGATACGCTTGGCTTCTCGGTGATCAATGACTGCGGAAGGATCCCAGTCATGTACATCTCCACCAATCTTCACTTTGAATAAGTCGGTTTCGACACATTCAAGATGGTGGATCCCACTTTCACCAGCCAGTAATCGACGCCAAAGATCTTCGACATCCTGACTTAAAGACGTTACAACCCCAAGGCCTGTAACGACGACTCGCCGTTTCATTTTTTATTGCAGCCCTGACTTAACCGTCGACAGTTTCCAGAAAATCAATAGCCTGACCAACTGTCTGGATCTGTTCAGCAGTCGATTCTGGAATAGTCGTATCAAACTCTTCTTCCAATTCCATGATCAACTCGACAGTATCGAGAGAGTCAGCACCAAGGTCGTTAACAAATGAAGTGTCACGAGTGATTTTGTCTTTATCAACGCCAAGTTGTTCGGCGACAACTTCAATAACTTTAGCTTCTACTGACACAAGAGGTCTCCTCGTAGTTTTGTATGCGTGTATTGACTCTTCCAAGCATCCTATGCCAGTCCCAGTCACTACTTAATGCACGCGAATTAAATGTGTATTTAGGAATATCAGAATAGAACAATTCGCCCCCTGTGGTCAAGGTAAGAGACGACGGAATTCAACTCTGGGCGACCATTGTCGGTCAAACTTTTTAATTGGTGTGTTGTGAGGGGGTATCATCCCCGTTGTTTTCAAGGCCTTTCAGGCCAGTCTTAACCTGTCATTCCTCCGTCGACGGTCAAAGTCTGTCCAGTTACATACGATGCAGCTCCACTGGCCAGGAAGGTGACACAAGCAGCGACATCGGCCACCTGCCCCAGTTTGCGGGCGGGAATACCAGCCTTGGCTTTTTTAAGGATGTCTTCACTCAACACGGCAGTCATTTCCGTGACGATGAATCCAGGAGCGACACAGTTGACGGTAACATTTCGACGTGAAATTTCTCGGCTGAAACTGCGAGTCATTCCGATCAGGCCCGCCTTAGAGGCTGAATAGTTGGTTTGTCCAGCATTTCCCTGTATTCCGGAAACGCTAGACATGTTGATAATACGCCCATAACGAGCGGACATCATATGCTTGGAAACCGCTCGCATGAATAGAAAGGCTCCACGCAGATTCGTATCGATCACCGCATCAAACTCTTCATCAGACATCCGTGGGAGAAGGGTGTCGCGAGTAATTCCGGCATTGTTTACCAGAATATCAATGCTGCCCCAATTTTCTGCAATCTCATCAACGACTTTGTCTACGCTTTCTCGGTCTGTCACGCTACAGGCAAACGCTCCAGCCTGACCACCAGCGGCCTCAATTTCAGCAACCGTGGCGGATAACTTTTCAGCATTACGAGCCAAACAGGCAACACGCGCTCCGTTGCGGGCAAGCTCAAGGGCACAAGCTTTTCCAATACCCTGAGACGCACCAGTGACAATTGCGACTTGACCGGATAAGTCGACGTTAATCTGATTCTTAGATTCTTCTGACATGTTTACTACTTCCTGGGATAGTTATCAGCGGCCAATGGAGCCGGTGACGTGTTTGATTGTATTCAATTCTAAACTGACTGAGGAAGGCAAAACAACCATGACTATTTTGCCAGCCATCTTGCCTAAAGGCTAAATCCTGCAGGCTATCATCGTTGTCGAGGATTAGCAGGAGACGTTCTCACACGGGACTTTACGAGCGATCCTCTTCAATAACCCACGTAGGACTCTGCCCGGTCCGATTTCGTAAAACTGCTCGGTTCCGTCGGCGAGTAATTTATTCATGGAATCTTCCCAGCGAACAGGAGATACGACCTGCTGGACCAGTAACTGACGTATTTCCTCGGGGTCGTCATGCGCCGTGGCATCGACATTGGAGACGACTGGGATACGAGGAGCATGTAATGTGACATTTTCCAGAACCGCAGTCAGTCGTTCAACTGCTGGCTGCATCAACGGAGTATGGAAAGCACCCGCGACTGTCAGAGGCATCACCATCCGAGCTCCTTCAGCATTGGCTGGTTCCTCGAGCCGGCCGCATGCCTCAGTATGTCCTGAAACAACAATGTTGCCGGGGCATAGGAAATTGGCTAGCTGAAGGATTTCGCCTTCCTGCCGTACTTCAGCGACAACCTTCTCCACTTGATCTGTCTCAAGGCCGACAACGCTGACCATACTGCTCTGAGTGAGTTCAGCCGCTGCCTGCATCGCCAATCCTCGTTCCTGAACCACTCGCAGGCCATCTTCAAAGGACATGACACCGGCAAAAACCAAGGCCGTGTATTCACCTAAGCTCAACCCAGCAGTGGCGCTGCACGCTGATACCAGTTCCGGATTCTCATTCTTGAGTGATTCCAGAGCAGCCAGGCTGGCAACAAAAATCGCAGGTTGACTGTGATCTGTCGTATTGAGCGTCTCAGCAGGACCAGAAATACAGAGTTCGGCAAGGTTGTAGCCAAGGACTTCACTGGCCTGATCAAACAACGCTTTGGCTTCAGGCGCAGTCTCAATTAACTGCTGAGCCATACCAACAGCTTGTGCGCCTTGCCCAGGAAATAAAAATGCAACGTTACTCATGAATTAGAAAACCCTGTGAAGAGATTCAATAAACGGGATACTCGCGTAATCATAAAAAAAACCTGATCCGCTGTTTAGACCGCTTTCTGCGTACATCAGTCGATACGAAGGAAAGGGTAGAGCAGATCAGGATTAAATAGGTTGGAGGGGATTCCCGGCGGAATCGTTTCACGACTCAATCCGGATTGTGGGACAGACCCCTGGGACAGGCTTATGCCTTTTTACTCTTCGCTCGTTGCAGTAAACCGGCGATCTTTTTCCAGATAGGCGCCGCATTGAGGACATACAGTATGTGAAGGGATTGGGCGTCCACATCCTTTGCATGCACTCAACTGACGACTTGTTAAATAGTCGTGACTACGTCGCTTGTTGGAGCGTGAATTGGAGTGTTTTCGCTTTGGTACCGCCATGATGACACCTAACGTTATAAATGCGTTACAGATCGATTCTGCGTGGAAAATCTCAGTTAAACCGTCAAGAACCTTTGACTGCAATACTATCGGCAACCACAGACCTTGGGTAAACAACTAATCCTAAAACTGTGTTGGAAAGCTGTCAACCGGCTAAATGGGGGCAACTTTGGACGACTTTCGTCTTTTTTTTCGGCGCGAATACTAATCAGGATTAAGTCACACAAGGATCAATGTTAGTGCTTATTCGGTGTCAGATCCCTGCGAGTCCTCCGTTTCGTCGATACTGATATCATTGATTCCGAGATGATCAAGCCCTTTCTGGGTGACCATCCGGCCTCGAGGCGTACGGATGACTAATTCGGAGCGTAGAAGAAAGGGCTCAACTTCGTCGGTGAGCGTATCCAGAGCGACATTCATGGTATGCCCGATCGCTTCAATTCCGGCCGGTCCACCGAGGAACACTCTGGCAATCGTTTCCAAGTACTTTCTGTCAAGACGATCCAATCCCAAACGATCGACTTCCCACATTTCAAGGGCTGCTCGAGTTATGTCTGGGGACAATTGTCCATCCGCCTTGGCAGTCGAGTAGTCACGTACACATCGCAGGCGATTGTTAGCAATACGAGGAGTACTACGACTTCGACGAGCAATCTCGCTTGCCGATTGATCATCAATCTTCATGTCAAGTTTCTCAGCATTGCGTTTGACGATTTCTGTTAATTCCTCGTCGGTATAGAAGTTGAGATGTTCTCGAAATTGAAAACGATCTCGCAGGGGGCCGGTCAACATGCCAGCCCGAGTTGTTGCGCCAATGAGTGTGAATGGCTTCAGTGACATATTTACCGTTCGAGCGTTGACACCTTCCCCTAAAATCAGGTCGATCCGGAAGTCTTCCATGGCCGTGTATAAATATTCCTCGACGGCCGTCGGGATACGATGGATTTCGTCAATAAACAGGACCGACTTTTCCTGAAGATTGGTGAGATAAGGCAGCAGGTCTTTGGGAGCTCGTAATGTCGCGCCGGTCGATAACTGGATCGGTACTCCTAATTCCCGTGGAATACAGGTGGCAAATGTGGTCTTTCCTAAACCGGGGGGACCATCGAAGAGGATGTGTCCGAGTGGTTCTTCACGTTTTTGAGCCGCTTCGACAGCAATCATTAGGCGTTCATACACTTCACGCTGACCAACCATCTCATGCATGCGTTTGGGACGTAAGGAACGATCGTCATCATCGGCGGAATCTAATGGCCCGAGTATTTTTTCCCGGTTCATAACGTTGGCTACCTCAATATTTCAAAATTGGTCTGTGGAAGTATAGCAGAATTATGATGCTTGCAAACATAACGATTTTGGTTGCCAAACAGATATCGGTATTCTCGCAACACCCTTCTATGGCGTATTCTCTGAAATTCCCTTTCGGAACCTGCATTAGAATCGCTTGCGTTAATGGTCGACGAATCGCTCTCTACAACTCGACGCATTCTTGGGATTGACCCAGGAGTCAATGTCACCGGTTACGGTGTCCTGGATCAGCGCGCTAATAAACTCGAGATTGTCGAAGCCGGTGTGATTCGCGGTGGCAAAGATGAACTGCCGGGTAAAGTGAAAAATATATTCGAAGGGCTCGTCGATCTGATTGAGTCGGTGAAACCCGACCAGATGGCCATAGAGAAACTGTATTCCCATTACGCTCATCCGATGACTTCCATCATCATGGGGCATGCGCGAGGGGTGATTTGTTTGGCCGCAGCCCAAAATGATATTCCAATTTATCACTATGCCTCCACCAAGATTAAGAAAGTATTGACAGGCAACGGAAGAGCTTCGAAAGAGCAGATGCAGGCTTCGATTTGTCGTGAATTCAATTTGCCCGGACCGCCGGAACCCAATGATGTTGCCGATGCACTTGCCATTGCACTGTGTCATGCTTATTTGGGAAAAGAGTATTAATCGTGAACCTAACTGTAAACTCAGCAAGGATTGACATTCCATGATCAAATTCCTGACCGGAAGACTTTTGGAAGTCTATGAAGAAGCAGTGACTATTCAGGTCGGTGCTTTTCAGTTTGAAGTATTCGTACCGGATTTTGTCCGGCGTAACCTACAGCCACTTTCCGGTGAAGATGTGGGGCTCCATACGGTCTTTTATTTTGACGGCAATCCTCAAGGGAAAATGACTCCCCGTATGGTTGGCTTCTTAAACAAAGTTGAATTGGAGTTCTTCGAACTGTTTTGTAGCGTGGATGGAGTAGGAGTCAAGAAAGCGCTGCGTGCGATGGTTCGCCCAGTCCGTGAAATTGCACAGCTCATCGAGGATCAGGACGTAAAAGGACTGACAACGTTACCGGGAGTCGGGCCTGCGATGTCGGAACGTATAATCGCTCGCCTTCGTCGGAAAATGGCCAAGTTTGCTCTATTGGTCACGCGGGATACTGCTGCGGCCGCTGAGATTGAACCGGATATTGTCGAACAGACGTGTGAAATATTGTGTAACCTAGGCCACTCTGAATCAGATGCTCGTCATCTGGTCGAAAAGGCAATTGCGTCCGGAGAGAAATTCAAAGACGTGGAATCGTTGATCAACGCCGTCTATCAAAGTTCGCGATAGCCAATGAGTCAGTTGTTTTTTTAACCGACCCGCCAGCCGGTCCCATCTTTTCGATCCTCGATGGTTACCCCAATTTCGGCAAGACCATCGCGGATGCGGTCTGCGATTTCGAAATTCTTGCTTTCTCTGGCTTCGGAACGTAAGGCAATCAATAACTCCATTAGCTGGCCGGTTAATGCATCGTTACCTGCGGCCTCTGCAGGAGCAGATGTAAAGATGCCAAGAATCGCACTTAGGTCACGTAAAGTGACGATAGACATGGATAAGGCAGCTAGCTGTTCTTCAGACGACGATGATTCCAGATCATGCTGGTCGATAAAGCGGTTGATGGTTCTGACGAGATCAAACAGGTCGCTGGTGGCTCCGCCCGTGTTGAAGTCATCATCCATGTGTTCCAGGTAGCTCTGGCGGTGAGCAGCGACCTGTTGCAGGAATTCACAGCCCTCTGCTGGCAGGTTACTATGCTCACGTAATGGGTTGGGCGTAAGGCTATAAAAATCGCTTTTGGTAATTCGTTCGTAGCGTTCAAATAATCGATAGAAACTTTCTAGTGCCGTTCCTGCTTCTTCCAATCCAGCTTCACTAAAGACGATCGTGCTACGGTAATGTGTCCTCAATAAGAAGAATCGAATGCATTCTCCTCCATGAGTTTCAATCAGGTCGGCTAACCCACCAGCGCCTTTACTGCGGCTGATTTTGGTTTCCACCGTCGCCTGTTCCGGGTCTTGCTCGCGATCACTACGGCCCCCGACTTTTCCGGTTGAGTCTCCAGCTCTCATTAGCCCGTTGTGCATCCAGTAGCGAACCATTGGTTTCCCATGGCAACACTCACTTTGAGCGAGTTCGTTTTCATGATGAGGAAAGACCAGATCCAATCCACCTCCGTGAATATCAAAGGATTCTCCCAGAATACTGCGACTCATAGCCGAACATTCGATGTGCCATCCTGGACGCCCCTTGCCCCATGGACTGTCCCAGCTTGGTTCGTCGTCCTTGACTGATTTCCAGAGTGCAAAGTCGCTGGCTGATTTTTTGCGTGAGGCTGCCTCGCCTCCTTCTCCCTGAGCTGCGTCGGCGCTGCGGTTACTTAGTTTTCCGTAACATGCATTGGCTGCCACATCAAAGAAAACATCACCATCGACGTCGTAGGCAAATCCTTTATCAATCAGATCTTTTGTGAATTGAATTATCTCGCCAATGTATTCTGTCGCTTTAGGCATATGGTCGATCTGATCCACTCCCAACGCATTTAGATTCTTGAGATAGTCTTCTGTCATCTCTTTAGCAATGGCGTCCATGGAAAGCGCACGTTCGCGTGACTTCATAATCAACTTGTCATCAACGTCAGTGATATTAACGACTAGTGTCACATCGTAGCCATTGAAACTCAAATACCGCTTAACAGTGTCGAAAATAATCGGCCCCACCATATGTCCAATGTGGCTTTTGTCATAAACCGTCGGACCACACAGGTAGATTCCCACTTTACCTTCTTCGTTGGTTTGGAATTCTTCTTTTTGTTTCGACAGAGTGTTGTATACGCGAATCATCAGAACCTGTCAGATTGGTAGCCTATGGGAATTGAATCGGATTTCGTTTAATGGATATCCAGATGGGAATTAGAATTTAATCGGCCTTGTGTAACAAGACAATACATTCCGCCATGATCGCTTCACTTCGACCCACTGGGCCTACGTTTTCGCCTGTCTTACCTTTAAGGAAAACCTGACCAGTCTCTAAATTCATCGTCTCTTGGATACTTTGGATCATGGAGTCTCGGAAAGGACTGATTTTAGGCTGATTGGCAAAAATCACACAGTCTAGATTAGTGATTTTCCAGCCGGCATTCTGGACTTTTGTGTAAGCGAGGCTGAGCATCTCACGGGAACAGCGATTGGCATTTTCGTCGGCAGTATTGGGGAATAAAGTACCGATGTCACCCAGACCTGCCGCCCCTAGTACTGCGTCTGTGATGGCGTGTAATAAAACGTCGGCATCGCTATGGCCAACGAGATGCCAGTCGCAGTCAATCTGAACTCCGCCCAGCATCATCGGACCACCGCTTGCAAGCTGGTGTGTATCGTGGCCTAAGCCAATTCGGATGGGAGGAATGTCTGACATGTCTGATGCCTGAGGTGACTGGGTATGAGCAAATTAGAAAATCTAATTGCTATATCTATGATACTGAAAAGAACGAGCGATTAGACACTTTGATTTTGAGCAATGGCTTGAACTAGATGATTACAAAGTTCGGTGTCGAGCCAATCTCGGTCTTCTAAGATGGTCGAGCAATTTGATACGATCATTCCTCGTTGTGAGTCATCCGATACCGGCGCCCCATGAGAGCCTTTGATGAGTGTTGCATCCAGAGGGATGCTTTTGGTCGCCATGTCAAAATGTAACTCCACCGGATCATAACCGGGTTTGCGATGGATATCGACTGTACGTGCAAAGCCTGGAGCTTGTTGGTCGTCCAGCCACCAGTAATAGGCCTGCCAGCTATTGGAAGTGGAAACCAGGATCACTTCACCACTTCTCTCATGCTCCAGACCATATTTACCTCTCGCTTCACCGACCAAGACCTCCGAAATTCCCTCCAGATCTGCAAACAGAGTTCGGATTTGTTCGATGATTTCCGGGCATCCATCCTGCACGAAGATGTGGGAGAATTGATGGTCCACTAAAGCCCAGGCTGAAGAATCCAGGTCAAGGTGTTCACCGTCTTCCTGCTCTGTTACTTGCAATAGTCCAGCCTCTCGCAAGATTCGATTGGGGTAACTGACATGATCCACTTCGGTGATGACGTATTCGCTGGCAATAATCCAAACGACATTGTCTTCACCCAACGCATGATTGACTTCGGTGATGGTTTCTCCCAGAACTCGATCCAAATCGACAACGGACTGTTGGGCTTCCGGGCTATTGGGGCCGAGCTTTTGAGCTGCGTAATCGAGATGAGGGATGTAGAGGTAGGAGAATTGAGGTTTGAAATCGGAAATGGCTTTAACGGCACTTTGGAGAATCCACTCGGAAGACTTTATATTGGCCAGCGGCCCCCAAAAGTGTTGTAGAGGGAAATGGCCGAGCGACTCCAGTAGGTCGCCGTAGTATTCCTGTGGTTGAGTGTAACACCAGAGCGATTCTGATCCGTCCGGATTGTGAACAGGTTTGGGCATACATATGTAATCGGCGCCGCTACCTTTACTGAGCATCGGAAACCATGCTAGTGATTTCAGCTCGGGCGAGATGTTATGAAGTAAATCCCAAATTTGTGGCGATTCGATTTTCTCATTCCAGGCCGTCCACATTTCCACTTCCTGTGATTCACGCCAGTAGAATCCGTTGCCAATGACGCCGTGTCGGTTAGGAAGTTGACCGGTTAGCATCGTGGCTTGGGCTGGCCAGGTCACTGCGGGAAAACTGCTGGTTAAGCGTTGCTGTGCCCCATTTACCGTTAATGCCTGTAGGTTTGGCATCTGAGCCAAATCCTGTTGGCGAAGTCCGGGGATGGTGCAATAGATGAAGTGTTTCATGGTCTTGTAAATCTTAGTGTTCTTGAAGTGTATTGTGAGGCGTGGTCGTATTGGGCGTTAGTTAGGTGGCTCTAATCTTCTTGCTAATGACTAGCATCGGCAGTAACAGGGCCAAAGTGCCGATAGCGAGCATGCGGTCACTGACAATTAAAATGACCGAAGCATCTAAAAAGATAAGCGACTTGAGGCAGCCGATCACACCAGCTTGTACTTTAGCTGGTACAGGATCCGCGATTGCCAGTATGCAACGATACAGTGTTAGCATACCCAGCAAAGCAATAAGCATGGCTGCCGTGTCTGCGGTTAATCGCAACGGTGTGGTTGCAGGTAGGGTTTGAGGAAACATTGCCAGTCCAGTCAGTCCGGTTGCCATCGTTAATACCCCAAAGCTTAGAAGACCACGGCTACTAACTTTTGCCTCGGTACGGGCAAACCAAGTGAGTCCTGCCACGAAAACTCCGACGCTTCCAGCAATTAGTAAGTGGTGTTGAGCAAAGCCAAGAAAGATTGGGGATTCCGCATTAGCCAGACTCATGCCCAGCAAAATGTTGAAGACTCGGCAAAGTCCCATAGCGATCGGTGCAATGGGTGTTTGTTTCAGAACCCAATCATAAAGGACGACACTCACTCCGACGGCAGTGGCCATGAGTAGCCCGTTGGTGCCTGCGGAGAGTCCGCAGAGGATACCAATAACTAAAAGGCTCCAGCCTAGTGTCTGAGCGTTGGCCAGAGAAATGTCACCTGCTGGAATCGGGCGGTTGTTGCGTTCTGCCGTGTCTCGCTCGACGTCAAAGACATCATTGAGGATCATCCCTGCGCTATAGAGGCAAAACGTGGCGACCAACAGGCCAAGCAGCGGAAGGAGTTGTTCGGAGGGGAGGGAAGTGAATCCCAGATCAGCCTGAACGACGAAAAATCCCATGAGGATATTTGCAAATGCCGTAAAGACATTACCGATGCGCATCAGCTTTAAATAAGCCATTAGGGTCGAAGGCGAACGGGGTTGTTGAGGATCAGCGTTTGTTTCTGTGTCACTCATGAACTAGCACTCCGATAACTCTTTAACGCTCGGACAAAAATTCGACGACTTACTGTTAGGCAGATCAGTGTTGCAAAAATAGAATAGCCTGCCAGTTGCCAGTAGTGTGTTTCCATGGTGTTGAGAGGCTTCGCCATAATGCGAGCGGGAATATTGACGACGAGCAGAACGGGAATCAGGAAGGTGAAAAAGACCCATAACGCCATTCCCCAGCCGACTTTGTATATTTCCATTGGGTATCGTGAAAAGTTAGTAATGTAAAACCAAAAATTGTAGAGCGTTTGGTTTCGTCCCAGCCACACACTTGTCGACGCTAGTGTAATCATCACGCTGTACATAATGACCGTACCACAGGCAATGTAGAAGGGGTACATAAGTACCGCGCGCCAATCCAGAATCAGTGGATTGGTTTCACGGGTGGTTAGTTGGAACAGGCTGTATCCAAGCAGGGTTAGACCCATGAATAGATTCGACAATGCTGCCCAGTCCACACGGGGGAATGAAATTACAAACTGGGTATCGATTGGTTTTAGTAACGCGAAATCCAGATTGCCTGACCGTATGAGCTCGCTGAACTGCTGAGCATTGGGCATAAAGAACGTCTGAACCAAACTGTTGATGATCCAGGTGGTTGCCAAAAAGACGAAGAACTCATTGCGTCCCCAACCGGTATCTTCTCCGATCGATTCGGTGTACTGGAAGACGATTAAGTAAAACCCAATATTCATAATAGTCCAGGACACCGTGGAGATGGATTGGAGAATGAAATTGGTGCGAAAGGACATGTCACGCACAAGGCTGTTGCGAGCAAAGGTGAGGAATACACGTGAATAGGAAGGCCTGTATCCTGCCATGGCTACCCTCCGAATCCACTGTAGCGATGAATGCCTCGATTTAGCATCACTCGTGATAGTACGACAAATGCCAGTAGCCAGCATGCTTCTACGCCCAACCCAAACCACAGTTCGTCTTGCCCAATGCGTCCTAAAAAGACAGCTGCCGGGAAGTATGCCAGATACTGAAACGGGAGAAGTCCGACCATTTGTCTCGCCCATTCCGGTAGCAGATCCAGTGGGAACATATGACCGGACAGAAAAAAGTTGAGTAGGTTATAGACGAAGACAAGGGAGGTGACTTCAAGGAACCAAAATGAAACGAGACCGAGGCTGGCTTCAATGAAGAAACCGAGCAGGAATCCCATGATGAGTGCCAGCCCGTAGGCGACTAGCACGGTCGCCTCCGGCCAACCGTTCTCAAAGAATCCACGGCAAAGATAGAAGACCAGAGTAAACGGAATAATGGCGATCGCGTAGTAACAGAGTTTATGGGCGACTCGCGTGATTAATAGAAATCCGAGCAGGTCAATCGGTTGTATGAGGTATTTCTTAATCTCCCCGTCTCGGACTTGCAGAGCAATCCCACTGCAAAGACCAGGCATACTGGAAAAAGCTCGGCTGATCATAGTGAGCATATAGTAGGCCACTACGGCATTGGCAGTGTAACCTTGAATAGCATTGTTGCCGGAAGCAGCAAAGATAGCACCCCAGAGAAAGACCTGCGTGATGATTGGCAGAAATCGCATGAGCGTTCCCAAGGCAAAATCACCTCGGTAGACAAAGCGTTCTTCCAGGGAAATTCGTAGAATAGTCCACCAGGTTTTTGCTCGGGATGACAGCGAAGAGGAAGAGGAAACCGCGGTGGTCATTCTGCTTCTCCGACTTGCGTGTCATTCGACCTTGATAATCCCAATTCTGATTGAGTCGCAGACGTTTCGGAAACCCTGGTAAACACATCCGCAATGACTTCTTCGAGCGGTGGTTCTTCCACGATCAGGTCGTCGATGTCATAGGCATCAAGGATTGCCGTCAGCATTGCCGGAACATCATCCCGTGTCACTTCCAGTTTCACTCGAGGTGCTTCATGATGGACGATGTGGCCAAAGCGTTTAAGTGAACCCAGTAGCCTCTTATCGATGGGGTCAGCAAACTGAAGTGTGACCAGTTTGCGATTAGTCGTTTCATCAATAATTCCGGAAAGTGACCCGTCATATTGAATCTGTCCGTCGGCGATGATGACCACTCGTTTACAGAGGGCGGCGACATCCTTCATGTAATGGCTTGTAAGCAGAATGGTTATTTTTCGCTTTTCCTGATAGTACTTCAGGAACTGTTGAATATTGTGCTGGGCTACCACATCTAAACCAATGGTTGGTTCATCCAGAAAGAGAACTTCCGGACTGTGGAGCAAGGCGGCGGTGAGCTCCATCTTCATTCGTTCGCCCAGCGACAATTCCCGTACAGGCTGACTGAGTAGCTCGCGTAGTCCCAGTAGATCGGTGAGTTCGTCGAGAGTGTGTTGGAAGGTATCCGGTTCGATACCATAGATTTGCTGATGGAGTCGGAAGGATTCTTGAGCCGGTAGGTCCCACCACAACTGGTTTTTTTGTCCCATTACCAGTGCAAAGCGACGGCGGTAATCGTTTTCCCGTCGCCAGGGAATGTGTCCCATCACGGTGGCTGAACCGGCCGTCGGGTGAATGACACCCGATAATAACTTCAAAGTCGTCGTCTTTCCGGCTCCATTAGGACCAAGGAAGGCTACGAATTCCCCCTGTTCCACCTGCAGGTCGATACCTCGAACGGCTTGGACTTCTTTGTATTTACGTTTAAATAACCCTTTGATGGAGGCGCGCAGGCCTTCTTTCTTTTGGTAGACCCGATAGGTCTTCTGCAGGTTATTGAGTTCAATCAAAGCCATAGGCATTGATTATAGAGACCAAAGGCGCGAAGCGTGAGTCCTCAATGGGCGGTTCTATTGAAAGGTTTGTATGAAACGCCTTCAATGAATCGAATTTTGTTATTGAGGTGGAGAGAAATTGAAGTTTTGACTTTGGCTGAAAAACTCAATAGGCTCGTCATAAACAACTTTACGAATGAGTGCTTCGCTGTGCCTGCGACGTCGCATTTCTAAAATTAAATCCGGAACTGCCGTCGGTTTACTTGGACCCCAATCGCCTGCTGAATTAACTAGCAGAGGTTCCGCTCCACACATTTCGATGATGTCTGTTACTCGTTGTGGCGTGCATTTGGTGACCGGGTAAAGTGTCATTCCGGCCCAGAACTCGCGATACAGCACTTGTTGTGCACGTAGCGGTAGCGTGATGACATCACTTCTTAATGCTGGCTTGTAGTTTACTTCTTCAACTAGTTTCTAATTGAATGAAGTGTAAATCAAGATGGATAGACGAACAAAGCCAGCACCTTTTTACAGGAGCTAGCTTTGTGCTGAGTGGGTATTTGGGTGACTGTCTTTAGAAGGCTCCGCCATTTTCGCTACGGCGAGGTGGGAAACGAAGCTGATTTCGTTTCTCTTCATCGGGCAAGGTTGGCTTGACCAATGGTTCCGGTGTTTCATTGTCAAATCCCGACCCTAATCCAGTGGAGGATTTGACGTTTTTATAGCCGGCGTAATTGAGCAGCGTGTTGATCGTAATGGATTCAACATTGTAATCCTTAGCCCGCGTTTCAAACCGGTTGTAGGTCTGACGGTCGATATTCAAAATCGTGTCTGTTTTACCTCGGACAAGGTACTGTGTATCGACGGTAATACCACCTTCGCGAATCAGGTTGGCAGCATCTGCTTCTGCTGAGTTGTCGATGGACAATTCAGCATCGATTACACCACCAGCTGACCGGATAATGTTTTTCACTCGATCGCGGTCGCTCTTACCATCTCCGTCGATATCAAAGTATCCAATCAGAGCGAAGTGTACGCTGATTCCTCGTTGCCAGAGAGGAGAATAAATCTGGTCACCGATCAGAATCGGATCGTTGATGCTATCTTCCACAATTCGGCATTCTGCAAAATCACCATCGATGATTTTCAGTACTTCAATTCGTCCTTTGATATCTTCAGGACCACGCATCACACCCAATTGAGTCGTTGGGTAGACGCTGAACGTCGTCAATGGTTTTAGATCGTCAGTACTTCCGATGTTGATCCAAACTGTTCCCGAGGCTTCATTGACCGAAGTGATTTTTCCATCGGGTATTTCGAATCGCTCACTCTTCGGACGAGCTTTGAGCTGGGTGACCAGATTGTTTTCGGCCTGATCGTCGAGACGTTTTTGGGCGTCGGCGATCTGGTTGTCACGGTTGGCGATTTCCTGGTCCTTCGCTGCGAGTGCCTGCGTGTGCTTTTGTTTGGCAGCATCGATTCCTGCCGAGGTAGCTTGACGGTCGGCCCGGAAAGTTGCTAGGTCTTCCACGGCCGTGGTGATTTTTGCTTGTGTGTCGGTGAACTGGTTGGCTGTGTCAGTCCGTTGGCTGTCTCGCAATGCGACCATCTGTTTGTTCAGTGCAGCCACCTGAACCTGCAGTTGTTTTTTCTCGTTGAGAAGTGTTTTGTTGCGATCAGATAGTGCTTTCGCGACGGTTACATAGTTTACATCCGTTCCGGCAGGAACTAACCCGGGATACGATATCTTAAATGCCTCGAAAGCCTGTTCGACGCTTTCCACTTCACCCTTAGCCGAAGTTACATCCTCTTTGTTCTCAGTTTCGTTCCATTCGTCGCGTTCTTCGATCGTTCCGATACCGACCATAGGTTGGATCGTTTGCGAAATGTAGTTGTAATTGGCTGCTTTTTTAAGCGCAACTTTTTCTTTGGCTTCTGCAGCTTTCTTTTTAGTCTTTTCGGCTTCCACGGATTGGAATACCAAAGTTAATGCGATAAGCAATCCGATCGACGTCATGACCGAAAGAATAAAAGCCACCTTAAGAACGGTGCTTTCGTTATTTGATTGTTTTTTTCGTTTAGCCATCTTGCTAATTAGCTCCGTGTCCGTTGATTCAGTACGATAATCGCACTGCCTGACTCAGACACATATTATAGAAAGGATAATGGGCCCAATCCTGTGTAGATATAACAATCCTACTTGATTTTGTATCGTCTTTCTAACAGAAGTTCACCCAACCTGTTTGTTCAGCCCCTAAATACTAGTTAACTGGAATATTCGTCAAAGTTTGACATAGACATTTGCTCATCATCGTCCCAGTCAGTTCAGATGAGAATTGCTCGCGATCCAACTTGCTTGAAACGTTAAAACCAGGTTGAAATCATTGATTCGCATTTCACGACGGCCGTCAATTGGCTATCGATGCGTTACAATCACTAACAAGTGAAACACGAGGGTTGGAGCCGAAAGGAATCAATCCTGATGAGGCGAGAGGTGACTTCCCGAGGTCGATCACGCCTTCTATTTATAGAAGCAGATGCAGGAATTGGGAACGAATGGGATCTGAAGAGCGACAGCAGGAATTATTCAGCGAGCCAGAAGAGAAAGTAGACACTTCGGTTAGCCAAGAACCACAGGAATCGAAGGCCTTAGAGGATTCCCTGATGAGCAATGCCACATCTGATGAAGCGAAACCTGAGGCTGGCGAACCCATCAGTCAGCCTGAAATCCAACAGATTCCGCTTTCTGAATCGGAATGCTATATCATCGATTCCTATGCATTAATCTATCAGCTGTTTTTCGCCTTGCCTCCCATGAGTGGCCCCAGTGGTCAGCCCGTAGGAGCGATACATGGTTATGCCAGAGACTTAATTGAATTGATCGAGAGTAAATCGCCGACACACGTGATTGCTGTATTCGATCCGCCAGGCGAAGTCTTCCGCCATGAGTTCTACCCCCAATATAAAGCCAATCGCGACCCCATGCCGGATGACTTGCGACTTCAAATTCCGAACATCAAACGGATTCTCGAAGCTATGGGCATTGCCATGTTAGAGGTTCCGAATTACGAAGCCGATGACGTCATGGCCACCGTAGCGCATCAGATTGACGAGGCTGGAGGAAAAGCATTTCTGGTAACAAGCGATAAAGATTGTCGTCAGCTCATTAGTGACAATGTGAAGATGTACAACATCCGTAAGGATGTCATTTTCGACGAACAGGATCTAATGGAGAAGTGGGGTGTTCGTCCTGAACAGGTTGTCGATTTTCAGGCTCTAGTCGGTGATAGCGTGGATAACGTTCCCGGTGTTCAGCAGATTGGACCGAAGACTGCCACCGCGTTGTTGGCTGAATTCGGTGATTTAGAAGGCGTGTTGGAAAATGCTCACACGGTCAAAGCCAAGAACCGTCGCGAAAACCTCATGAATGGCCGTGATGACGCCATGCTGAGTCGACGTCTGGTTGAATTAGATCGGCATGTGGACGTCGAGATCGACTGGGAATCAGCTCAAATCGGCGGTATGGATTCGGACTCGTTGGTAGAGCTTTGTGACGAATTTGGTTTCCGACGTTTGAAAGATCGTTTACTCAATGCTGATGTTGAAACAGCTCCGGTTGTTTGGGAATGTGACTATGTGTTGGTGGAGTCGATAGAGCAGCTTCAGAAACTCCTTAGCCAGATCTCGCAGGATGATGTACTGAGTATTGATACCGAGACGACAAGTGTTCGGGCCAGTGACACTGAATTAGTCGGATACTCGTTTGCCTGGGAAGAAGGCAAGGCATACTATGTCCCGGTCAAGAGTCGCGAAGGTGACCTGCAGTTGGATGCCGACGCCGCGCGAGAAGCTATGAAGATAGTGCTCGAAGATCCTCGGATCAAAAAGGTTGGGCAGAATCTTAAATTTGATATGGTCGTACTACGTAATCATGGAATACGTCTGCAGGGATTGTATTTCGATACTCTAGTGGCTCACTATTTATTACAGCCGGGTGTCCGAAACCATAAGCTGGATACCCTTTCGGCTAAGTACCTTAACCACAAACCAGTCTCCTTTGAGGAACTTTGTGGCAAAGGCAAGAAACAAATCACGATCGACCAGGCCCCACTCGATCAAGTAACGCATTATGCGGCGGAAGATGCTGATGTCGTACTACGATTGGTCAATAAGCTTGAGTCCCAGATCGACGAGAATGACCTGGCCAGCTTACTGCACGACCTCGAAATCCCATTGATCGAAGTATTGGTGGAAATGGAGTCCAACGGGATACGAGTGGATACCGAATTATTGAATTCGATGAGTGAGAAATTTGCAACGCGGCTCGAGGAACTGCGTAGCAGTATCTATGAAGCCGCCGGTACCGAATTCAATATCGATTCACCCAAACAACTCAGTAAAATCTTATTCGAAGATCTGGGCCTGCCAGTTATTAAGAAGACTAAAACCGGAGCCAGTACGGATGCCGAGGTTCTTAATCAGTTGGTGGCAATGGACGTCGGGGCCTTGCCAGGATTTGTACTCGAATATCGACAGATCGCAAAGCTCAAGAGCACGTATGTTGATGCCTTACCAGAGCTGGTCAACCCGGAGACATCGCGTGTCCATTCAGCGTTCAATCAAGATGTGGCAGCGACGGGCCGATTGAGCAGTGCGGATCCTAACCTACAGAATATTCCAATCCGCAGTGCAGAAGGGCGACAGATTCGAGCGGCCTTTATACCTCCGGCCAAGGGCTGGAAACTACTCGCTGCCGATTATTCTCAGGTCGAACTTCGTGTCCTTGCACATTTCAGCGGAGACGATACTTTACAGCAGGCCTTTGTTGACGATCAGGATATTCATGCGAAAGTGGCGGCTGAAGTTTACGATGTCGAGCTGGAAGATGTGACCAGCGAAATGCGTAGCAATGCCAAGGCAGTCAATTTTGGAGTTATCTATGGGCAGTCTGCATTTGGATTAGCCAAAAGCCTAGGGATCTCCAAAGCAGAAGCAGCTACATTTATCGATGCTTACTTTGAGCAATATCCGGGAGTCGAGCAATTCATGCTGGACACGCTGGCCGTCGCTCATCGCGAGAAATCTGTCAGTACGATTCAGGGGCGTCGCAGGCCCGTAAACGATGTTCGCAATCCCGATACTCTAAAAGACAAACGTCAACGGAATCTGTCTGAGAGGATTGCGATTAATACTGTAATTCAGGGGTCGGCCGCGGATATCATCAAGATTGCAATGCTCGCCGTGCTGGACCGTCTGGAAAGTGATGGATTTGAAGCGAAACTCTTACTTCAAATCCATGACGAATTGGTGTTCGAAGTTCCAGATCATGAGCTGGAGAAATTACAGGAAATGGTACGTCAGGAAATGGCCGGTGCCGCCGACCTATCTGTGCCACTCAAAGTGGATATCAACGTCGGTGAGACCTGGGCCGAATGTAAATAAATTCTGAAAATCAAACGAATTCAGTAATTGGAAGCGTTCCCTGCGTGTGCCTATAATACTCACGTACCCCTAATAACAGTGTTTTCTCACCTTCATTAGTGGCTCACCAACAAATCTTTTCTTGCACCAACAACCTAAATATCCCCGTTTAACGTTGTTGGTGATTATTCCTACCAAAATCCTTTCCTCATTTGATGCCTAAGCGATTTTTTCGTTGCCCAGGTTGATACCCTCTTTGGTTGCCCAAAGTATGAGTTACTGCGCAAAGAAAAATGGTTAGTCGTCCTTACAGTCTCCTGATGCCCTTGAACAATCAAAGTCAACAATCCGTCCTTTGCGGCCTTTGCGGTGGAATTGGCAGTGGCAAGAGTTATATTGCCCGTCAGTTTCAAGCCTTGGGGGCGGCCGTATTCGATGCGGATCAGGCAGGGCATTGGGTATTGCGAGAAGATGACGTCAAGAAGGAGCTAGTCAGTCTCTGGGGAACAGGGATCCTGGATGAGCAAGGCGAAGTCAATAGGCAAGCCGTTGCTCAAATTGTCTTCGCTTCCGATTCACAAGGACAGCAAGCCCGTGAGCAATTGCAAGCGATATCCCACCCTCGTATTCAACAGCAACTTGAGTTGGTACTGACACAGAGTTCCGAAGATGTTGTCGTAGTTGATGCAGCATTGTTGTTCGAGACAGGTTGGAATGTGGTTTGCGATCAAGTTGCTTTTGTTGACTCAAACGAGGAGTTGCGATTGGGTCGCTGTCAGGCTCGAGGTTGGAGTATTGACGAACTACGGAGGCGAGAGGCTAGTCAATGGAGTCTTGAGAGGAAACGCCAACAGGCAGATTTTGTGATTGAGAATCATGGTGACTCGGAAGTTACTCAGCGACAAGTGCAGAGTGTGTGGCAGTCGTTATCACGCTTGGTCAGGGAGGAAGTGTGAGTTATGGATGATGAATTGAAGCAGGAGTTGGATCAAGAAAGGGCTTCAGATGTTTCTGGTCAGCAGTCTTCCAATGCCATAGAAAGACGCGGTCCGCTAAATCGAGCACGCATTCGTGAGAAAATGAATGCTCTTCACGAATCATCCGTCGAAAAGGATTTTAAGGATACCGATGGTGAGTTTATCAATCGTCAGGGTTCTCATGAGCCACTTTCGCTGGCTGAAAGAATCACACGTGAACTTAGCCGAGGGGAAAAACTGGGGGAGCAGATTGTCGATGTGTCTCAGGAACTAACGGACCTCGGCCAGTTACAAAAAATGACGATGCCTGAGTTGTTACAGGAAGCAGACAAAGCAGGAATCGAAGACGTGACAGGCTTCAAGCGTCAGGAATTGATATTCCTGATTCTAAAAAGCATGGTCAAAACCAGCGGATTGATGTTTGGTGCCGGGACGCTGGAGATTCTCCCTGATGGATTTGGTTTTTTACGGAGTCCGGACTATCACTACCTTTCCTGTCCGGATGATATTTATGTCTCGCCCAGCCAGATACGTCGGTTTAATTTGCAGACAGGTGTGACGGTGGCTGGTCAGATTCGGCCACCCAAAGAGAACGAACGATACTTCGCCTTGTTGCGAGTCGAATCGGTCAACAACCAAGATCCATCCAACAATGTAAATCGAGTTCATTTTGATGACCTGACGCCTTTACATCCTTCCAAGCGTATTATTCTTGAACATGATGCTGCTGAGCATTCGACACGAGTGGTGGATATGGTCACACCAATAGGCTTCGGACAACGTGGTTTGATTGTGAGTCCACCTCGAGCAGGTAAAACCGTGTTGTTGCAACAAATGGCTCGTGCTGTGCTCCACAACTTTCCCGATGCCTACGTCATCATGTTGTTGATTGACGAGCGACCGGAAGAAGTGACAGATATGGAACGCGAAGTCAAAGGGGAAAACTGTGAGGTCATTAGTTCGACCTTTGATGAACCTGCGTCCCGTCATGTCCAAGTCTCAGAAATGGTGATTGAAAAGGCCAAACGCATGGTAGAGTGCGGTCGTGATGTCATCATCTTTCTGGATTCGATTACCCGATTAGCCCGAGCCTGGAATTCCGAGTGTCCGTCGTCCGGTAAAGTACTGACCGGAGGGATCGATGCCAATGCTCTACAATATCCCAAGAGATTTTTTGGCTCGGCGCGCTCTGTGGAACAGGGAGGATCGCTGACCATTATGGCAACAGCCTTGGTGGATACAGGAAGTCGAATGGATGATGTGATCTTCGAAGAATTCAAAGGTACAGGTAATTTAGAAATTGTTCTGAGCCGAAAGATCATGGAGAAGCGAGTATTTCCCACCATTGACATCAACGCGAGTGGGACGCGACGCGAAGAAATTCTTCTGGATCCTGAAGAGTATCGGAGGATTTCGCTGACTCGTCGGGTGCTGGCTGACCTGGAACCTGCTGAAGCCATGGAACTCCTGCTAGGCAAAGTCGCCAAATCGAATTCTAATGCAGAATTCCTGATGAGTATCAATCCGGAAGACTAAGCTGGTTTTTATTGAGGAATGGTTCGAATGCCACGGACTTTTGAAAGTAAGTCAGATAACGTAAACGGGAAATTTGCTGTTGTCGTGTCGCGTTACAACGACAATATCACAGGACGATTGCATGACGGAGCATTGGCGACTTTGACTGCTGCCGGAATTGCCGAAAGTGATATTCAGGTGGCATGGGTACCGGGTGCCTGGGAATTACCTGTGGTCGCCAAACAATTCGCAGCTACCGGCGAATTCGCAGGAATTATTTGTTTGGGGGCTGTTATCAAAGGCGAAACCACTCATGATCTGTACATTAACACGCAGGTAAGCCAAAGTCTGGGAGATTTAAGTCTGGAATATAATTTACCAGTAGGCTTTGGTTTGCTCACATGTCAGTCGATGGAACAGGCAATCAATCGTGCCGGTGGTACGGTTGGTAACAAGGGCGAGGAAGCTGCAACGGCTGTATTGGAAACGCTAAGTGTGATGCGGCAGATTCGACAGCTGGACAGCTGATCGCATCCATGCTCCGCGTTGTGTCGATGATGAGACCGAGAAACCAAAGAGAATATTCAAGTTATGTTTGACCAAGAAGATGATAACCAGCCATTGACCGGCCGTAGCCTCGCTCGGGAAATTATCGTTCAGGTTCTATTTGAAGATGACCTGAATCCTAACGGCGACCAGCAGTTAGCCGATCAGTTTGTCTCCGACCGTATGCAGGGGAAATCGGTTGGGCTTTCTACCTACACTCGTGAGATGCTCGAGAGTATTCGGCAGTCCAAGTCGCTGGTCGATGCGATTCTTGAAGAGAGTGCAGATAACTGGTCTTTATCAAGAATGGCGCCCACCGATCGGAATATTCTGCGACTAGGCGTTTATGAACTCACTCAAACAGATACGCCCGGACAGGTTGTCATTCATGAAGCTGTCGAATTGGCCAAACGGTTTGGTACGCAGGACTCACCTCGTTTTGTCAACGGCGTATTAGATCGAATCTTTGATGCGGAAGAGACCGAAAATTAACTAACTTCTTCTTCAATTAATCCACTCACGAATGCGTCTGCATCAAACTGAGCTAGATCTTCGGCTTGCTCACCTTGCCCTACAAAGAGAACGGGGATTTCAAACTCCTGACGAATTGGGATGATCACACCCCCTTTGGCCGTACCGTCAAGTTTACTGAGGATAATCCCAGTGCAATTGGCTGCTTCAGAGAAACCTTTGGCCTGACTTACCCCGTTTTGCCCCGCGGTGGCATCCAGCACAAGAAAGACCTCGTGCGGTGCATCTGGAATTTGCTTACTCATAACGCGGAAGATCTTCTCAAGCTGCTTCATGAGATTTGTCTGAGTTTGCAATCTGCCTGCCGTGTCGACAATACAAATGTCGGCATTTTGTTCCAGAGCTGTGGCGACCGTTCGGTGTGCCACACTGGCGGGATCCGAGTTAGCTTCGCCAGTAACAATCTCAGCCCCCAATCGTTCGGACCAAATGATTAATTGTTCCACTGCGGCAGCGCGAAATGTATCGGCCGCGCCCAAGACTACTTTCTTGCCTTGGGACTGAAAGTAGTTGGTGAGTTTTGCAATCGAGGTAGTCTTTCCAGATCCGTTGACGCCCACTACCAAGATGACGGTAGGACCCGAGTCGGCAAAACGAACCGGTTGGGGAGGTTGAGCCAAGATGTCCTTGAGGTGGTTTCGTATCTCAGCTAACGCTTCCTCGAATTCAATCACTCGGCCGGAGAACTTAGATTCGATGTTGTCGCGAATCTCAGCTGCGGGACGAGCTCCCATGTCCGTTTTTACCAAAATCGCAAACAAGCGACTTAGGAATTCCTCATCCACCAACTGCCCTTCGGACTTAAAGATGTCACGGATATCCGTACGTAAGACATCTCGTGTTTTCTTTAGACCCTGTCGCACTCGGGTCCAAAGCGAACCTGAATCTGCGGTCGAGTCGTCCGGCGTTGGTTGCTGAGTCGGTTCAGTTGGGGCTGCTTCACCGTCGTGAGGAGTCGTTTGTTTTTTGGAGCGTCTAAATAGTGCCATCGTTTTATGAGGGGAAGTAGTCTAACCCAGTTAGTGTCGAAGGGAATGACTGAGTCGAATCGGGTTTGGGTTTAAGTATATCAATAACCTACGGCGGGCAAAGGGAGGCAGCGTGTTCAGTTGAGAGCTGCCGAGGCAGGGCATTACCGAACTTATTCAGTCAGAATGTTTGATTGAGTGTAGAAAAGTGCTCCGTTGTCGCCTCGAATGCCGAGGAAAATGTGTCAATTATTCGTCAAAATTGCTCCAGAATCTCCCGCAAAGTCCCCCCTGTTTCTCTAGTTTGACAGGGAGACCGTTGAATTGTCTCTCTAACCCGCAAGGTTTAACGCTAGAAACCGAATAATTGTCATTTCAGTGAGAAAGTTATGTTTTTGAGGTTAATGAACTTCATGTAAAACTCCGAAAAAACGGTTGTGTAGCAAAAAGTACATTTTGCCTGTTTGTGTTCACGGAAGGATGCCAGGCAATAGTTGTGGGAAATTTAAGGCGTTTGTTTGTTCACTGAACAGGCGAGGCGGGCCGAGCGTTTCCTGAAGACAAGTTTTATGGAGGATATTGGGAAATGAAACTCAGTAAGTTTGCTTTGCTGGGCGCTTTTGCATTCGCAGTTATGACAGGTAGCGTTTCTGCTGACGAATTGCAACAGCCCGTACTCGAGCCAATCGCTTACACCTTACAAGATGCTGCTGACTCACCATCTGATGATGGTACCTGGAGCCTCTTCAAGCGTGACGGCGAAGGCCTGGAAATTTCTGGTTGGACTCAAGTTGGTTACCATGACGGTTCTGACGGTCTGTTCAACTCGCAAGATAATGCTAAGTCTGTCGGTGTAGAACAGCTTTGGTTTGCTTTCGATAAAGCATCCGATGCTGACGCTGAAGGATTCGGACTTGGCTACCACTTTGACCTTACTTATGGTCGTCATTCGGAAAACACCAATGCTTTCGGCAACCCTAATGCAGGGGCCGCCGGCGATTGGGATACCGAAGAAGATGATTGGGCAATGCCTCAGTTGTACTTGACCGGTCACCTCGGCGATTGGGATATTACTCTAGGTAAGTTTTACACCATCGTCGGTTACGAAGTTGTTCAAGCTAATGGGAACTTCTTCTATAGCCACGCTAAAACGATGAACAACAGTGAGCCATTTACTCACACTGGTGTTCTGGCTAGCAAGACGACTGAAACTGGTTTGGATTTGACCGTTGGTTGGACCGCTGGTTGGGATACAGGTTTCGATTCGAATGGATCAAATGGTATCATCGGTGTGGGTAAATCCCTTGGTGACAACATCGGCCTGAACTACGTAACGACTTTCGGAGACATTTCTGAAACTGAAAATGGTTACACTCACAGTATCGTGATGGATATCACTCTTGGTGAACGTATGTCTTACGTATTCCAAAGTGACTACGTTGATACTAACCAACGTTACCAAATTGGTGTAAACCAATACGTATTCTACACCATATCTGAGGATATCGCCTTAGGTGCTCGTTTGGAATGGTGGAGAGATGGTAATAATCTTGGAGCCGATAGTGAGTATTCTTTTACAACAGGTGTTAACTGGCGACCACAGTCCAGTTTTGACTTAGTCATTCGTCCAGAAATTCGAATTGACTGGGATGACACCAGTGTCGACACTGAAACAATCTTCGGTGTTGACGCTATCTTAAGCTACTAAGCTGTAAGATACTCTCACAACTAAAAGACCACCGGTTTTCACGAACCGGTGGTTTTTTTGCGCGCTACTGAAGCAAGGAGACAATATGGCGTTGGCAAGCCAGGTTGCAAAAATGAAGTCCACCTAGGTAAGGATACAGGGAATTAAAGGGGAATACTTTTAGTAAAAAGAGATTTGAAATTCCGGGAGTCTCAGGATCTGGGAAAAGCGAGGGAATTATTGGAGTGAGGGGAGATTGCGGACGATTTGAACTGACGAATCTCTGCGTAATCACTTTGGATTCCCCTACCAAACAATTTGATCTGATTGAACCAAACGATGCTTCGACAAAGAAATACTTGTTTACTGGCTCCCCTGTCTTTGGCTGTTCTGGGACTACTTAGTCTGCTCGGGACTGGTGGGCAATTGCCCGCTCAGGAGTCTGTGAGTCTGACTAACACTGGAGGATTTGGGCAATCAAAAGAAGTAGACCTAGGGGATGCGGTTGCACTAGAACAACCCGAGTGGTTTAAAAGTGTCACGTTTCAATTGACAGCCCACGAGAATCAGGACGAGGCATCGAATTCTTCAGGTGACCAAAAGGAAGAAACTCAGGTAACTAAGTCTGTTGGAGATGCTGAGATTCTAGGCGATCGTTTTGGGCTGCTCTATCGCCTGAAAAATCGGGAGCGGAGTCAATGGAGCTTAAAACCACGATTTTCTGGCTGGACGTCGATTGGCTATCACGACCAAAATAATGGACTATTTAATAACCACGCTCATGGCGTGAACCTTCATCAGTTATGGATGACCATTGAAAGTGATTGGTCGGTCAGGCAGGGTGATGGAGATTCTGATCCAACCATTGGTTATCGAGCCGATGTCGTTTACGGAGTTGACGGCCCTGATACTCAAGCCTTCGGCAATCCTACTGGAACCTGGGACTACCAAAACAATTGGGGAAACGGAAAGAACGGTTGGGCTATGCCTCAGCTTTACCTGCATGGACAGGTTGGCCGATTGAATTACAAATTGGGACATTTTTACACCCCGGTTGGATATGAAACGGTGACGGCGCCGGATAATTTCTTTTATAGTCATGCCCAAACGATGGTTAATAGTGAACCTTTTACTCATACCGGTGTACTTACCGAATTCTCCACGGAAAATGATTCGACCGTCTACCTAGGATGGTCCTTAGGTTGGGATTCAGGGTTTGCTCAGTCAGAAAATGGTAGCAACGGGATTGTCGGAATATCAAAAAACCTAACGGAAGAAATCGCCATGACCTATGTCACCACATTTGGAGACTTAGGATGGCGTGGTGAAGGATACTCTCATAGTATCGTGCTTGATCTCGCTTTGACCGAAAACCTGTCGTACATTCTTCAAAGCGACTATGTAAATACCAGTAGCCTGTTCGATGCAGGCGACGATATTGGATTGAATAACTATTTAATCTACTACGTGGACGATTGTTTAAGTTTGGGAACAAGGTTCGAGTGGTGGAGAGATAACTCAGTCTCCAAAAACTCTTTTACCGTTGGAGCCAATTGGCGACCGGGTAAAGGCTTGTTCTTACTTCGTCCAGAAGTACGTTCAGACTGGATTCCAGCTGAAAATTACTCAGAAACTGCATTCGGCATCGATGCCATCATCGAATTCTAGTACGAGCTTCTCTTGTATCCACTTAGACCTCTATTCTAGGTGCAAAAAAAGTATGCAGGCTGCCTAAATCTTGGACAGATGGAAATTGGTTAAATAGTAATCCTAAAAAACCACAGATTTAAAAGCAGTCTATTAAACGCATATTTGGTTGAGTTTTGATCTTTTCTTGTTCGTAACTGGTTTTAAACCACCAAATGGCACGGTCATTGCATATTACTCCTGCCGAGTCCTATCTGCTCTTTTAATGAGCAGGTTGGTAGACAGGTATCCACGGAAGGCGGCTCGACGGAGCCAAGTACCTGTAAACCGACTCAAACCTTAGTAAATGCCAACATTGGCGAAGTTGTTGTGTTGGCCAAATCCACTGGAATCGGGAGTGATTAACGATGTTATCTTTGAGTATTAATCAGAGTTGGCTACGCAAAATGATGTGTATGCTGGCCTTGATGATCGGTACAAGTATTTTTGTGCCAGCAGCTCAGGCTTTTCAGGAAGAAGAGCCTACTGTTGAAGTTGTGGAAGAAGCGGCTTCAGAGGATGTAGAAGTGCCTGCGGCAGAGGCAGCTGAAAACACGGAAGAAATGGAAGCTGATGCAGCTTTAGAAGAAGCGGATGAACTGCCTTATTACACTAAAGGTGAAGCCGACTATGTGACCAATACACTGTTCATGATGATTTGTGCGGTGTTGGTGATCCTGATGCAACCTGGGTTTGCATTGCTTGAAGTTGGGCTAAATGCCAAGAAGAATACCGTCAATATTTTGTTTAAGAACGTGATGGATCTGTCTGTTGGCGTTCTTCTTTACTATTTCATCGGTTGGGGCATTATGTACCCAGGCGATTTCAATGGCTATTTTGCTTATGCAGGTCCCGGTGTCGCAGCAGATGCTGCGGATCTGGATTATGGATTCAGCAACTCTGTTGATTTTCTGTTCCAAGTCGCCTTTGCTGCGACAGCTGCAACCATCGTCTCTGGGGCAGTGGCTGGTCGTATGAAATTTGGTGCTTATCTTGCATTCAGTGCTGTGCTGACTGGATTAGTCTATCCAATCAGTGGTGCCTGGAAGTGGGGTGGTGGATTCTTGGCTGAAATGGGATTCGCAGACTTTGCCGGTTCGGTGGTCGTGCATGCTGTCGGTGGCTTTGCAGGTTTAGCCGGTGCCCTTGTTCTGGGCCCGAGATTGGGACGCTTCAGCGAAGATGGTAAATCTACACCGCTTCCTGGCCACAACATTACTTATGCTGCGATTGGTGTATTTCTGCTGTGGGTTGGATGGTATGGATTTAACCCCGGAAGTCAGTTGACATATGGAGGCGTTGCTAATTCTGAAGCGACAACTTATATCGCATTGACTACTACATTAGCCGCAGGTGCGGGTGCAGTTGTCGCCATGCTTGTTGCTTGGGGAATGTTCGGTAAACCGGACGTGACTATGGCTCTCAACGGCGTTCTTGCAGGCTTGGTCTCCATCACGGCAAATTGTGATCAGGTATCACCCACGAGTGCATTGATAATTGGTGCTATTGGTGGAGTGCTGGTTGTAGTCGGTATTGTTCTTTTGGACAAATTAAAGATTGATGATCCAGTTGGCGCATGGCCTGTACATGGTCTTTGTGGTATCTGGGGGGGGATTGCTACTGGAATTTTCGGTACGGCTTTGCCAGAGGTAGGGGAAGAAGTCCTGTCTCGGGGTGGTTATATCTATGTCCAGTTGTACTCTACCGTCATTATCTGTGCGTGGGCTTTCATAACGATGTTTGCTTTGTTCTACGTACTGAAAACTGTTGGCATGCTACGTGTGTCACGCGAAGAGGAAGAAATGGGACTTGACTTGTCAGAGCACGGAATGCGTGCTTATGGGGATTCACTGTCCTAAACCGAAGCATGACCTGTTGGGACCTGGGGTGATTCAAAACACAAGTAGTTAGTGTTTAACCGCCAGCAGGGACAACATTGGCTCACCTCGAGTTCGAACAGGTTACGGATTGTTCTCGATCCGGGAGGATACCCCAAATGATTCTGGATAAGTAACCGCCTTGCTTATCCAGAATCGGGGTACCACTCTTATGCTTCAAAATTCAAGGAGACCGGTTTCCTAACCCGAAATCGGTCTCCTTTTTTTATTACTCTCTGCCTTGTACAATAGTGAAAACTTCGCCTTACCCACTGCCGAGTCAACACGCTATGAAGCTAATTATTGCGATTATTCAGCCGAGCCGCCTGGAAGATGTCAAAGCCGCGTTGACTGATGTCGAAGTATCGCGTCTGACTGTTATGGACTGCCAGGGATTTGGCCGACAGAAAGGCCAGACTGAGATGTATCGAGGGCGTGAATTATCGGTCAATCTGCTGCGTAAAACCCAGCTTCAGATCGCCGTTAACGATGAATTTGTAGAGCCGACGATTCAGGCTGTGCTTACAGCAGGGCGGTCTGGTGAAACCGGAGCGATCGGTGATGGTAAGATATTCGTGCTCCCGATGGACGACTGCGTACGTATCCGTACTGGTGAACGTGGGCCTGACGCGATTTAATTAATTCTTACAGCTGCTCTCTTATCGGTCTCTCAGCGCTGTTTCTGCCTTACCATTTGGCTAAGGTATTTATCCCGCACCGGCTCTGGCAATGGGCGATCAAATTCAGGCGGTCGCATGCCACCAAGATCAGTTCCTACTTCTGGAATAGAGTATGGATCAAACAGAGCTGCTCGATATTGTTGCTGTCGAATTTCACCCCGTGGTTTGGATACTTGCTCCTGGACATGCTGGCAGCCGCTAAGGAAGCCGAGCAGTAACAGCACGGAGGATAGTCGTAAGGGGCGTGTCATGCGAACTCGCATTCGTAAAAACCTCGGTTAAGAACCGGGTACCAGATAGATAAAGGCACAGCGGATTATAATGCTCACGGCATCCTGACGATATACCATTACCGGCTTTATGGCATTCCTTCTGGCGGTGTACATTCCTCGTCGTTCTTAGTTGTTAAACCGCCTTGAATCTGGTCACTTATCCCCGTTTGGCTTCTTGGTTATCCACCGGCTCCATGCTAGGATAAATCGGAGACCTCGCGAGTGCCTAATGCGTATTCGTTTCCGCTGATTCGGCAGCTTCCTTCCGTATTTATTTGGGGCCTTTTCACAACTGTGAAGTTCTGATCTGGCCGTCTGTTTATTAATCCCGCGTTATGCCAGTGATGGCTTAACTCTTTCCATTTTTTGGAATCAATTATTTTTTAGTTATGGCTAAGAACCCCAAAGAAGATCTATTTGCAGATTCCACGATGACCTTTGGTGAACATCTGGAAGAATTGCGTCAATGTTTGTTTCGCGCAGCGATTGGTCTGGTCGTCGGAGTTGGATTTGGACTCTTTTTGGCAGACGATGTCATCCAGCAGATTCAAGTGCCACTCAAGAAGTCACTGCGTGGCTATTATCAAATGCAGGCCATGGACAAGATTCAGAATGATGAGCTAGCTAAGGCCGAGCAGGCTGGACTGATTACCGATGAGAATTACGTCTCCAATGATATCGAAGTCGAATTAGACCAACTCATCCTACGACTCAAAGCAGCGGTTCCGAATCAACTGGGTGCCTTAAATTACTCTCCGTACTCTTTCGTGGCAGATGATTTTTATCTGGAAGCCGAAAGTGGCTCGGAGCATCGAAAGTTCTTTCAGCACGTTCAATCTTCGCTGGACGAAGAGTTGCCGTGGGCCACCTTTCTCGTAGGACTTCTTGATGACACTCAGCTTGAACAGTTTAGTAGGGTCGTGAGTTCTATTGATAATCCATACGACGAAGACTTAAGCGATGCAGTCGAATTACTGAACGTTTGGGCCAATGAAGCGAGTGTCTACGACAATCACGAAATTCGCGATCTGGTTAAATCTAATATCGAGGGACCGGACACCTGGTGGGCGCAGTTTGATACTAGTACGGACGAAAATCAGGTGGACATCAATGAGGTATTTAGTAATTTAACTGCCAGAATCAACGACCCCAATGATGGTTTGTCGACCGCAGACATGACTCGCCGTATTAACAAGTTTGCTATCTCCAATGCCTTTCCTGACTATCTACGCTCGGCGCGTCCAGCCACGATCACTTTACCCGTCTGGGAGAAAAAGGACATTCGAGTCCAGACGCTTAACGCACATGAAGGATTTATGATTTGGCTAAAAGCAGCCTTCATCGCTGGCTTTGTCATCGGAAGTCCCTGGATCTTTTTCCAGTTATGGGCGTTTGTTGCCGCAGGCCTTTATCCCCACGAGCGAAAATACGTCTACATCTACCTGCCTTTTTGTCTGGCCTTGTTCTTTGGAGGTGCCGCCATGGCATTCTTCATCGTGATGGAGCCGGTTCTGGACTTCCTGTTTAGTTACAACCGCATGATGGCCATTGACCCGGATCCACGTATTAGCGAATGGCTGGGATTTGTTATGTTTCTGCCGATCGGGTTCGGAGTTGCCTTCCAGTTACCCTTGGTGATGTTAATGTTGCAACGCATCGGCATGTTTACCACAGCGGCTTATCTTGCCAAATGGCGAGTGGCGATTCTGGTGATTTTTATTATCGCTATGTTCCTTACGCCAGCAGACCCATTAAGTATGCTCTTGCTAGGTGGCCCACTAACGGTTCTCTACTTTCTGGGCATCCTGTTATGTAAATTCATGCCACGTAACAAAAACCCCTACGCTGAAAGTTATGATCCCGTTTAATAGCGGATCCTCTGGTTTCAAAAACTGATTCCAACTATGCCGTGAGGTGCTAGAGAATGCCCTACGGAGTGATTTTATGACCCTTTGGGTTACTTACCTCGCGAGTTTACTCGCTCGTCTTCTGAATTAGAAATCAATCGTCATGAATAGAGAATCTTCTCGAAAGCGAACTCGCGGATTCGATCAACGGCCGGCACGGACATCCAAACGTGCAGCTGGCGGAGACTCTGTGCGGTTACAGAAAGTTCTGGCAGCAGCCGGCTATGGAAGTCGTCGACACTGTGAAGAACTCATCACGGCGGGCCGAGTCCAGATTGATCGACAAGTGGTAACTCAATTGGGCACCAAGGTTGATCCGGAAAATCAGGAAGTCCGAGTGGATGGAGATGTCATTGAACGTCCCACTTTACGATATTACGTTCTGAATAAGCCCCCCGGAGTCCTGTCGACCAATAGCGATCCGGATGGACGAGTCCGAGTGCTCGATCTAATCGGAGACGCGAATCATCTATTCACCATCGGACGATTAGACCGGAGTAGTCAGGGGTTGATCATCGTGACAAACGATGGGGAATTGGCTAATAAAATCGCCCATCCGAGCTATCAGGTCAACAAAATCTATACGGTAAGAGTCGCAGGTAATATTCAGCGTGAGCAGCTTGCTGAAATCCGTCAGGGCGTCTATCTATCAGACGGGAAGGCAAATGTAGAGTCGATACGAGTTAAGAAGCGTCACAAACAGACCACCGAACTCGAAATGATCCTGGCCGAAGGTAAGAATCGGGAAATTCGCCGTGTGTTGGCACGCGTAGGCCATAAGGTTCTTCAATTGAAGCGGATTGCCATTGGGCCAGTCCGGTTAGGCGAGCTACCTGAAGGAGCGTATCGGGAATTAACCATTGCCGAAGTCAAAGCCTTGAAGCGTCTCACCGCCGAAAAGACGAAACCGGGAACGCGGCGTAAGTCGGTAAAAAAGAAGACCTCTACTGGAAAAACAACGCGAAAAGGCGTAAAAAAGACTCCGCGTCGACGCGGAGCTAAGTCCGGCGATGCACGTGGGAAGTCCCCAGGCTCGACACGAAAGTCGTCACGAGGGGCTGCTCGGGGTAGTAAGAGCAAATCGTCTACGAAAGGCGGTTCGGCTAAACGCAAGCCAGCCAAAAAACGCACCGTAAGGAAACGTCGCTAATGTCGACCGATCATTGTGAAAATCCTCTGCATGCTGATTACTATGCAGACACTTCAGTACACCACTCCGCAGAAGTCATTGAAAATGTTCAGGTCGCCCAAGGAACCTGGCGAGTTCGATTTCGCTGTCCAGAAATGGCGTCAAAGTGTAAGCCTGGGCAGTTTATTATGCTCAAAATCACTGACCGTGATGATCCATTGATTGGTCGCCCACTGGCTGTCTTTGAAATCACTCCGGACGAAAATGGTGTCCCGACCGACTTAGACGCAGTTTATCTTGTCAAAGGAAATCTCACCACGCGATTGGTTGATGTGAGGGCAGGGCAAACACTGGACGTCTGGGGGCCTTTGGGTAACGGTTTTCTGCCACAACCAACACGACACCTAATTATGGTCGCAGGAGGTATTGGTCAAACGCCGTTTGTTACTCTGGCTAAAGAGTACCTTGGCTTGGCCAATTATGGACGGGATTGCCCTCAGGCCGACAAGGTAACGCTCTGTTATGGAGCTCGAAACGAGGGGCTGCTGGCAGGCGTCGAGACATTTGAAGCGGTCCCGGGGCTCGATGTTCGACTGTGTACCGATGATGGAAGTCTCGGGCATCATGGACTTGTAACCGATGTATTGAAACAGGTATTAGAGGACGACAAGCAGGCTCATGGTTCCAACGAAGGTGTACGAGTTGTTTGCTGTGGTCCTGAACCGATGATGGAAGCCGTCGCGGCTGTTAGTAAATCCTGGGAGGTTGCGTGTCAGGTTTCACTGGAAACGCCCATGGCCTGTGGTATCGGTATTTGCTTTACGTGTGTTACCAAAGTCTTACAGGATGATGGCTCCTGGGATTACAAGCGAACTTGTGTTGAAGGCCCTGTTTTTGATGCCAGCAAAATAGTTTGGCATTAGATCACTGGCTAACTGGTTGACTGCTTACTCTTTGCGTTTTGTATTCGTTGGAATCGGACGCGTAAAAATAGGCGCATAAAAAAGTCCTACTGGTTTAGAGTAGGACCTCTTTATCTCGATCCGGAGATTGTTGATCTCCGAGGATAGTTTCTCTTTGCGGCTACGCCTTGGCTTTTTGGATTCGAGCCTGAAGACGAGACTTGGTGCGTGCTGCTTTATTGCGATGGATCAGGTTCTTGGCACCAGCTTTATCCAGCTTCTTTTGAGCGGAAACGTAGGCATCGTTGATACTTACCAATGCGGCATCTGTATCGCCACCATCTGCACGAGCAGCCTGATAAGTATCGATCGCTTCATTCACTTTACGAATCGAAGTACGCAGATCACTTCGCTGTCCACGGTTACGTTGACGGCGGGTTTCGTTTTGACGAAGTCGTTTTTTGGCACTGGCAGTATTCGGCATGGTTTTCCTATTATTTGCAGCCTGCAACTAATTATTTAGTTTTCTTATTATCCCTCATGGCGCACTTCGCCTAAGTCGGAACTACTTTTATCGCCTAAAAAATAGAGTTTGTCTAGACGCTGATTTGATTAGTTATCGGTAGAAACAACGATTTTTTGGGCCAGATCGTCGCATTTTTGGGATAATGCGGTCTGATTCATCGATGCGGCTAACGTTTTTATCCGTTTTAGCGATCGTTGCATTCCGGATTCGTTTTCCAAACCAGGAAACTGAGCTGATAGCTCCTCATCCACTTCGTCAGGTTGTTTACATTGTGTAAGCAATTCCAGCAATTTGGTGAATGTTCCAAGAGCATCATCAAATCGTCGAATCGCCTGCTGTGATTCGGCTAGCCCCAATTGCAGAGCGATCTCCTCTACGATGGTAAAAGCACAGTGATCTGCCTCAATCCTTTCAAACTGCCTGATCGCTTCGTACCAGTTTTTTGTTCCAGTCAAACACCAACCGAGTTGAATTGCGGCCCTAGCCTGATTGGGAAACTGATTTGCTTGGTTTTGAAAGTATTCGGTACGAATTCTCCAGACCTCATGCTGTAAATCATCGAGTAGGGAGTCGGGGGCCTGTAGTTCCAGATGAAAATGTAATCGGGATTCCGCCTGTTGCAGCCTTAATTGCAGGCTCTTTTGGGACCAACTATTTGTATTGGATGTAGCCTGTTGAGCGAGCTGTGCGGCTTCAATGGCCTGTCCATAGAGATTGAGTTCTTCGAGAATCTGGCAAAGTCGCTCCCATGTTGTTTCATGACTTGGGTTTTGTTCTAGTTCCAAACGCAGGGAATCTATTTGCGAGATTAACTCACGCCCTGGGAATTGCTGAGTAATGACACCAGGTAGGGCCCGTAGAATTTGCTGCAGGAGGTGGTCATCTGCCGATTTAGCAACATGGAACATATGATCGTTGGCGTCATCAAACCGCCCTGATTGATAGAAGGCATGAACAATTTGGACATGCACATCGCAAGAGCCAGAAAAGTACTTGAGGGCAAACTCTAGATAGGTCCATTGAGTCTCGACCGCTTCGATACTCTGAGCGGCAAAGGCGAGTTCCAATAATAGTCTTTCATGACGAGCGTTGTGATATAACGCATCTGGCGCCTGTTGCAGGGCTTCGTGCCATTGTTGATTTTCGCAGAGTTGTTCGATGCGGCTAACTAATTTGAGATTGCGTCGTCGTTGACGCCAGCCATGCTTATACAATCCCAACTCATAGCCTTGTTCTAACGCCTGCAAAAATTCAAAGGTATAGACCGCGCCCATAGGATCGGCTTGCATACATTGGGCAAAGATGGCTAGGGCTCGGTCGTAAGCAGGAGGCTCTTGTTCCAGCCATTGCAATCCTGTCTCAAATTGGTTCTGTAGTTCACTCCGTTGTTGACGAGAAAAACCACGCGCATATTTCTCAACGTCAGATTGCTGATTACTTGCAGATTCAGGAGTGACAGGTTCCAATCGAGTAAGCCTTTCAATTAGGCAATCTTCGGAAGCAAATTGGGATACTTTGACTATGACTAAGGATACATCATCTGACGGATTTGTGTATCTGGTAGGAGCCGGTCCCGGGGATCCTTCTTATATTACGCTACGTGGTGTCCAGTGTTTAAAACAGGCTGATGTGGTGTTATATGATTACCTGGTTAATCCCAGATTATTGCAGCACGTTCGTCCCGGAACGGAATGCTTGTGTATGGGGCGGCATGGTACGGGGAAGATCTGGAAACAGAACGAGATTAACTCAGAATGCATTCGTTTGGCACAGCAGGGACAGCAGGTTGTACGGCTCAAGAGTGGTGACCCCGCCATTTTTGCTCGAGCAGCGGAAGAGGCGTCAGCTTTTGAATCCGCTGGGATCGGATATGAAATCGTACCCGGGATTACAGCAGCCTTAGCGTCGGGGACTTGCGCGGGGATCCCTTTAACGCACCGTGATAAGGCCTCTTCAGTAGCGTTGATTACAGGGCATGAACGTGACGGAAAAGGTGAGTCCTCACTGGACTACGACCAGTTAGCTCGTTTCTCCGGAACCTTAGTGTTCTATATGGGCGTAACGTCATCACGTAACTGGACCGGTAAATTGATTGAGCATGGTATGCCAGCATCGACCCCGGCAGCTATTATCCGCAGGATTAGTTGCCCGGATCAGATTACAGTAAGATGCACTCTATCGGAGGTTCCGGAATGGTTTGAAGGGGAACATCGTTTACGACCACCGGCCATTGTAATTGTTGGTGCTGTTGTGAGTGACACAAGTTTGAATTCATGGTTTGAGTCGCGTCCACTGTTTGGGCAGCGGGTGTTGGTGACACGTGCAACCAATCAGGCGGAACAATTTGCAGCTAAACTCAGTGATTTGGGAGCGGAAGTTGTCCTGCAGCCCGCGATTGAAATTGTCGCGCCTTCTGATTTTACTTTGGTGGATCAGGCTATAAAGCAATTGGAGCAGACTGATTGGGTCGTTTTTTCCAGTGGTAACGGAGTCCGTTATTTTTTAGAACGGGTTTTCGAATTAGGTTTGGATGTGAGAGCATTTTCTCAGACACAATTAGCCGCCATCGGTCCCGGAACTGCTGCTATGTTGGAGAACTATCACCTCAAGGCAGATTTGATTCCGGACGAATACCGGGCCGAGTCCATGGTGGCTGCATTGACTCCTCATGTTGAAAATAGACAGGTGCTGTTGATTCGAGCCAATCGAGGTCGTGATGTATTGCCAAACGGGCTTCGGGACGCGGGAGCGGAGGTGGAGGAAACGGTAGTCTATCATAGCCAGGATGTTGATGAGTTATCCGGTGTGACCGAAGAGGCACTCGAGGAAGGGATCGACTGGATAACGTTTACAAGTTCTGCGATCGCAAGGTCTTCGATCAAATTGCTGGGGGATCATGTTCAAAGCATGAAGTCAGCAAGTATCAGTCCGATCACGAGCGAAACCATGCGGGAATTAGGTGTGATGCCGACGGTCGAAGCCTCGTCACATGATCTAGACGGCCTGCTTCAGGCGATCCTTGAATATCGCGATGCCTAGAGCAATATTGCTTTAGGAAGTTGACAGAAAACTTTAATCGACTGAAGTCTGCCTTGATTCCCCGTTGGGATTTTAATGTAGAATGTAGAAATTAGTATTCCCTCAAACTCATGAGCCCTGGTCAGGAGATTATTAGTGACGTTTTCATCTGTTATCAAAGACAGGCGACAAGCATTAAAGTCGATGACTGCGGCAGTGACTTTGCCAGCAGCAAGCCTGGCTCTATGCGGGTCCAATTCAACAGCTCGGGCAGCGAAGATTAGGCCTGAATGGAAAACGAGTATTAAGAAGGGATTGGATTGGGTCGTGCGCAGTCAGTCCTCGTTAGGACATTGGACTGCAGGTACTTACCCCACGGCCATGACGGCATTGGCAGGGACGGCATTAATCTGTTCCGGTTCGACGACAACGCAGGGACCTTATGCCAGAGCGATTCGTAAGAGTGTCGATTACATCACCACCAAATGTCGTAGTAATGGACTGATTGGTGATCCTTTATCAGATAATCGCTATACCTATGGTCATGGTTTTTCGATGTTGTTTCTTTCGCAAGTGCTGGGAGAAGAGGAAGATCTGGAACGCCGTGAAGAGTTGATCGGGATTCTGAAGAAGGCAGTCGAGTTTAGCGCCAATGCTCAAACACCGTCCGGCGGTTGGGGATACGTAAGCGCTAAAGATGGTAATAACTTTGATGAAGGATCGACGACGATTACTCAGGTTCAGGGATTGCGGGGATGTAGAAATGCCGGAATACCAGTCCCCAAGCAGGTCATCGATAAAGCCAAGGAATATATCTATAGTTGTAAAAATCCAGACGGGGGAATCTCCTACAGTTCCAGAAACCGAGGGTCTTCCCGTCCTGCTATCACAGCGGCGTCGTTAGCATGTCTATACAATGCGGGTGACTATGACAGTAAGCATGTGCCGGAGATGTTGGCGTATACCAAGAAGAATCTTCATAACATTGGCGGTGGTGCGAGATCCTTTGGACACTGGCATTACACCTATCTTTATTACGCTCAGGTTGTGTACCGACAGGGACAGAAAGAGTGGTCGCCGTTTCGTGATCAACTGTATGGGCGGATTGCCAATGAGCAAGCAGACAATGGAAGTTGGACAGGCAACATTGGTCCCATTTATGTGACAGCCTGTAATCTAATCATGATGCAGCTGGACCATGCATTCTTGCCAATTTATCAGCGATAAGTAGCCATCAGTGATCAGTCGCATTACGTCCGACTGACGGCGCAAGAAAAAACTGGTTGAATCGAGCGAAGCCGATTGAAGATGGGGACGTGTCCATCACACCAGACAGTTATTCACTCATTAGAATCGATGTGTTGTCTCTGTTCTGGAGTAGCAATAGTAGAGTATCCTGGTCGATAACTGATGGCTGGTCGGTCTTGAAAAGTAATCGTGGGTTATTGAGTGGTGGTCCGCCGATTAAATCCAATTTGGCGCCCCAACTATTCATTAATGCTTGTTGTATTTTAATTCGTTCTGTGACGGGAGAGACGAATTGGTAGAAATCAATCCCTTCTTGGACCTGCTTATACTCTGGTAGTTTCTGTAGAGATTGCCAGGTGACATAGCGAGTGGCGGCATAGTTGTCGTTAAGCAGTTGTACCATCAGCGGTAAACGCCAATTGGTCGACGAGGTTTCCAGTGTTGGTTCCCAGGTCATATGCCAGGCGGCAAGTGTGCGCTGGACTGCATTGCCCCGGAGAAGCCAGGTCACACTGGCGGCAACATCCTGATGGGGGCTGTTCAATTTGATGGCATCATGACCATACCATTGACTCAACGCATCTGCGGTCCACTGTAACGTCTGATCAAGGTGACACAGATTACAGGCATTGGGTTTTTCGTTTTTCTGTGGCTGACGGTGAATTTGGGGAGAATCAATGCGATGACTGCGGATGCCTCCCATCAGGGCATAGGATGTATGTGGCATATGGCAGTTAAAACATTTGCTTCCTTCTGAATCACTTAGGTGATGCGTGTGTGCGGATAGTTCCGTTGTGTATTCTGGTTCTTTATGGCATTGGACACAGGCCTGATTCGAATTGAGTCCCAGCCCCAGTTGATTATCCGGCTCTTCCATAGAATGCAGGCTGTGACAGCTCAGACACGTCATTTCACCATGGGTAAAACATTCACTTTTGACCAAGCCCTGATATTCCCGACCTCCGATACGAACTGTGCCATCATTCCAAAACATGTTGTAGTAAACCAAGCTAGGGTCAGTGTCTTCATGGAAGATCATCTGACGATTTTTGATGAGGTCATTGCCCGGTTGGTAATCCAGTCCATCTTCAAGAAACGTCTGAGGGTGATTGGATTCGAATAGGCTGTGACACTGTCCGCAAACCTGGGCCTGCTTATGTTTATCGAGTCGAAGAGGGTTAATGATCGAAGAATCGGCTTTTCCGGAAAGCTCTACATTGGTGTTGGCCGATAGCAAAGCCTGATGTTTATTGACATGAGATTTTCCGGGCCCGTGGCAGGCTTCACAGGAGATACCATAGTCAGCGATATTCGAATGGAATTCGATATCATATCGATCTTCTTCCGCTTGATAGTGAGGTTGGCCACCGACGGCGTGACACGCAATACAAGATTGGTTCCACACGGTTGGTGGTCGGCCAAATTGTGGGTCGGCAATGAAAGAGTCTTCATACGGAATCCATTTTTGCTGCTCGATCATGTAAACCCAGGGGAACAGCCACATGGAATTATTATCCAGATCCTCGGCATTGGGTTCGTCATCGGAGTGTTCCCATGACATCCAGAACATATGCATTTTGTGGGAACCGGTAATCATCACGATACGTTTGTCGGCCATCTTGGGATTTGGATGGTCTCGAATTAAATCAGGGCGTTGTCTGAGTTCCCATTTAGGGTCATGAGTTCGAACCCAATATTCTTCGCCTTTGCGATAGATTTTGTAAGTGGTGTTACCCAGTTTCATTTCACGGCCATCAAAGTCGGCTCGGATGGTCTCTGGCGAGGCGATTTGGGTCATGGTGCGATGGTATGAGGAATGCCAGGATTTGTGTTCTTCCTGATGGCACTTCGCACAGACTTGCGCTCCGACATAGTCGTTGTGATCCGTGAGTTTTGGAGTCGCCGTTTGTAGTTGTATGTCATTGGTTGCCTGACGCACGTTGAGTGTTTCAGGAGGTGGTTCGTACTCGGCAAGTTCCGTCTCGTCTAAAGAAAACCAATAAATGGCCGCGGCCGCTCCTACGGCCAGGACTGCGAAGACTGCGATGATGCGAGCTTTCCCCTGATGGCGCATTACCGCAGGTACACATGCCAGCGGCAAAACCAGAGTTGCCAGTAATAAGAACAGTGACTGCTGCACAGTAAACTTTGACCTAGAAGGAAACGAATCGGAATAGTTGGTGAACTGCCTACTTACAGTTTCGGTATAGGTATTCGGGGAGCATTAGTGGTATTTGGTCGTGAAGGAGCTCGGTAAACAGGTATTACTTCCAGACCAAAGCCGCGTTTTAACTCTTCTGAAGCCCGTTCAGCCCATGGCGTGCCGGGGTGCAATTCGATGACTTTCTCAAATAGTTCCGAAGCTCGGTTAATATAAGGACGGCTAACTTCCTCGGCAGAAAGTTTCAGACGGCCACGGAGATCCCAACGCACCAAACGACGATTTGGAGGCATGACGGGAGGCACCTGCTTGGGATTTCGGATAAATGTCTCTAACGCGGCACCATATTCATAAACTCGGGCCTGATAGGCGATTAACTGAGCATAGATCAGGTCATAATTTGCCTGCCAACGGGCATTAAGTTCCCCCTTTCGGTATTCGTAGGCTTCTTCGAGTACCGCTTGAGCATTCGCCAGATATGTGAGATAGATTTTTGCTTTTTCCTGCTCCTGTCTTGCACGCTGTAGAAAAGCATCCGGTTGTAGTGGGAATGTCATATCTAATTCAATAATTTCGGCGGTTGCTTCATTGAGTGGATTTAGGTCTACAATGACCTGCCAGATAAAGGAACGCAGGGGATACTCACTTCGCATGCTGAGCTGTTTTTGTCGACTATCTAAATCTGGTAGATATGGCTTCATCGCTTTAAGCTCATAGCGACGTTTATCTGCCTCTCCACCTTCCAGTTTCGTTTCCACGGTTGGAAGCATGAAGAAAATCCCTCCGGATTCCCGAGCAATTCGGCATTGTTCGTAGGGGCCAAAGCCACTGGAAAACGCATCTCGGCGTCGGCGAAAACCGTTGGTCTGCAATTGTTCGACAAAAGCGGTTTCCGGACCACGGTCGATTTGCAGCCAGTGATTTACTCCGGTTTGTGGATGTCTCCAGTTCATATAGGCATGGGGATATCCAAAGACGGCTTCACGTCCTAAGAAGTATGTGCGACAATTCATTTCCCTAGCTGTTGCTACAGCCATTTCCAGTGTCTGCACGTTGTTATCCGGCTCTCCACTCTCATCGGATACCACAATTAATGCCATTTGCCGTTTGCCGCGGGCTCGATAGGATTCATGGTCATTGATAGCTCGGGTGATTGCCGGGCACATGACTTCATATCCAGACGGATCGATTGGCACTTCGTTGATGGCTCGGCGAATGAGCTCTAAGTCAGACGTTGGCCGTTTCGTATGCTTGAGATAGCCCGAGCCGTAGCTGGCGATGGCGGTTAACAGGTGATCACCTGAGGCCGCATCGGCTAGGCCTAATTCGGAGTAGACTTTATTGATTCGCTCACGTATTTCCCGTTGATCATCCCGCATACTGACAGACTGATCAAATAACCATACGACTAGAACATCTCCTTCTTCAAGCATGAAGATGATTTCCTGAGTTATGCGGTCTATGGCCTGTTCCAGATTGTCGACGACTTCCCGTGGATCGCCGTAGGAGCCAACTGGAATATCTGTCATCAGGCTGGCCTGAAGGCTGGCAGGAATCGTCAGAGTCGCCGGTTCGATTCCGGTTTCTTGTTCTGGATCCTCGAGCACTTCTGCATCAAAGGTCGGTTCTGAAAACTGGCTAACTCCTTCAGCATTTGGGAGTCCTGCTAACGCCGATGATTGTTGTGTGTTGGACAGATCCTCTGACGGCGTCGTGTCTTCGTCTAACTCCACCGTGATGAGTTCTTCTGGCTTTTCAATCTCCTCGAGTGGAGGTTCTACCACAATAATATTGAATTGCTCCAATATCTCATCGGTGAGCGTGAAAAGTCCCAGCACAATCAGGATGGCTGCATGGACAAATGTGGAGATTCCCAAAGCACCAACGCCAACAATCAGATCCTTAAGGCTCTTGGAATCGTGAATATCTTCCGAGGTGAGTGGAGCCTGCTCCTCAGACAGCGAATCAGCAGCTCCCTCTTGGAGATGTTCCGGAATCAAATTGTCAGATAAGCTGGCCATGGTTCTCAGTGACGGAACTCGTTGTTGGATTTACTCACCTTAATACGGTGGCTTTGGTGGTCTGGCTATCTCAATTATAGGTAATAGGCTGGATGCCGTCTTGAGTAATTGCGTTGGATGACGGCTGTTTAATTTTATGTACAACGACTGAATGAGTTATCCCGATTAATTTAAGACTCTTAAATGGGACTCGTCATCTAATTGCTGATGTGATTAGAATGAAGTCGACGGGACATTTAGGTAATATCTTACGGTTGTCGCCCCAATGAGGTTTACGTATCGCTGTCGCGGCAGAGCTTTTAAGGGTAAATAGGAATAACTACGTTAGTAACCGATGAGTAAGATTGCAGTTTATACCGGATCTTTTGACCCCATTACGTTGGGGCATCTGAACGTGATCGACCGGTCTCGTCAGATGTTCGATACGTTGGTGGTCGGGATCGGCGTCAACGTAGATAAGAAGTCTCTCTTTACACCAGAGGAACGGAAAGACCTAGTCCGCCGAGTAACCTCCCAGTGGGAGAATGTGGTTGTTGAAACGTTTGATGGATTGGCTGTTGATTTTGTGAGTGAACAGGAATCCCGAATTATGGTTCGGGGAGTACGACCGCTTACCGACATTGCCGGTGAATTCACCATGATGATGGCCAATCGCCAGTTGGCTCCAGCGATTGAAACGGTTTTTTTAATGGCCGATGAAGAATTCGCTCACGTATCGAGTTCTCTGATCAAACAAATCGCTCAATTCTCGGATGACGATATGCTGGCTCGGTTTGTCCCGCAGGCAATCATACCGGATCTTCGTGCCAGGATGAGTACGTAGCCCGGCTTCTATACAGGTCAGGCAGCTGGAATCTGAAAGCGTTGCTGCGCCTGTTGGTGTCTCAATAGAGTGGCGGCTGACCGGATCGGCGTAATTTCTATTTTCCCCTTTGTCCTCATGCGGACAAGTGTTCGCAACAGCCCCGCGATTTTTTCTAAGGCAACTTTTTGTTGTAACAATGCGTGCACATCGATTTGAATGTGTTGAAATGCCTGCGGTGATTTAAAGTGCATAGCCGACCGAAGAACTAATTCACGTACTGGGTGAGTCAATTGCCGTACCCAATGAAGAGGAGCCGGGACTTCCCAGATTCCATATCTCAAGGAGCGGGGTTCTATCGTTTTCTTTAGAGTGCCAGCGGTGTCTTGTCCACAATGATGATTCACCATGGAGATACGATGTTTCACAAGCAGGTTCAAGTTTTGTTCCTGAATGCTTTCAGAAAGGCTTAGCGTGGTGATTCGAATTCCCAGATTCCGTCCCTCTGTCACCCGCTCGCTTAGAATTTGTGAGAGATTCTGTCGCTGGTCTACACCATGGTTTCCAGTTACAACAATAGAGAATTCCTGAGGTAAGGAGCAATGATCATGGATCTTCAGGACATCATATAATTTGGGGTCGTGAACGAGCCACGTGGCAACGATCTCGTGGTGATCTAATTCACTAGCCAGAAACTCAAGGATCCTGGTGCGGTATCCTTGATGTTCGGGCCTAACCGCCGAGCTGGTAGGAATATTGATTGACAATAGTATTTGAGGAATCATCGTCTTACAGCAAAAACTAAAGAGGAAGGCTACGGTCTAAACCTGAGTTTTCAGGAGAGACATCAGCTGTATGTTCGGGCTTTAGTCAGGAAAGCGATGGCAAGAGATAGAGAGCCCAATAAAACCAATATCGACTCGGTTTACCCTGAATAGTGAGGGTTGACCCTTCAGGAGGCTGCTCAGCAGGTGGGTATGGGACGTATTGTAGCGGTTATGATGGTTGTGGCGGAGCTGCTATAGGCCGTTTAACATACCCTCAGCGATTTTCTACAGATTGAGAGAGCGAAAGAATTGTTTATAACCAGCGTTGGAAAAACTTATTTCGTACTTCGAATCACGTTAATCAGGCGATCCAGATCATCCTGATTGTTATACGCATGTGGACTTATACGCAGCCGTCCATCTCGATAACTAAGGACGATTCCGGAGTCGAGGCACTTTTTACGGAAGGCCCCCAACGCGACTCCTGGAATCGTAAATGAAGTAATTCCACTTTGATGCTCCGGATATTCCGAACCGAAAATTTCAGCCGAAACACTTTGCAGAAGTTGTTGCGTATGTTGAGTGTAATTTAGGACCTGTGTACCGATGCTGGAGCTGTTAAAGCTGGCTCCCAGATCCATCAGCATTTCTAGGCTGGCCCCCAACCCTAGCAGTCCGACCATATTCTGAGTTCCGCCTTCATATCTAGCAGCCTGCGGCCGTGGCTCCCAGTCGATATTATTGAAGTCAAATGGAGAGGCAACTGAATACCATCCAACCATTAGAGGGCGAAGTAATTCCAAATGTTCCTTCCGTAGATAGAACAATCCGGCTCCCTCCGGACCTAGCATCCATTTGTGTCCGTCTGCCGCCAGGAAGTCGATTTCCAATTCAGCCACGTTGATCGGAAATACCCCCAATCCTTGAATGGCATCGAGCATTACCAGAATTCCCCTTTGATGAGCTTCCTGGACAATCGTTTGTAGCTGCGATTGGCTGAATCGATAACCACTGGAGAATGACACCCAGCTAATCGAAATGAGACGGGTTGAATGATCACATGATTCGAGTAAACGATCAATCGAAGGTATTCCGTTTTCAACTGTGACCGTTCTGGTTTCTACTCCACGTGATTTAAGGTTCATCCAGGGGTACTGATTAGCGGGAAATTCATTTTCGAAAGTCACAACAGTGTCTCCCTGTTTCCAGGGCATACCTTCGGCTACTAGGCCAATGCCACTTGATGTGTTGGGGACAAATGCTACTTCGTCATGGTGAGCATTGATGAGTCGAGCTGCACGTCGGCGAATCACTTCAACTTGCTTGGCCCATTCAGGCCAGCAGAGATCCCCCTGGCTGGAAGCTTGACTTAACCAAGTGGTTATCGCCTCGTAAGCAGGTTGAGAAATAGGGGAGACGGCGGCATGATCGAAGTAGGCCAGCTTCTTGGCCACGGGCATGAGTGCTCGCATTCTCTGATTGACAGGAGTTTCGATCTTCGACATCGTTTGGCCTAAATTTACTTTGACATAAAGAACGGTTTATGTGACGACTATATTTCTCTTTCCATATGCATCCATCAAAATAATAGACGATAGAATACACAGGATTTTCTGAGCGAAAACTACTAAATCTGTGTCGCGTTAATCATTTTTCGTGGATTATACTATTTGCTCATTGCTTTCACTTTGATCATAAAGGAATCTGGTTGAGTCGGATTACAGTGTGTTAAAGTTAGCGGAGCAACAGGACTAGGAACAAAACTAGGTGAGGAATTTGAAGAGTGTCTAAAATCATGTGTATCTTTGGATTGTCAGTAGCAGCGTTGCTATTGTTAGTCTTCACACTTGATCTCGCAATTAAAATCCCATTTTCCAGAGCGAGTATGTTGATGGATATTGGCGGACTTGTGGGGGCATTGGGCCTAGGTATCATCAGTTTTACGACTTTGCGTGAACAGTCCTAATCGTCGCCCCCCGCCTGGCCGATTTGGGATAGTCTGGGGCTTTTTCCCCCAAGAGCCGTTATTGTGCTAATGTAACATCCTAGTTATCGGATCTATCTGAATTTAGCATGGGAAGTAAGTTCTAGGCTAAGCTTCAGAGCGTTTGGCGGTAATTTCCACCGCCTTTAATAGACCGCGGGCTTTATTCAGCGTTTCCTGATATTCCATTTCCGGTTGACTGTCCGCCACAATGCCAGCCCCGGCTTGCACATACAGCGTGTCATCTTTAATGACAAATGTTCGCAAGGCGATACAGGTATCCATATTACCTACGTAATCGATGTAGCCGACAGCGCCCGCATAAGGTCCTCGTCGATGCCGCTCCAACTCATCAATCACTTCCATGGCTCTTACTTTGGGAGCTCCGGAAACCGTACCTGCCGGGAGGCATGCAGCCAGGGCATCGAAGGCGTCTTTGTCTTCCCGCAGTTGTCCGGTTACGTTGGAAGTAATATGCATGACATGGCTATAGCGTTCGATGACCATGACATCAGACAATTCAACACTTCGGTATTTGGCGATTCGTCCGACGTCATTTCGGCCTAGATCGACCAACATGACATGTTCGGCTCGTTCTTTAGGATCCGCTAGGAGCTCTTCGGCGAGTTGGTTATCTTCTTGCTCTGTCGTACCACGGGGTCGAGTGCCAGCGAGCGGACGGACTGTCACTTTACCGTCTACAACTCGACACATAATTTCCGGTGAGCTTCCCACCAGTGTTACATCACTAGTCCGCAGGAAGAACATGAATGGACTGGGATTGACCACGCGTAATGAGCGGTACAATTCGACGGGGTCTACCTGTAGATCCAGTTGTAGGCGTTGACTAATGACTACCTGAAAGATGTCTCCGGCCCGAATGTATTCAACACACTTATTTACGGCAGCTTCGAATTCGCTCTTTTCAAAATTCGAAGTATAGGACAAGTCATCGGTACCCCCGGCTGTATCGATATCAGCCATCGATAAGGCGGCAGGTGCGGCTAGTTTCTCGATGAGTTGATCCACTCGTGCAATGGCTTCTGTGTAGGCAGCCCGGGTATCCTGAAATTGGTCGAGTCGCGCCATCACAATAACAAACATCGTTTTATTGACGTTATCAAAAACCACCAGCGAATCATAAAATCCAAAGGTCATATCAGGGATTTGACGGTCGTTTTCCGGTGGGTTGGGGAGGTTTTCAACATATCGGATGACGTCGTAACCTGCGTAGCCGATAGCTCCTCCGTTAAAAGGTGGAAGTTCTTCAAGTTGGGGTGCTTTAAAGGAGTCGACCAACTGTCTTAAATCATCGAGTGGATTGTCAGACGTGCGCCTTTCCGTTTCTCCGTCTCGGGATATCGTCACATCATTTCCGCAGGCGTTGATGATCATAAAAGGATTGACCGCCAAAATGCTGTAACGCCCGACCTTTTCCCCGCCGATAACACTTTCAAACAAGCATGCATCCTGCCCATCGTCCAATTTTTGAAAGGCGGAGACTGGAGTAAGCCCGTCACTCAACATGCGTCGGTAGACCGGCACCAGATCATGGTTGGCTGCTAGCTCTGCAAAAGCTTCAAAGTTTGGCGAATGTGACATAGAACGCAGGATTGATGGAACGATATAATAAAGGTGCTGTCGGGTATTCTTGACAGGGTAGTAAGCATTGATAGAATCCTAACAGTTATTACCACACCACGGGAACAGCGACTGATCATGAACAGTCTCACTTCCTATTTTGAACAGGTTTTTATTTTGCTGATACTCCCCTAGAGACTGGTTTTTTCTAAAATCCAGTGGCAAATGGAGAGTCGGATTTAAAACTGTGGATGAAGCTAAATGAAATGCCAACATTGCGAAAAGCCAGCGACATTCCATATCACGGAACTGACCGGTGAAGTTCCGGAGGAATTGCACCTCTGTGAAGAATGTGCTCGGACTTACCTCATGCAGGCCGAAGTGAAAGAGGACGATGTGCCTTCCATAGCCGGCGCCCTGGCACAACACCTGAAGATAAACGAGGCAGCCGAGCAACTAGCAAAACTGGACCAGCAGGCCTGTCCGTTATGCGGGATTACGTTTTACGAATTTCGTCATGTTGGCAGACTGGGCTGTCCACACGATTACATTTGTTTTGAAGAAGAAATTGATCCGATAATTTCCAATATTCATTCTGCGACCGCGCATGTCGGTAAACAACCTCGAAGTGGAGCAGAAGGAACGGATCAGCGGACAGACCTGATCCGCCTGCGACGTGAAATGGAACAGGCGATTGAAATTGAAGATTATGAAAAAGCCTCGCAACTTCGCGATCAAATCGCCGATTTGGAAGACGAGACGACAGGTTAAGAGTTGAATCATGTTTTTGGATGAATTATCAGGCAGCGGAGGCGAATGGCTCAAAGGGACAGGCCCTGAGTCGGATATCGTTATCAGCTCGCGTATTCGTCTGGCTCGAAATCTTTCTGAATTTCCATTTGTTCGTAAGTGTTCTGAATCCGATAAAGCATCCATTGAATCCCGAGTTGCCGACTTGATTAATCAGGAATCCAAATGGAGTGATCCGGTCAACTACTTTCGGATCGACGAAATGAACGATCTGGATCGTCAGTTTTTAATTGAGCGTCAGTTGATCAGCCGCGAATTAGCTGAGAGTAATGGAGCACGTAGTGTTCTGATTGATTCAGATGAGAAATTCAGCCTGATGATCAATGAGGAAGACCATTTACGGATTCAGGCCGTCCAGAGTGGACTTGATCTGACTGAAGCCTGGCATCGTATCAATGCGATAGATGATTTTGTCGATTCCTGCCTGACCTATGCCTTCCACCCACGGTTTGGATATTTGACCGCTTGCCCGACCAATGTTGGGACCGGAATGCGAGTCAGTGTCATGCTGCATTTACCTGCATTGGTTATGACTCGGGAATTGGAAAAAGTTTTCCGAAGCCTGCAAAAAATCAATCTCGCCGTACGGGGATTGCATGGAGAGGGATCTGAAGCGATGGGGGACTTCTATCAGATCAGCAATCAAATTACGTTGGGGAAAAGTGAAGTTGAGCTTGTACAACAAGTCAACGAAGTAATACCTGTGATGATCGAATACGAACGGAAAGCACGGGACTTTCTTTTGCGGGAAAGTCGGGATGAACTCAGTGACCGCGTAAGCCGTGCTCATGGAATCCTACAAAACGCGAAAACGATTAGCAGTGAAGAGACGATGCATCTGCTGTCCAGTATTCGTCTGGGAGTCAACCTGGGATTGATCGAAGTGGATATTCCCATGTTGAATCGATTGTTTCTTCAGACTCAGCCTGCTCATCTCCAGAAAATGGTTGGTGGCAAGCTGGATATTGCCGATCGAAATATTCATCGAGCCAAGTATCTAAAGAAGTCCTTCAATCTCGGGGACAACTAATTGCCTTCCGAGCGAGCATCCCATTGATCGGGAGTATCCAGATCGATCAGCGGTGCGTTACTGGGTACTTCAAACGTCCGGCCAAAGTAGAGATCCCAAAGTGTATTGAGCCCCTGATCGTCGCGTAGCTGATAAACGCCAGTCACAAATGGCCAGGGGAACAAAGTAGGGTGTCCTTTGGCCCCTTCAAAGCAGGGAGCAATAATCGCCGCCGCATCCGGATTATGTTCGGCAATGACCTGATCGATTAGCCAGGGGGATAGGAATGGCATGTCCGCGGGGGCTAACAGGAAGGCATCGTTCACACCCATGGGGTAATGTTCAGCCGTATACTGAACGCCGGCAAGAACGGTATCTTTCATTTGAGGCGTAGGAGGGGTGGCAATTGCGACATCGACATCAAACTGGCTGAGATGCTGCTGCAATTCCAAATCGTCTTCACGAGCGACGATCACGACTCGGTTGACTCGACTGGCAAGCCAAGCTTTCAGAACATGATCGATCAGAGGCTCACCGTCAAATAGCTTGAGCAGCTTGGGTTCGCCCATTCTGCGACTTAGTCCGGCTGCAGGTATGATGGCAACAAAGTTCATTCAGGTAACTCGATTCTGTCAGGTCTACCTGGAACGAAACCGTCCCGATTACGATGAGAAACTAACTCGGCACAAATGCTAACAGCAATTTCGGGAACTGTTTGTGAACCTATGTTGACTCCTAGCGGAGCGAATACGTTGTGGAGTGCTTCCTTCCGGATTCCGGCATCCACAAGATCGTCATAGATCAATTTGATTTTGCGTCTTGAACCAATCAGGCCTACATAGCGTGCTCCGCGATCTGCCAGATGATAAAGTGCTCTTTGATCATGATTATGTCCACGTGTAACAATCAGGCAGTAAGTATGAGGAGTGATCTCCAGTGTTGGCAGAATATCTTCCATGTCTCCTGCCAGTCGGAGATGCGCCTGTGGAAACCGTTCAGGGGAAATGATGGACTCCCGATCATCCACGACCACGACTTCAAAGTCCAGGTCTGCCGCCAGATTGGCAACTGCCTGGCCGACGTGTCCGCCTCCTACAATGACGAGACGACATCGTTCCAGCGTGGGGAGGTAGGCGAGTCCCTTCTGGTGGTACGGTCGAGGGCGATCATCCAGCGAGACTAAATGCTCGATTGCCTGAGTCTGGATCGTCTTGTTACTTAAATGTAGTGCGGCTTTCATTTCATGATGCACATCAAACAAAAGCAGAGCGGGGGGCTGCTGACTTTCATCGCCAAATTTAACTACTTCGGTAAATCCGGTCGCCGTCTGCAATAAACTGACCAGATGCTGGATGTAAGCTCTGGAGGTTTCATCCTGAATAGGTTGAATCAGAATTTGCATTCTTCCCCCGCAGATCAACCCATCATCCCACCCATAGTCATGATTGAGCTCGAATTTAGCGATAACTGACTGGTTTTCTTCCAGATACGTGAGCGCTGTCCGTTTTACCTCAGCTTCAACACAGCCGCCTCCTAGTGTCCCTGCCTGTGAGCCATCGGGATAGATGAGCATCGTGGCGCCGGGTTTTTGAGGAGTGCTTCCGCGGGTTTCGATGAGTCGACAATACACGGCTTCCTGCTTGGAAGTCACCAGCGTTTCGAGTTGTTGAGCGAGTTCACGCATTGTGTGGTAGGCAACTAGACAGACTAGGCTGGTTGTGTGATGCGAAGATGTCCGTTTTCCACCATGTCCTTCACTCGTTCGCGATAGGCATTCATGTGCGGAGCTACCAGATGGGCTTTCAGGTCATCTAGTGATTCCCATTTTTCGACGATCACAACTACGTCGTCTTCCTGGGGAGCCTGCCGCTCAATGCCTGTTTCTATGTCGACCGTCGGTCCGTATTCGATACACCCCTGTTCCGCCAATACTTCGGGAACGATGCCATTAAATTCGGCGATGAAGTCTTCTCGCCTTCCTGGAGCAATAGTAATGGTACAGATGACGTGAATCATTTATTTTCTCCTCTTAGCTAACAGCAGCTACCATCGGTAGAACAGTAGTTAGCGATTGGTAAATCAGAAGGGTCTGTTGCTGGAGTGGTCTTGCCGTCGGATTCGCGTAAAATCAGGTCCTGCTTGAGAGGTGCGCCTTGGTAAGCCTGCATTTGTCCGGTCGTGATCGCCATCCACTCTCCTCGCCGGAGGACATTGCCGCTGTCATCCACGACTTCTTTCCAGGGCCCACGATAAATAGCAGATTGCCCGGCATCTAAACCCTCATTCTCGTCGCGGGGTTTCCAGGCTCGGATGGTCATGCTACGAAACTCGATTCCTTCCACAACCTGCCAGGGTTCGGATTGCCAAGCTAGGATTTCAATGTTACCCAGGCCAGCATCGGCAAATGCCTGGATGAACTGGTGGTCTTCAAAGGCGCCACTGATGCACCCGCTCCACAACGTCGCATCATCCTGTAATGCGACGGGGACAGGTTGGTTAGCAACGATATCACTAATGACCGCGCGGCCGCCAGGCTTAAGCACTCGATGTAATTCACGGAATAACTGGTGACGGTCATCCGGTTGTACGAGGTTAAGGACACAGTTGGAGACAACGACATCCATACTGGCATTCTCAATCATCGGACTGCTTTGTCGCAATTGCTGAGCCTGTTGCTCGGCCTGTAGCCAACTGTTAGCATCGGTTACCGGATGGTCAGTCAACCAAGCTTCGAAATCATCCAGGTTCAGCTGAAGGTCCTGGATTTTGCCTTTATGAAATCTAACATTGTCCCAGCCGATACGTTCGACAATATCTGACTGATACTGACGGGCAAGGGTTAGCATGTCATCGTTCATATCTACTCCGATGACACGCCCGTTCTGCCCAACTACCTGTGAGGCAATATAGCAAATCTTACCTCCACCGGAACCTAGATCGAGTACGTGGTCGCCTTCCTGAACCCACTTGGAGGGATCGCCGCAACCATAGTCGCGGTCAATCAAATCCTGCGGCAGGACTTGAAGCCATTGGGCATCGTAATCAACCGGGCAGCACAAAGCTGTTTCTGCTGCTTGAGAGGCTTGGGAGTACCGTTGAGCAACAGCGCCTTCAATATTGAGATTCGATGTATTCATGGAGCGGACGCCCTAAAAAGAAACCGGTAATTAAGAATCCATTGCAGCCATTAGTTGATCAGCCAATTCGCCGATCTCCGCGAGTACCGCCTCTTCACCCTTTTCATCGACTTCAGCAATTTTACGAACGATCGCTGAACCAACGATAAATCCGTCAGCGACGGGAGACAACATTTTAACATGCTCAGGCTTGCTGATTCCAAACCCGATACAGATAGGAAGATCCGTGCGTTCTTTGAGCCAGCCTACCTGATCAACAACTTCAGGAGGTAATTCTGTTCGTTCACCGGTAATCCCTGTGACAGAGACAAAGTATAAAAACCCAGTGGAGGTCTCACAGATTTGCAAAGCTCGTTCACGTGGTGTTGTCGGAGTTACCAATTGGATCAGACTGAAGTCTTCACGTTGACAGATTTCTGCAAACGCTGCGGATTCTTCAACAAGCAAGTCCGGAACAATCGCCCCGGCAATGCCCGCTGTTTTGGCACGTGCCACATAATTCTCCAATCCCTGTCGGTGGATAATGCTGTGGCTCACCATCGAGACTATCGGGGCTGACAAGGCAGAAGTCCATTGCGAAGCTGCCTCGAATATATTTGCGAGTTTTTGTTTTTGATCCAGAACGCGGGTATAGCTGGCCTGAATTACAGGACCATCGGCAATCGGATCACTGTAAGGGATGCCAAGTTCACACAGGCTAGCGCCACGAGCCACAAGTTCCTGAAGGACTTTACCGGTGAATTCCAGGTTAGGATCGCCGGCTGTGACGAAAGGTAGGAACGCTTTGCGCCCCTGACTGCGAAGAGTTTCGAAGGTTGTGTCGATTGTTGACATATCTGGGTTTAGTCTGGGGTTGATGTTTGTTGAGGGGGATCGCTGGAACGAATTTCGACGAGATATAGCGGTAAAGGGCCAAGCCTTAACGATTAATAGCCCTCTTGTTTGAGGCGAGCAATTTCGTTGCTGTCTTTATCACCACGACCGGAAAGGCAAACGACGAGGCGTTTACCTGGTCCTAATTCGCGTGCACTTTCCATGGCCTTGGCGATGGCGTGTGAACTTTCCAGAGCCGGTAGGATTCCTTCCGTTCTGCTCAGCGTGTCAAAGGCAGCCATGGCTTCTCCATCCTGGCAATGTGTGTAGGCCACTCGGCCAGCGTCTTTCCAGTAACTGTGTTCAGGACCCACGCCAGGATAATCCAGTCCTGCTGAAATAGAATGTACATCACAGGTTTGTCCGTCTTCGTCCTGCATGACATAGCTGTAGCTGCCATGCAGAATACCGTGTTCGCCAAAGGTAAGCGGTGAAGCGTGATCTCCGGGTTGCTCGCTGCGGCCACCTGCTTCCACGCCGAGCAATTCGACCTCAGTGTCGTCGACAAATGGGTAAAACATACCGGCTGCATTACTTCCACCGCCCACACAGGCGACGACGCGATCGGGTAAAGCTCCGAAACTATCAAGACTTTGCTGTCTTGCTTCCTGCCCGATGACACTTTGGAAGTCCCGAACGATGACTGGGAATGGGTGAGGACCAACGACCGATCCGATAATATAGTGAGTCGTTTCCACACTACTCATCCAGTCTCGCATGGCTTCGTTAATCGCATCACGAAGAGTTCTGGAGCCGGATTCAACAGGTCGAATTTCTGCTCCCAGGAGTTTCATGCTGAAGACGTTAGGAGCCTGACGCCTTACATCTTCGGCACCCATGTACACAATACACTCGAGCCCGAAGCGAGCACACGCGGTGGCTGCAGCGACACCATGTTGTCCGGCACCGGTTTCAGCAATGACTCGTTTCTTTCCCATTCGCAGTGTGAGCAGAGCCTGTCCCAGAGTGTTATTGATTTTGTGAGCACCTGTGTGATTGGTGTCTTCCCGCTTTAGCCAAATCTCGGCACCTCCACAGTGCTCGGTCAGTCGTTCGGCAAAGTAGAGTGGGGAAGGGCGTCCGACAAAGGTATTGAACAACTGATTCAGCTGAGCCTGGAATTCTGGATCCTGTTTGGCTTTCTCGTATTCGGCAGCCAATTCGTCTAACGCCCGTGTAAGCGTTTCAGGTACATATCGTCCACCAAATTCACCAAAGCGTCCGGCCGAATTCGGTACAGCTGAAATAGGGTCTGACATATTATTGTTTCGTCTCTGCAATTCGTGGAGATAAGTGATTTCTAGTTGCTTGCAAGTCGCTCAAAATAGCGTGTTTTTGCTATTTAACGATAGAGCAGCTAATATGCTTTTAGTCTATCCGCAATGATTCTTTCCTGTTAGTCCCCGAGTAGGAAAGGTGGGAGGAGAATTAAGCGCGGTTGGTAAACGATACCACCTCTGTTTACCTCCGTTTTTGGCAAGCCTTACAGAAAAAAGTGCTTCGTTGAGCCTGCACAATTCGAGTGATTTTTGTTTGGATGCAAAGGGGACAACTCTGGCCTTCCTTATCATAAACGCGATGCATATTTTGGTAGCCGCCGGGATCGTTTAACGCATTGCGATACGTACCATCGGAGAGTGTGGATCCTTCGTGGGTAATCGCGGTTTGCAAAATGTCGATGGTGGTTTGTGCAATCAGATTCCATTGTTTGAGTGTGATCCGGTCACATCGTTGTGCTGGATGGATTCCTGCAACATACAGTATTTCGGAAGCATACAGATTGCCAATCCCAGCGACCTTCTTTTGATCGAGTAAAGCCACCTTAATCGGTCGCCGAGCTTTCCCAAAGATGCTTTTGAGAAGTGGACCTGTGACATCGAGTGCATCCGGCCCAAGATTTTCAAGACTGAAGCGATCCTGATATTGTTGCGGATTGAGCAAGTATATTAAGCCCAATCCACGTCGATCCCAATAAAGCACCTCTTTTTCTCCAAGAGAGAACTCCATCCGGAATCGGACGTGTTCCTGACTTGGTGGATCTGCCACCAGGACGAGTCCGGTCATTCGCGGCTCAAAAAGCAACCGGTCGTCATTTTCCATTTGAATGACAACGCGTTTGCCAATACGCCCGACAGCTTTGACTTTTTTACCGATTAGTCGCCTACGAATGGTAGCCATGTTAGGCAGAATGGAGATGGGCTTGCGACTGCAACGTACCTTTTCAACACTTGTGATTTCGGCTCCTTCAATAGCTAGAATACCTCGTCTCATTGTTTCAACTTCGGGTAATTCAGGCATTAGAAAGTTCTCCGCAGAGAGTAAAACTATCATCTCAAGGGATGTCGTCGGATTTCCTATAATCATGACTTCTTCTTCGTTGCATAGGTACCCCTTGGTGTGAGATAATTAGCAATATCATAAAAATCACACTCGCCGTAACCCAACAAGGTACTTGTTATGAGTTCTATAAATCTAAATCGTCGTAAATTCATGCAGTCGACCGGAGCTGCTTCGGTTGTTGCCGGCGCTGCATTGCAGTCTCCTCTATCGGGCAAAGAAACTTCGAAAGGAAACCCAGAGAATATTGTCAAACGATTGTTCGACACACTCTCAGACAGTCAGAAGAAGGTAGTTGCCTTTGACTGGAATCACATGGATCCTAATCGTGGTCTACTACGTACTCGCATTGCCAACAACTGGCATATCACCAAGCCAACGGTGAATTCGAATTTCTTTAACGATGAACAACGCGATATGATTCGCATGATCTATGAAGGATTACTGGCTCCTGACTGGCACGCTAAGTTCGATAAGCAGCAGGAAGATGATACCGGCGGATTTGGTGAAACGAATAATATCGCCATTTTCGGAGAGCCTGGTAGCGATCAGTTTGAATTCGTGATGACTTCACGTCACCTGACGTTGCGAGCAGACGGAAATACGACAGATCATGTGGCTTTTGGAGGTCCTTTGTTTTACGGTCACGATCCTCACGGAACTTTTAACGAAGAACCTGATCATGACGGCAACGTCTTTTGGGAGCAGGCTGTAGCGGCAAACAATGTCTACAAGTTGCTTGATAAGGAACAACGCCAGGAAGCTGAAGTTGCCAAGACAGCTCGGGAACAGGCTGTTGCTTTCCGTGGTGCCAAGGGTGGTATTCAAGGAATTGCTGTCAAAGACCTTAATGACGCACAGAAGGCGGGCGTGCAAAAAACACTGCAGAGTCTAGTGTCGATGTACCGGAAATCGGATCAGCAGGAAGCATTAGAGTGCCTGCAGAAGCAGGGGGGGCTGGATGCATGTCACCTAGCGTTCTACACCGACAATGACATTGGTAAAGACAAAGTCTGGGATAACTGGCGTCTGGAAGGACCGGCATTTGTTTGGCACTTCCGTGGTGCTCCTCATGTCCACGTATGGGTTAATATTGCAGACTCTCCTTCGGTTAAGCTCAACGCTTAAGATTGATTCTCAGCTGAACTAGCGACGAAAACAAAAGACCGCTGCGATCCGATTTGGTTCGCAGCGGTCTTTTTCGTTGTTCCAAAAAACCCAGACGGTTGAACGTCAGGGTTTTGTTTACTGGATTGTCAGCCGGCTGGCTTACTTCTCAACAACATAGGCCTTTTTGATGTAATCCATGTTAGGGAATTCCTTTTTCAGGTATTCGTTCCCATCCGATTGGATTAATCCCTGATTGGGATTCTGCCCGTATTCGTCGTTTATCTTTTCAATGTGCTCCAGCCCTTTATTCACTCGGCCAAATGCAGCAAATCCCATCGCATTGAGATTGTTGTTGTCATCCAGATTGATGAATAACTGAGTGGTTCGGGTGTTAGGACCGGCCGTGGCAAAACAGATCGTCCCTTTGAGATTCTTGAACAAAACAGGGTCGTCTTGAATGGGGGCTTCTTTCCATTTTTTTTGTACTTCGGGATCACCATTGATGCCGAACTGAACGACAAAACCAGGGACCACGCGGAAGAACCGACACTCGTCATAAAAGCCAGATTTAACTAATTTGTAGAACTGATCCACACCGATCGGAGCGAGCTTGCGAGCTACTTCCAGCTCCACTTCTCCATCGTTAGAGAGTTCAAAAATGACTTTGAACCGCTTGGGTGCCTGTTCTGCCTTTTCTTCTGCTTGAGCTTCTTCGTCCTGAGCCATTAGGGCTGTCGTGGAAAGCAGTAGCACTGCCATTATGGAGAGTATCGATTTCATAAGTGTTGCACCTCAGGTTGAGTTACTTAGGCTTTTCAATTTGTTCCAACAGTTTTTCACGTAGCGTGTCGAACTGTTCTTTTGATTCTATCTTATTACCATTTCTGTCGGTTACATAGAAGACGTCGACCACCTGATCGATATATGTTCCAATTTTTGCCACATGGACATCGAGCTCCAGATCAAACAGCACTTTGGTGATGTTATAGAGTAATCCCAATCGGTCGTAAGCGAAGACCGTGATAATCGTATGACTTTCGGCAGATTTATTGTCGATGCCGACACGGGATGGCAGAGGGTTGAGATCGCTGGCAGTCTTTTCAGAGGACGCAGACCAAATCTGGCGGAAAATGGGTTTGATATCTTCCTTCAATTCGACCGCCTGTTTTAGTTTTTGCTGAATCAGGCTGAGTCGATCTTCGCTGGGAGCATTTGCGTGATCGAGGTCGTTGACAAAAAAACGATCCAATACGAGGTCGTTATTAAGCGTGAATATTTCCGCTCCCAAAATGGAATTTCGTTGACTCGACAGGACGCCGGTTATGCGATGGAAGCAACCGTCGAGTGTTTCCTGTTTCGCTCCGATGGCATATTCGGTCGCATTCCGTTCCGGTACATATCGTGACCAGGTTAGGACTTCTCCCGGAGACAGTGGAGCCAGTGCCTGTAAATAATCGGCTGTCCGTTGCAAGTGCTCATCATCGAGTAAGGCAGGGGGGAGTTTGACCAGATATGGTTCCCATGAAAGGTCTGTCTGTGGAAGCAATTTACCTAGCTTTTCTTGTTGCGTTTTAAGCCATTCTTTGGCAAATTTCGCCTGAGACTCGCCGGAAAGGTGAATACGCGCTTTGAGATAGAGTTCGGTAATCAGGTCCTGTTTCCATTTGTTTAGCACATCCGGTCCGACGGCAGCCAGATCGGCACATGTGAGTACGAATAGCATCTGTAGTTGTTCGAGACTACGCGCTTCGGCAGCAAACCGGATGATAACATTTTCATCGTGCAAGTCCTGGCGGAATGCGGTGTGAGCCATGAGCAAGTGCTTATGAACCAAGTGCATTAAAACATCGGTATTATGTTCAGTCAGGCTAAATCGTTCCGCTGTTTTTTCGGCGATTTGCATACCAACTTCACTATGATCCTCAGGAAATCCTTTTCCCAAATCGTGTAGTAACAGCGCCAAATGGAGGATCATTTTGTTTTCTAGTTCTCTGTAGACATTGCCTAGAACAGTCGGTTCATCGTAAAAGTCGGTGGCTTTCTTGACGGCACGCATCGAGTGTTCGTCGACCGTGTATTTATGGTAATCATTAAACTGCAGTAGGTTTCGAGCATGTTTGACGGCCGGTACAATTTTCTCCAAAACTCTCATTTGGTGCAGTTTGCGTAGCTGTTCTCCTAACCGTACAGGGCGTCCCAAGAGTGCGAGGAATTGCTGAGTAACCTGGTCGGTTAATTCCACTTCTTCCATTTCCATCATGGCTTCTCGTACCGCCGTCCAGGTACGATGGTCAATTCGCCGATTCCTGCGACTTGCTAACTCCATGAGGTGCAACACATCACTCACATTTGACTTAATACGGTCTAGATGTTGAGGCAACACGCCGATCGAGTAGGGGCCAATACGGAACTTCCCATCCAGTTTTCGCACGAAGCCAGGAATAGACATTTTGGAACTCCAGCCTTCCGGCCGACTGGATTGAGTAAAGTGGGTTACGGTGTAACGCACCTGACTGATGTGCTCGAAATAGTGTTGCATGAACTGTTCAACACCCAGAGATTCGGGAGTGTCTTCGTATTCAAGTTCTTTGGCAATCCGCACCTGCTCGAAGCGATTGAGAATATCCTGTGATTTTCCGGCCTGAAAGTGAAGTTCATTTCGGATTTGCAATAGAAAGTCCCGCGCATTTCGTAACGTTCGGTAATCTTCCCTAGTCATGGTACCAAGTCGATGGAGAGTAACCGGTTCAGCCTCGCCATGAACCAGAAATCCAATCCAACGTACAAATTGCAAATCCCGGAGTGTGCCTCGGGATCGTTTGATGTTCGGCTTAAGCAAATGCACCGTATCGCCGTACTGCAGTCGTTCTTCATGACGAGCGGCATAAACCAGCTTGATCAGTGATTTCCAATTGTTGCGACTTCGTCTACGGAAACGCGAAAAGAAGTCATTGAATAGGTCTTGATTACCTTGTAACAAACGGGATTCGACAAGCGAAGTGAAAATCTTGGCGTCTTTAAGTCCTAGAGAAGAAGCTTCTTTGACCGTCCGCGTCGCAAATCCCAATTGAAGTCCGACGTCGTAGATGTTTTGACTTATTGCACGGGCCAATTCCGGAACTAAAGGCGCATCGGATTGGGAGCATAATAACATCAGATCGATATCTGAATATGGAGCAACATCGCGTCGCCCATAACCGCCGTGGGCGACTACGGCGATGACTTGCTCGAGTTGCTGCCGTTCGGACTCCGATGAAGTGACCTGGTCAAACGCGAGATTGACCAGGTTGAGTACAATGTCATCAAAGAGATCTGAAATCCCTGTGCAAACCTGAATTCCCGGAGACCCGCTTTGATGCTGTTGCTTGAGTCGTTCCCGGCCAGATTCCAGTTGCTCACGCGAGTCCACAATAGCCTGATTGAAACTAGGGACGTTAGACATACTTAGCCATTAGCGAAAATTCGAGGGTGGAGTAATGGATGACGCATCCAAGCTGAAACGACATGAAACTAGATTGCTTCTTCTCCCATTTCACCAGTGCGGATTCGAATGGCATTTTGTAAGTCTGTGATGAATATTTTACCATCCCCGATATCGCCGGTTTGTGCATTTTGGAGCAGGATATCGATCACCTGTTGCAGTGTTTCATCCGTACAGACGATCTCTAATTTTACTTTAGGCACAAAATCAATGGCATACTCCGTACCTCGGTACATTTCGGTGTGCCCCTTCTGACGCCCGAAGCCACGAACTTCAGAAACCGTCATCCCGTGGATCTCTTGTTCCACGAGGGAATTTTTTACGTCTTCGAGTTTGAAGTGCCGAATGATAGCTTCTACTTTTTTCATGGTCAGACCTATGGTCAAATTAAAGACTAAGAACGATTTTGGTTGGTTGAACAGAAGAGGTGCCCACGGTTTTAATGCCATGAGGTTCACACTGCTAATTTTATCCAATCGTAAATTGATGATAAAGTCAGATTCAATCGGTAAACTTAGAACCGACTCATTATTCATGCTTCTCTGAAAGAATATTCATGGTTTCTGTCATCCGAAACACCATCTGCTGGATATTACTTGGTGGTTTGGCCTTTGGTCTGGGAGGCTGTGCCAAAGAACCGGAAAAGGTAGCCTGGCCTAAAGTGGAATGGAAAGGCCAGCAGGATGAGGTCCTGGTGCGTAGCAGTTATGAAGTCCTGCTACAGGGGAAGAAAGTAGGCTACATGCTGCTAGATGCCAAATTGGATGCTAAAGCACAGGAAGTGTATGGGATTTGGTTTACAGCGATGAAATACAAACGTGGCAATGACATTGTGTCGAATCTGCTCGATGTACATTTTGTCGAAACACCTGAAGGAGTTTTGAAGAGCATTACGGTGGATGGAAATTTATCGCCGACGGAACAGCCAGCGTCCACTCTGGCGACGGTTGTCGGGGATACGTTAGAGACACGAGTGGAAACGGCGGAATCTGAGTCCGATTCACGCAAGCCTTGGCCACAGGACGTACTCGGACCGCTGGCAATTGATCTGTCACTGATCAGGCAACCAATGAAGCCAGGGGAGACCAGATCTTTTTCTAATGTGGAACCCAATTCTCTCTCTGTCTATCAACAAAAACTTACCGCATTCGACTACGAAGATTATCAGGGACAGTCTTTACTGAAGATTTCAGTTGTTAGTACTCAAGGTGATCTTTCAATGGAAGGTAATCTCTGGGTGAATCAAGATGGAGTGATAGTTCGGGCAACCTATCCGCAAATGGGAATGGAAGTTGTTCTCACAGAACGGATGAAGGCAACGCTACTCGATAAAAATGCAAATGGAGTGGAGTTGGATTTGAATGAAGAAACTTCGGTGGAAATCCAGGGGATTTACAATCAGGAAGCCGACACTCAATTTTTGATTTTGACATCCACATTGACCGATCTTAACGGTCTGTTTTCACCCAGTACTCATCAACAGATTAAAAAGAGTTCGGAGAATGAAGTCGTCATTCTTACCAGAGATTTACCGCAGACGATGGCAGCGGAGCAGGAAGATTTACTGAAGACCTATCTCGGTAGCTCCTCATTGATTCAGGCAGAGCATCAAGCAATTCGGGATCAAGTTCAGTCACTCGTAGAGAAGCTGGAGAATGATCAGGAGAAATTGAAGGCGATTCATACCTTCGTTTCTCAACATATGATGAACAAGAATTATTCCAAAGCCATGGCATCGGCGTTGGATGCCTTCCAGAGTCAAGAAGGGGATTGTACAGAACACGCTTGTTTATTCGCTGCGATGGCCAGGGCGGCAGGGATTCCAACCCGTATGGCAGCTGGGTTGGTGGCCATTCCTGAAGATGCCTCAGCGAGGGTTTGGTATCATATGTGGAACGAATCTTATTTGAACGGACAGTGGGTTTCTGTTGATGCAACCAGAACGCCAGGGGAAGAGAAATGGTCTCGCTACATAAAAATCTCAGATACCGCATTGTCCAACGAAGATGACCGGCAATATGCTCTAAAAGCCCTTCTTTTACTTGGTGATTTACAGGTTTACAGCAAGCAGGGCTAAGCCATCCTAATCAAGTTAAGAGCGTAATTTCTTGCCAGCGCGGCTGTTTTTCCTGGATTCTTATCTGCAATTTCATGCATGCGGGATTAGGTAACCTACCTTTGGATAGTTACCAAAACCTGTATCGGCTTTGGTTGTTTATTCCCCGTCGTTCCGCATGATGAATAAAGCAGAAAATCCATGAATCCGTCATCATTTTTCGAATCTAATAAAGCAAATTCGTTGACACAGGAATCAGGGTGGCATGCTCAGAACACAGTAGACCGGGAATTAATCGAAGCAAGAATGGCATCCACCGAAGCGTTGTTTGCTGTTGATTCTGTTGGAGCGTTTGAGTTTACCGATGCCGTACGGCCGGGGAAACATTCGACGATTCCTTTACAGCAAGGGTACCGTCGCGAATTGTTTCGTTCGCGGTCTCGCAATATGGAATTACCGATGATTCTGGCGGCGGCGACCAAAGAGGTGCTCTTTGACCTGTTTTTAGATCTGATGAATCCGCTAGGGAAACTAGTCGACTGTGTGCTTGAAACAAGTCATTCGCACGGCGATGGCTCGCATGAAGATCTCTATCGAGAAAAAATTGACCTGCCCGTACTGATGAGTACGTTGTGCGATTATGAATCGTTACTTCTAAATGACGGTTGTACCGGGGTGGCAGTGGTGAATCCCGCAAAACAACTGGAAGTGCAATTGGACGAGCATAAAATGCTGATGATTTACGCCGAGGATCTAAAACCATTCGAACGCATTTTGTTCGAATATGATGTGTGGCCAATGGAGAACATGCGGTTCATTACAGAAGAAGATCATGTTCACTCATCACGCCCTGTTTATCAAAAACAATTTGATCAGCTCAGTTTTCGATTGGGGATGGATATTTAGTTCCACCGTCTGAGGAGATTGAGTACTTCCAGATATTCGAATCCGTCTTATGCTCTGCTCTTATTCTGCCGCTTTGCCATCGTTTGCGGCCGCTCCCAGCCACGGAGTCTCTTCCATCGCCTGTTTTACATTGATTGTTCGTGCCGCGACAAAAAGATAGTCGCTTAGTCGATTCAGGTAGACCAGAGCCGTGTTCAATTTAGGTTTGTTATTTCTATGCAGCCTGACGACCTCTCGTTCTGCTCGTCGGCAAATGGCTCGGGCCATGTGCATCTGAGCGGCGCAAGGGTGTCCTCCAGGAAGGATGAATTGCCGCAAAGCGGGAAGTTCACGATCAAGATTATCAATTTGATTTTCCAGCCAGGTGATTTCACTCTCCGGCAGGTCGACGCCTGGGTCATAATCCGGTCGGGCAGCGAGCACGGCACCGAGATCAAATAGGTGAGACTGAACTTGCTTCAGTACCTTCTCGATTTCCAGGGGAATTTCAGACGCGAGGAGAAGTCCCAGAGCAGCATTGAGTTCATCCACTGAGCCGACCGCATGCATCGTCGGGCTGTCTTTTTCTGTGCGACCTCCGCCTGCAAGTCCGGTGTCTCCGGTATCGCCAGTCCGTGTATAGATCTTCATGAATGGGCTGCTTTTCAATGAGGTGAACTGAAGTTGTATGTAACTCTTAAGACTATTCTCTCATTGATTATAGTCAACGGTTTGTTACATTGAGATTGATTGAGAATCGGTAAACGAAACGTTTATTTTACCGATTACGGAATGCGCTTGAGCGATAGGATAGAACGAGAATGAGACGGAATTTGTCCCTCTGGTCGAAGATATGTTGTGTTGGGGTTTTCACGTTTGTTGCTATGCAATCACTTTGGGGGCAGGATGCTCCGGTTAGTGAATTGGAGTCAGGGTATTTCAAGAATGTACGTCAGGTGACGTCTTCTTTTGTAAAAGCTGGTGAAGGATATTTCTCGCCGGATGGAACCAAGATCGTTTATCAGGCAATCACTAAAGACTATCCGTTTTATCAAATCTACACTCAGCCATTGACCGGCGGTCGACCGCGGTTGGTAAGTACTGGGCGTGGGCGAACAACCTGTAGCTATTTCTCTGTCGATGGGAAACACATTCTGTTTGCTTCAAGTCACCTCGATCCTGAAATGACTGCGACAGAAGAGGCAGAGATAAAACAGCAAGAAGAAGACCGGAAAAATGGAGTAAGACGCCGATACTCATGGCCATTTGATACTAATACCGAAATGTTTGTTGCGACGCCAGAAGGAAAAATCGTCAAGCGACTCACTAACGTAGAAGGATACGATGCGGAGGGAGCTTACTCCTGGGATGGCAAACTCATCGCGTTTTGTAGCACGCGTGACGGAGACCCGGACCTTTACGTAATGAACGCAGATGGAAGTAATGTTCGCCAGTTGACTAATGCTAAAGGATACGATGGTGGACCGTTTATTTCTCCCGATGGTAAGTGGATCATTTTTCGGAGCGATCGAAAAGAAGAACACATGCTGCAAATCTACGTTATTGGGATCGATGGGAAAAACGAAGTTGCGCTGACTGACACGACCGGAGTTAACTGGGGGCCATACTGGCATCCCTCCAAACCATACATCATCTGGTCGGGTGCGGATCACTCGACCGGAGGACGTCCGAATTACGACCTCTGGCTTGCTAAGTATTCGATTTCCGACAAAGGTCAGTTTTCAATCGGCGAGTCAGTGCGAGTGACGGATAATGTGGGTGCTGATGTGCTCCCTGTATTCTCGCCTGATGGTAAGCAGTTAATGTGGACAAGTACACGAACCGACACGCATACCAGCCAGCTTTTTATTGCGGACTTCATCTTGCCGAAAAAGTAATCGGAACCAACTACAACGGATAGATACCTATGCCGGCTACTCAGGAAAAACAACCCATTTCCTGTGGGATTCTGTTATTCAGGAAACATCGCGGAAGAAAGCAGTTTCTACTGATGGAGCATGCGCGGCGATGGGATTTACCCAAGGGACATTTGGATCCAGGTGAGACGGAACTGGAGTGCGCGTTACGGGAATTTGAAGAAGAGACTGGGATCGATCGTTCCCAAATTAAGCTCGACGAGGAATTCCTTTACGAAGGCTCCTATCGGGTCAAAAACTGGAAAGGCCGTGGTAACGTAGACAAGCGACTGGTCATATTTCTTGCCAAGCTAAGGAGCAGCAGTTCAGCTAAAGTCGTTCCCACCGAGCATATTGGTTACCAGTGGGTGGATTGGGATCCGCCTCACGATATTCAGGAAAAGACGATCAACCCGTTACTTGAACAGGTTGTAGCCTTTAAGCGTCGGAAGAAAAACAAAAAGCGTGGCGATAAGAAAAAATCCGGCTGGCTTTAGGCCACAGCTAAGTGATCCTCATCCGAGGCGATTGGAAGTTGGATGATGAATTGCGTTCCGATGCCCACAGTGCTCTCGATTTTCAGGTGTCCCTGATGAGCATCAATGATATTGAGGCAGGAGCTTAGTCCGAGTCCCGTGCCGCCTTTGCCGCTGTCGTCAGGCCCTGCTTTCGTGCTGTAGAAAGGATCAAAAATCCGAGGCAGTTCTTCCTGAGGAATCCCGCATCCGGAATCACGAACCGTCAGTACGTTCATATTTTCATCGGCATGATGCTCGAGTTTGACCCAGACCGTTCCACCGGCATCCATCGCTTGCCGGGCATTGGTTAGCAAGTTCAGCAGGACCTGTTGAATCTGGTTCCCGTTGCATTGAGTTTCAGGCACATCCATCAATTCAATTTCCATTGAAATGCGGTACTTGCTCATTTCTCGTTCAAGCAAAACAAGTGCGTCCTCAATGACTTTTCCCAAATCAGTGGGTTCGATGATATCTGAGCGATTTCGCGCCATGCCTAAAACGGCATTGGTGATTTTGGCTGCTCGTTGACTGGCAGCCAGGATTTTGTCAAAGGCTTTGTCTCTGGTTTGATCATCCTTGTGACGCATGCCCATTTTGGCGTAGTTAAGTACGGTCATGAGGATGTTGTTAAATTCGTGAGTTGTCGTTCCGACTAATTCGCCGAGTGCGGTTAGCTTTTGAGTTTCTGCCAATTGCTTCTTTAAGATATCCAACTGTTTGTTCAATTCGTCCACCAGAGGCGGATCCTGAGCCACAGGGACAGACTCTGCGCAGTCCAGACTTTGTCCATCGTTGTGTGGAATTTCGCTGGACAAAAAGTCAGTCTCGTTGTGTTCCGAAGAATCCATGATGTCACCCGCTTAGATTGATTGGTTTGAGTGGCTTGCCCAAGTCGTGGCGTTAAACTTTACCAGTGTTACCCGGCTTGTGTTGTTTTTGTGGTTTGCCTGACCGCTTGGCGTTGCCTGTAAACAAACAATGCTGCCACAAGCCACTCCTCTCTTTAAATCGACCTATTGGTCTGGGTGACAACAGGCCTAGACTTTATAATTCCCCCCGCAGTTGGTATTTGGAGTTAAAGTTTGCCGTATTGGAAAGACAGGTAAACCCCCTCCTCACATGAATTGAGAGTGGTTTGATGGAAATCAGTCAGATGTTGGACCTGGCAAAGCAAACAGCGAAGGACTTGGGCTTTCAGGTCCGGCAGGACTTACTGGAAGGGCAACGAGGTGGAGTCTGTGAATTTGGGGGGAAGAAGTGGATTATTCTGGATGTGGGCCAGAATTCACTCGAACAGCTTCACGTGATCGGAAATGCGTTATCGCTACTTGAAAAACTCGATCAGACAGAAATCCCTGTCGTCTTAAGAGAAGTTTGGAAACCCTATGTGACCCAAGCCGGCTAGACAGATTAGAACGGCCGTGAGCTAATTCCCGAGCCCGAGGCTGGAATTGCCTAGCGACGGAAATTGAACAGGTCCTAGTGAGTTCAGGCCGGATGAATCCTTCGGTGGACCTTCTGTCGGAATTTGAAGGTCAGCCATACGTTCTTGTAAATCACGCAAGATTGCTTGTTCCAAGGCACTATCTCGTCCGGCAGGAATCCACCCTAGTGTTTCGGTCCTCAACGCGCCAAAGTCACGAGGACGTGAGTGAGAGGCACTGTGCCGTAACGTGGCACCTCCCACCGTGGCATGTTCCGGTTGAGCCAGATCTTCCTGAAGCTTATGGACTATGACTTCGAGCCGAAAACCGTCCCGTGACGGACGAACATGGACTTCAGCTTGTCGGCGAATTGTCTGTAGCGTGGCGTGTAGTTGATCAAAGCCAGGAGCATTATCCTTTCGCCAAGGTTCAAACATGGTGGCGGCATCGGCATGAGCTGTCTGGAGATATCCTTCGGTAAGAGTATTTCCAACTAGCTGAATCTGCTCTTCATGGCGTATGACGAAGTAATCTTCCATGGTGTCGACAAGAATGTTCCAGAGGAGGTTACGATCTCGTACCGGAACCAACATTGGATTTTCCAATTTCGACAATTCGGACTCTTCGCGAAGATAGTTCTCCTCTATTTCAGGACCGTCATTACCCCAATTCCAAACACGTGAGCTAATACAGCCGGGTAACAAAAGACCGGCACCTAGGCATAGCAAAATGCAAATTTTGATTTGGAATCGGCGCATGGGGTGAAATACGTCTCGTGGTGAATGGGGGCGAATGGGAAGTTTGTCAAATTGGACGATTTGAAGCAAGACCGACGAGTATGGGAATACTTGGTAAATTATTCCCACCCGATGGGAACTTCTATAGTAGTAGCGTAGTCAAAGGTACTAATTAGGCGATTAGTCAGTCGAAAGTCACCACTCGGATCTTTCGACGGTAAATGTATCTGACTGTGGAAACAGTGCTCTGCGAGGGAACCAAAATGAAAAATCCTGTACAGATTCTATTACACAACTTTCACTGGCTTGCTCTTCGATTGTCATTACTGACAATCCTGTTCACCGTGGGTGTCGAGCACTTGTATGCACAGGGGGCATTGGTCGATTTTCGTGACCGAGCAGTACGTCCGCATATTGTGAATCCGGGGCAGGCATTACATTCCTATCGAGTCAAGTCGTTACGAGTGGATGCCGTGCTTCAGGGTCAGGTGGCAGAAGTCCAAATGGCTCAGGAGTTTCAAAACACTTCAGACCGAACGATTGAGGCCAGTTTTGTTTTTCCTATTCCTCAGAATGGTGCGATCGATCGGTTGACACTCATGGTGGGAGACAAGGAATACGAAGCGAAGTTGTTGCCACGCGAAGAAGCACGCAGTATCTACGAAGGATATATTCGCAGGAACCAGGATCCTGCGTTGCTGGAATGGCTCGGCTACGGAATGTTCCGTACCAGTGTCTTCCCGATTCCCCCGGGACAACGGCGTGTGGTAACGATACGCTATTCGCAACTATGCAAACAGTATCAGGGAGTTACAGAATGGATCCTGCCGTTGCGCAACGCTCAGTATACTTCCAGTGCCTTGGAGAATCTGGAAGTTAATCTGCTGATTAAATCCGAGCAGAATATCAAGAGTGTTTATAGTCCTACTCATCCTCTGGGTATTCAACGCCCAAGCGAAACGTTGGCTAAGGTGTCCGTTCATCAGCAAAACGTCGTTCCTGCTACCGACTTGCAGGTCTTCTATGATGTCGGCGATCAATATCTGGGAGCGAGTGTTCTTAGTTACCGACCGATTGATAACGAAGACGGATATTTCATGATGCTTGTTTCTCCCAAAGTGAAGCAACCGAAAGGAGAGGCGATTCGCAAGAAAGTTGTTTTTGTGATTGACCGAAGTGGCAGTATGGTTGGGAAATCCATGGAACAGGCGAAGGATGCTTTGAAATTTGTGATCAATCATTTGAACGATGGGGATCTGTTCAATGTGGTCGCCTATGATTCAGAAATTGAGGCGTTTGAGCCAGAGCTGCAGACGTTTAATGCGAAGTCTCGAGTCCGAGCTCTGGGGTTTGTGGAAGGATTGTTCGCAGGTGGCAGTACGAATATTGATGGCGCTTTAACTACAGCGCTCGACTTTTTGCAGGACGATCAGTTACCAGGTTATGTCGTCTTTTTGACGGATGGGAAGCCAACTCGTGGAGAGACCTCCGTTCCTGTGATTGTTGAACATATGAAACAATCCAATGCTAGTCGAAACAGAATCTCCTGCTTTGGTGTTGGCTATAACGTGAATAGCCTGCTGCTGGATAAGTTGGCTCGGGAAGGATTTGGCCAAAGTGTCTACGTCAGTCCGGAAGAAGATATTGAAGAAAAGGTGGCTCAGTTCTATTCGCGTATCGCTTCACCGGTGATGACTAATGTATCGATTGATATCGACGTGGATAGAGTCACTCCCGAACTGGGAAAGGTACTTAATCGTGTCTATCCGAAAAAAGTCTACGACGTCTTTGCTGGCGATCAATTGGTTTTGGTCGGCCGTTACCATCATTCGGGACAGGCAAAAGTAGTTGTCCGTGGCGATGTGAATGGTGAACAAATGGAAATGGATTTCCCTACGGAGCTGGCTGTAAAATCGAAAGGCGTTAAGTACGCTTTCATTGAAAAACTATGGGCCGTTCGGCGAGTTGGCGAGATTATCGATCAAATCGATTTACAGGGGCAGAATAGCGAGTTGATGGATGAGTTGATTCACCTCTCCCGTAAGCACGGTATCCTGACTCCGTTTACGTCTTATCTTGCAGATGAAAACAGTGATGTCCGTGACATGTCGTTGGCACGTCAGCGGATAGGCAGTCAGTTGAGATTGCTGGAACAGGAATCTGGTGAATCCGGCTTCAAACAGCGGGTTGTGAAATCGCAACTGCAGTCTGCTGGTGGAGGGATTACTGCAGATTCTCCGGCTCTTCCTGAGAAAGGAGCAGCAAGACCAAATGCAACTAATGCCTTTGGATTTGCGGGCCAGTCAGCCAGTGCGAACGGGACTGTTCGATTTAAAAGGGAGCTTTCTGAGAAACCAGAAGAGGTTCGCAACCTTCGTCAAATTGGTTCCAAGTCGTTCTATAAAGAAGGGGAATCCTGGGTGGACTCGGTCGCCTCCAAAGAACAGTCCACTCAGGCGATCAAAGTCCAACGCTTTAGTAAGACTTATTTTGATCTGGCCGCGAAGCATGGGAAAGAGCTCGGGCTTGTATTGAAACTGGACGGTCAGATTGTTGTCGTCCTCGAAGGTAAGGCATATTTGTTTGAATAAGCCTGTCTGTGTGTGATGAGAGGTTTGCAGCTTAGATTCGCAGATTCAATCACGAGTTTGATATAGCTGTTCCTGTCGGATGTATTGTTCGACACTGCGAGGAAGGTGATAGCGAATCGACTTGCCATAAGCAGTCTTCTGTCGAATTTCCGAGCTGCTCAAGTCGACTGCCGGCATGGCGACCTGGAACTCTTTGACCTGAGCGATGTATTCCGGGCTGGCGTAGTTTTCAAGTACTTGAAAATCAAGAGGCGGACAGCCCGGCCGAGAAACAATGGCAAGAGTTGCTAGCTCGCAAATCCGCTGCGGTTCCTTCCATTTCGAAAAATCGGCTAAGGAGTCCGCTCCCATTAAAAAGTAGAATTCATCCTGCGGATTATCGGCTGTTAGAGTTTCCAGAGTTTCATAGGTATAGCTCTTGCCACCACGGCGTAATTCCAAATCACTGATTTCGAACCGATTCTGTCCGGCAATTCCCAGAGTCAGCATGTCCAGGCGTTGTTGATTGGTGGCATGGCTGCCAGCTTCTTTGAGAGGGCTGATGGCCGTCGGAATAAACAAGACTTTATCCAGAGCGCATTGTTCCCGACAGCACTCTGCCAAAAGCAGGTGCCCGGTGTGCAAAGGGTCAAAGCTACCGCCCAGAATACCAATACGCGCCATGAAAAATTCCAATTCGATCAGTGGGGATTTACTTAGAGTTTATCAGCGCGTGATTCAATGACCTAGAGTATGGCAGGCTGAGGGCGTTATTGGTTAGGCAGACTCACGCTCCTCGGGTAGACTAATTCTTAGCTTCTCAAAACGGACACGGATGTTTTTCAATGGCGCGGCAGCAGGGACTTTTTGACGACGATCAGTTTGAAACGCCGGTCGATCCTGCGCCTTGGGAACGGGACGCTGCGCGGGAACGTTCATTAGCCACCGTCGTGTTTTCGGAGGTCCCTTGGGGGCCATTTGATTATCTGATCCCCGACTTTCTTAAGGGAGATGTGCAAGTAGGGCGTCGAGTTGAAGTCCCACTAGGCCGGGGTAATCGTAAGGTGGTGGGATACTGTACTGCAGTGAGACACGAATCGGGCCCTTCAGAATCAAAATACAAACTCAAAGCAATCACCGCTGCCCTCGACAAGACAACCTTAGTGTCGGACAAGATGCTGGAACTGACCAAGTGGATGGCCGATTACTACCTTGCTCGCCCCGGACAGGTATTAGAGTCCTTGATCCCCGCGGGTGTTCGTAAACATGCTGGTACCAGAGCGGTCAAATTCTATGCTCTGAATACCACCAATCTAGCGACAGTGAATCCGGAGAAACTGCCTCCGAAACAACAACGGATTGTCGAAGTATTGCGTGGTGATGCCGTTTGGTTGACCAGTGATCAGATTTGTAAACAGGTTGGGTGCACGCAAGCGCCACTTAGAAGCCTTGTCAAGAAGGGATTATTGCAGGTTGAACAACGCCGGATTTACAAACATGACATACAGCAGGAAGTGCTAGAGCGTGAATCTTCTCTGGTGCTCAATAAAGATCAGGAAACAGCGTTGGCAGCGATAAAGGCTGTCATTGAGAAGGAACAGCATCAGACAATCCTAATGCACGGCATTACGGGGAGCGGCAAAACGGAAGTCTATATTCAGGCGATCGAGGAGGTGATTCGATACGGCCGTCAGGCAATTGTCTTAGTTCCGGAGATATCGCTAACGCCTCAGACACGCCAACGATTTCGATCTCGTTTTGATAGTGTGGCTGTACTCCATAGTCATTTAAGTGATGCAGAGCGTCATTGGCACTGGCAGCAGATCGCTCAAGGCGAAGTTCAGGTGGTGGTCGGCGCACGAAGTGCAATTTTTGCGCCCACGCCACGCCTAGGGCTGATTGTTTTAGATGAAGAACATGAGACATCATTTAAACAGGAGACGACTCCTCGTTATCATACTCGTGATGTGGCAGTCAAACGAGCACAGCTACAAAATATTCCATTGGTGCTTGGGTCTGCTACGCCTGCCTTGGAGACTTGGCATAAAGCCAAGACTGGTGAGTACGAATTGGTTTCGATGCCAGAGCGTGTCATGAATCGTCCGTTGCCTGCGGTCGCCACGGTAGATTTGAGGCATGAATCCAGAAGTAAACAAAGTTATGGTCCGATTAGCAGGCAGCTCAGTTCGGCGATTCACCAAACAATCCAGGATGACGGGCAAGTGATCTTGCTTCTCAATCGGCGAGGGTATTCGACCAACATTCAGTGCCCGGCATGTGGTTTCATACTGGAATGCCCACAGTGTGAAATCTCTTTAACACATCACAAATATGGAATAAGCGGTCATCGTCGAGAATTGGCGATCTGTCACTATTGTGATTATCGTACCGAAGCTCCTAATCGCTGTCCGGAATGTCGTGGGGATGGCATTCGGTTTGGTGGTTTGGGGACGCAGCGACTTGAAGAAGAAGTGCGTTCCAAGTTCCCTGAAGTTCCCGTTTTGCGGATGGATTCGGATACGATGCAGCGGCCGAATGCGCATGAGCAGGCGTTGGACCGGTTTCGTAGTGGTGAAGTGAAAATTCTGGTGGGAACACAGATGATTGCCAAAGGATTGGATTTCCCAAATGTCACGTTGGTTGGAGTGATCAATGCAGATACCGCCTTACATTTCCCCGACTTCCGAGCCGGGGAGAGGACATTTCAGTTGGTGACTCAAGTGGCCGGACGGACAGGTCGTGGAGCACTCGAAGGGCGGGTGCTGGTTCAAACGTACACGCCCGAACATTTGGCGATTCAGGCAGCGACCAAACATGAATATGAGATGTTTGCCGATCGTGAGTTACCCGGAAGGCAACAATTTGGGTATCCCCCGTTTGCAAGTATGATCCGTCTTATTATTCGGGGTGTAGACGAAGCTCAGACCATGGCTTTTGCCGGTGGTTTGGCGAATGCCTGCAAACAGTCTTTAGGGGCGCAGGCCGAATCGGTCAGGATTCTCGGCCCGGCTCCGGCTCCGATTGCCAAACTGCGAGATCGATTTCGAATGCACGTCCTCTTAATGGGAACTGATGGTGACGTTTTACGGGAGGCCGTCCGGCAAGTCTATGAACAGGCGAAACCGGTGGATGGCATTCAGTGGGTTGTGGATGTGGACCCGCTGAGTTTGCTGTAACGATGATGCCGGTTTCATGTCAGTTGGGGTATGAGAATTACGGGACTTTAATTCGAGTTTCGTTAGAATACAAATGATGAAGTATCCCGAACGCTCAGACATTCCGAGAGAACCTAATCTAACGAGTCCGGTGACGATGTTGCGAGGCTATCGTGGGATCTGGAATGCGCCTCTGGAAAAATTAGGGATCCGGACGATTCGCGATCTGCTGTTCTTTTTTCCAAGAGACTACGAATGTACCGGGGAACTCGTGGATCTTTCGGAACTTGAAGCTGAGTCCGAAGTGACCGTGGTAGGAGAAATTGCTGACACACGGACCGGGCGTACTCGATATGGGAAATCGATCTACTCGATCAACATTGATTGTGTAGACGTTCAGGTGAAAGCCACCTGGTTTAATATGCGATTCCTAAAAGACAAGTTTCATGTGGGCGATCGAGTTGTTTTGTCGGGGGTTGCAAAGCCTAAGGCAAATCGTTGGGAAATGACACATCCTCGAATTTCGGTTGTGGACGAAGATACCGAGGTGCAGGGTAGTGAAGTACTTCCGGTTTATCGGCTGTCGCAAGGAATCAGCCAGCCGGCTATACGCAAACTGGTGAAAACAGCTGTTGATGATTATGTCGAGCTATTAGACGAAGCGTTGCCAGAATTGATAAGGACTCAAAAGGGAATTGGCTCCATTCAGGAGGCGATTCGTGGAATCCACCAACCAGAGACACTTGAAGATCTTGGCCATCATCGCCTACGATTCGTCTATCAGGAGTTGTTGGTGCTGCAGCTGGCACTGGCTTTGCGACGCTGGCATCATAGTATTTTGCATAAGGCTCCGCGGTTGGAAACGGATGCGAGAATTCATTCAAGGATCACGGCTCGATTTCCATTTGAATTAACTTCCGCTCAGCAGCGAGTCGTTCAGGATATCTGTGACGACATGGCTCGAGACGAACCAATGAACCGTTTGCTGCAGGGTGATGTTGGGAGTGGAAAGACGGTAGTAGCTGAGTATGCAATGTTGCTGAGCGTGGCGCATGGTCATCAGGCCGTACTTATGGCTCCCACTGAAATCCTTGCGCAGCAACACTATCACACGCTTCAGGAGGACCTGAAGAATTCCCGAGTGAATATTGGAATCCTGACCGGCTCCATGAAAACTGCTGAGCGACGAGAGGTATTGGAAGGGCTTGCATCTGGTAACATCGACCTACTAATCGGTACCCACAGTGTTGCCAATGATGAAGTGGAATTTAAGTCATTGGCGTTGGTGGTTATCGATGAACAGCATAAATTTGGTGTGCGTCAACGAATGGCAGTTCGCAACAATGGCTTAAATCCGCACTATCTGGTTATGTCTGCAACTCCCATTCCCAGAACGATCGCGATGGGCATGTTTGCGGACTTAGATATCTCCACAATTCGTCAGGGCCCTGATCACCAACAGCCAGTGAATACCTATTTAGGAGATCCAGAACAACGAGAAAAGTGGTGGGAGTTTTATCGCAACAAGCTACGTGAGGGGCGTCAGGGGTATGTGATTGCTTCTACGGTTGAGCGTGGGACGAGAGAGGGTCGCCTTAGTGTGGAGGAAATCTACCAAGGGTTGGCCGATCGGATTCTTTCAGACTTCCGTATTGGAATGGTCCATGGAAAGATGTCCCCCGCAGATAAAGCAGAGACGATGGCTCGGTTTCATGCTCATGAATTGGATGTTTTGGTGGCCACTTCAGTGATTGAGGTGGGAGTCAATGTGCCGAATGCGTCGTTAATGACGATTGAAGACGCTCAGCAATTTGGCTTGGCGCAGTTACATCAGCTTCGAGGGCGAGTACGTCGAGGTCACCATACCGGTTATGTTTGCGTTTTTGGAAATCCGGCAAATGTCGAAGCCGAGACGCGTCTTCAGTCCTTTGTCGATACTTTGGATGGGTTCGAATTGGCCGAAATTGATTTTGAATTGCGTGGGCCCGGCGATTTGTTTGGGACGAAGCAGCATGGCATGCCTCCTTTAAGAGTCGCTGATCTGCGCCGCGATCGTGCCATTGTTGAGTTGGCTCGGGATGATGCTCAGGCCTTGTTGGAGAGTGATCCAGGTTTGCAAGGCACTCAGTTTGTGAAATTGCGTAAACAGGTTTTGCGTCGGTATGGGCGAGTCTTGGATGTCGGAGATGTTGGCTAAGAGGATTCCCGCATTGGTTGCCTAGAGGGCAATGCTCTAGAATGAACTGAGCATCCGGACAGGACAGAGGCGTGTGGGTAATAAAGTTTTGCTTGTTTACTGGTTGCCGGCGGACTTGAGGATTCGTTGCCGTTGATACTGGCGAGCGTGTCCTACCCCTTTAATAAATCGGAAATTAGAAACAGGTAAATATGGCTCAGCAATCATGGAGACGAGTGTTAGGTGAAACCAGCCTGGAACGCAAGTGTCGCTTGCTGTTTGGGTTCTGGCTGACACTGTTGATTTCGGGCGCATTCTGGGGCGTAGAAAAAGTTAGCTCCGATCTGATTCTCAAGAATACGCGGACAACCGCTCGCGACGTAGTGGATGTCGCATTAATGAAACCCCACTTCAATTACTGGGAGACGCGTAAGGAGCAACAGGGATTTGCCGAGTTGCTCATGAAAGAGCTGGCCAAGACAGATGGCCGGCATAATCACGAAATTATTGTTCTGGACGAAGATTCCAAGCCAAAGCAGATTCCCAATGTGCGGATTCCTAATAATGCTCAGGAAGTCACGATTGTCAATCAGCTCGAAAGCATGCTTGACGAGCAGCGAGAAGAGGAATTGGCCAGTGGTTCGGAAAACGGCGAGGCTCCGGACGATGTGCCGGACGTGAATATTGCACAGTTGTTTACGGTGGATGACGAAACAGACAAAGAGCGTCCAACATTTGTGGAATTAGTGGCGCAAGACATAAACGAGTATCAGTATTATGAGCCCATTCGCTGGGGGACGACCTGTACCATTTGTCACAGCGAACAGACGCCTGGTGTTGAAGGGGCAGTGCAGGGGACTCCGGTGGACGGTACCGATCTGCCATTCACTGTCATCAAAGTCAAAATACCGTACGAAGATACGCAGAACTCGATCCACAACGCTCGGGCGATACTCATTGCAGTTGCGATTGTGACCGTCTTTGTTTCTATGATCGCGTTGTACGTGATTATTCGCCTACTTGTTGTACGGCCGCTCAAGCATCTTCGCGACGTCAGTGATCGAATTAGTCATGGTGATCTCGACTCCCGAGCTGAAATTGCCACGGACGATGAGTTTGAGGAACTGGGGACCTCCTTTAATCGCATGGTACGTCACTTAACCGAAGCTCAGGATGAGTTAAAGAGCGTGAATGCTGACTTGGATGTGAAGGTGGATGAAATGGCCCAGCTCAACATGCAGCTATTTGACATGAACCGAATGAAGGACGAATTTATGGCCAATATGAGTCATGAGTTGCGTACACCTCTGAATAGTATTATTGGGTTTTCGGAAGTGCTTCAGGGAGTCGAAGCATTAAACGACAAGCAGCAGCGATATGCCTCCAATATTCAGCGCTCGGGACAGATTCTACTGGAAATGATCAACGAAATATTGGATCTGGCGAAGATTGAAGCGGGCAAACAGGAAATCCGTCCTGTTGATATGGATTTGAGTATTGTCGTCAGAGCTCAGTGTGATTTAGTGAAGTCTCTGGTCGAGGAAAAGAACCTCTCTCTGGATATTAAAGAACTGATGCAGGACTCCGGGGTTTTTCAGGATCAAGGGAAATTACAACAGGTTCTTACCAATCTGTTATCCAACGCGATCAAATTTACACCCGAGGGTGGACGGATTACCGTCAGCCTTGAAGATAGCGAGGACCTCGAGGACTTTTTCGTGATTCGAGTAATCGATACTGGCATTGGGATCGCAGAAGAAGATAGGGAGTTGATTTTTGAAAAATTCCGACAGGGAAATGTCTCAAGCGGGCAGGATAATCTGACTAGAGAATATGCCGGAACAGGTTTGGGGCTATCGATTGTTAAAGAGATTTGCCGTATGCTTGGAGGCGAAGTGTCGGTGGAAAGTCAGTTAGGAATTGGTTCGACGTTTATTGTGATGCTTCCCAGAGAGACGACACCCGTTCAGCCCGAGACTAAATCCGATATTAATCATCGGGTTGATCAATTAAATCGAACGTCGGTCTCTGAATATTCAAACACTGGAGTAGACGTATCACAGTTGAATGAGACTGAGGACGCGGAAGTAGGTGAAGTAAACTCACTCACTGTAGGGTACAACGAGGAATGTGTCGACGACTTGGATGACAGTGATGAAGTCGACGTGACAGAGGAAGACGAAATCGTAGATGACTCGGGTGAATCGGATACTTCGGACGACTCTATTCATTAGAAAGCCTCCTCAGCTTGGTTTCTCTTAATAGCGTCCTCGTTTAACTGTATTAGAATCGTGAGGCATTTGATGTCAAAACCACATATTCATTTGTTTACAGATGGTGCCTGTAGTGGCAATCCTGGGCCTGGTTGATGGGCGTACATATTGAGGGACCCAGCGACGGGTAAAGAGAAGGAAGCCTGCGGTTACTCTCCTGATACGACGAATAATCGTATGGAACTTCAGGCTGTGATCGAAGGGTTGAGTGGATTGAAGAAGCCCTGTCAGGTCGAGTTGTTTACTGACAGTGTTTATGTTGGTAAAGGAATGGAAGAGTGGATGGCCGGTTGGAAGCGTAATGGCTGGAAACGCAAACAAAAGGGGCGATTGGTGCCGGTCAAGAATCAGGAATTCTGGATGAAGCTTGATGAGCTTCTGCAATCGCACGATGTGAAATATACTCGAGTCGCAGGGCATAGCGGTCATCCGGAGAATGACCGGTGCGATCAGTTAGCCGTGCTGGCATATAAGAACCGCAGCTAGATCCCGTAGGCTCTGTAGACACGGTAGACCTAGGGTGAGAATAGGAGCGGATTTCCGTAGGGCTTCACCGTCGCCCCTGCTTGAGAGTGTTTCTGTCGAGCGTTATATTCATGAGCGACAGGCAATTAAGACTAACTGAATAATCAAGGATGGATCGATCATGAACGTGCTGATTGTTGGCAGCGGAGGCCGTGAGCATGCGTTGGCCTGGAAGATTTCTCAAAGTACCCGCGTCAAAGATGTCTTTGTTGCACCAGGTAATGCTGGAACGGCCATCGATGCAGTCAATGTTGACCTAGATTTGGAAGATTATGCCGCGATGGTTCGGTATGCAAAATCCAACGGAGTTGGATTGACGGTGGTAGGACCTGAGGTACCGCTGGCCAATGGAATTGTGGATGTATTTGAAGCAGAGGGTCTGAAAATTTTTGGGCCTGCTAAACCTGCTGCTCAGCTGGAAGCTTCCAAGGTTTTCTGTAAAGAGATTTTAAATGCCGGGAATGTGCCTACGGCAGATTTTTGGTCCTTTCGGGATGCAGATTCAGCGATCGAAATGATTAATGATCGCTTTCCTGGGGATTCACCCAATACGGCCTGCCCGGTTGTAGTAAAAGCTGATGGGCTTGCCGCAGGTAAAGGGGTGACAGTTTGTAGCAAGAAACAGGAAGTTTTGGAAGCGATTGAATTGACCGCTCGGGATAAAGTATTTGGTGATGCTGGGTCTGAGTTCATTATTGAAGAGAAGTTGGAAGGGCAGGAAGCGAGTATCCTGGCGATCACAGATGGGCAAACGATCATACCGTTGCCAGCCTGTCAGGATCATAAACCCGCCTATGATGGAGATACTGGTCCTAATACCGGTGGTATGGGGGCCTATTGCCCAGCTCCATTGGTCACCGAAGAGGATATGGCTTGGGTGGAAGAGCATGTCTTAGTTCCGACCGTCCATGCCTTGAAGGCCAATGGAACTCCCTTTAAAGGTGTATTGTATGCAGGACTGATGAAGGGGCCACAGGGAATTAAGGTTTTAGAGTACAACGTACGATTCGGCGATCCGGAGTGTCAGCCGTTATTGATGCGGCTGAAGTCGGATTTGGTCGATGTCCTAGAGGCCGTAGCTGACGGAGATCTGGCTCGAATTGATCCGCTTGAATGGGACACTCGTCCGACTTGCTGTGTGGTAATGGCTAGTGAAGGCTATCCGGGTAGTTATGAAAAGGGCCGAGTTATTCATGGGTTGGATGAGGCTTCACGATTGGAAGATGTGAAAGTCTTCCATGCGGGGACAGTTTTGGCTCCGTCAGGCGATAGTGTTAATGCTGGAGGACGGGTTTTGGGAGTGACTGCCATCGGTGATGACTTAAAAGCCGCCCAGAATTCGGCCTATGAAGCGGTGAAATGCATTCAATGGCAAGGCAGTTGGTATCGAACTGATATTGCAGATAAAGCACTTTAGAGGTTATCCCTTGGGCGTATATTTAAGTTGTCGTCGGTCCTTGGAGGGAACGGCCCTAAATTTAGGCGGAAGATTTTTTGAAAATACGTAGTTTCCGCCCTGATGGGTACTACGTTCACCTGACAACGGTTGATAAACTAAGGGCATTACGATTAATTAAAGAGCAAAAAAGGGGCTACTTCTACCGGTTTAAGGTTTGTTTTGTGGTTCTCGTTCTGTAGGAATTGTTGTTTAATTTAATTGTGAAAAAAATCACAAAGTCGGTTTGCTCGTTAACGCCTTACGGTGTAACTGGTCGAATTTGTGTTGTATATGCATTGTGATCAGCCCTTTGGGGGTATTGGGTAGCTGAACGTGAGCTATTCATACGATGCATTTTGATACTTAAGTACATATATATAGAAGTATCCCATAGGCAAAGTTACTTATGGCAGATAAAGACTTAACGGTTGAAGAGATTCTGGCTCTCTGTCGTCAGGCAGATGGTGAAGGCGGTGGAGTAGCTCCGGCGCAGGAGGAAACTCCGGCGCAGGAGGTAGCGGCGGCACCTGAACCACCAGCGCCAGCAACGCCAGGTCCGAAGTTAGATCCTTCGAAAATGTCGGTGGAAGATATGTTGGCGGCAGCGCGTGCAAGCGCGGCCGGAGAGTCTGCATCGCCAGCACCGGCACCAGAATCACCAGCGCCGGCAACGCCAGGTCCGAAGTTAGATCCTTCGAAAATGTCGGTGGAAGATATGTTGGCGGCAGCGCGTGCAAGCGCGGCGGGAGAGTCTGCAGCACCCGCATCGGCACCCGCGCCAGCTCCCGCGGCAGCTAAGCCCGCCGCTCCAGCGGCTCCGAAAAAAGAAGTTCCGGCGGCTCCGACCGGCCCGCGCGATACTGCTAGTATTTTGGCAGCGGCTCGTAAGGCAGCTCAGCGTGGTCCGCAAAGTGTTGAGGACGTGGTTAAATCGGCGGAAGCGGATGGGAAGAAGCCCGCTGCGAAACCAAAGATTGAATTGCCACCTGTTCCACGCAAGGAGGATTTTCTTCCTCCGAAGCCTGTACCAGTTGCTGCGGAAGCAACGGATCGCCGCGGGTTCTTCTCGTCCACAGTGGGTGTGCTGTTCGGTGCTCCTTTGGCTGTTGGGTTCACCTCGATAGCAATCACTAGTTTGCTTTGGGTGCTTGGGTTGGCTCGGTTTATGTTTCCGAATGTCCTGACAGAGCCTCCAACGAAATTTAAAGTCGGGTTTCCTGACTCTTATGCACCGGGTCAGGTGGAAGCAAAATACAAAGCTCAGTTTGGCGTTTGGGTTGTGCGATATGAGTATGAGGGGGAGGCTCAGATTTATGCCCTTAAATCGGTTTGTACTCACCTGGGGTGCACGCCTAACTGGTTGGAGGGTGAGCAGAAGTTCAAGTGTCCTTGTCACGGGAGTGGGTTCTACAAGGATGGTGTGAACTTCGAAGGTCCTGCCCCGCGTCCACTCGAGAGATATGCCATACGCGTTTCCGATGATGGGCAGTTGGAAGTCGATAAAAGTACCAAGTTTAATGAAGAGTTAGGTCAGTGGGCTGATTCTAATTCTTATGTGAGCGTTTAGTAACAAGTTTGTAGCACCTTAGAGTTTGATACAGGTTAATTGATCAATGCCATCACTCGGTGATATTATTCGTAACTCGCAGATCTGGAAGAGTATCTTTCGGCACCCGGCTCCTGTGGACCGGCGTAACCGAATTGTTGTCATGTTGACAAACTTCTTCCTTCATCTTCATCCTGTTTCAGCGAAGAAGCAGGGTATTGCTCTGAGCTATACCTGGTGTATGGGTGGGGTTACTTTCTTTTTGTTCTTGGTGGAAACCGTAACAGGTGTATTGTTGATGTTCTATTATCGTCCAACGATTGAGTGGGCGTATACGGATATATTGACGCTCCGGGACGCAACCTCCCTAGGGATACTGCGCGAATTGCATCGATGGGGTGCTCATGCAATGGTGATTACAGTCTGGTTGCATATGTATCGGGTGTTCCTGACGGGAAGTTACAAGCCGCCCCGGGAGTTTAACTGGGTGGTCGGAGTGATTCTCCTGTTGCTCACGCTGCTGATGTCCTTTACGGGGTATTTGTTACCTTGGGATCAGTTGGCTATCTGGGCGATCACGGTGGGTTCGAATATGGCCCGGGCGACTCCGTTTTTGGGGTATGAAGGTCCGGGGGCCCAATTGCTTACCGTTGGGGGAATCGACATGATTACCAACGCCTCGGATGCCCGATTCGGGTTGTTGGGGGCTCGGTTTGTTGGAGAAGAAACATTAAATCGTTTTTATGTGTTGCACTGTATCGCTATTCCACTGGGTGTGGCATTGCTTCTGGCAATTCACTTCTGGCGAGTCCGTAAAGACGGCGGTATTAGTGGTCCTATGTAAGAGCGAACTTAACCTGATTTATTAATGCATGAATAAAGCTTGCCTGTTGATTCGGGCTTGCTGTTGGAAATAAAAACAAGCCATGCACGGTTTAACATACGAAGAATTTTTGTCGCAGCTTAGCGGGTTCCTTTGCGGGTACTACGTTTTGATTGCTTCGATGAACGGGTTGTTTGCACTCTATCGCTGGAAACGCCACGGGGAAGGGCAGCTGGCATTGGCCTGGTCCGGCCTTGGAGTGGTGACGTTGATTATGGCTGCGATGGTTGCCAGTGGTAACCCAGAGATCGTAAAGTACATCTCCTTTAATGAGGGCATTAAAGGATTTATTGACACATTGATGTCTCCTACCACCTACACGCTGGGGTCGTTGGTGATTCTTGGAGTCATGTTTTATTTTCGGGAAGTTCTGGTTCGTCCAAATGTAGCGTGGCTCGGATTTAATCTGATGTTGCTCTTTATGGGAATGTCGATGGCGGACTCGGATTTCGCCGCCATTGTTACCAAACCCGATAACGTGCCGATTGTTGGTCTTATTTTTCTGCTGGCGTTCTTTACTTGGTTGGCAACTTCTAAGGCTGTAGTCAACGACAAGCGAATTGCCAATGGTGAACTTCCCTTGGAAGCGACTGAGTCTGAAAAAGAAAAGGTTCTCGTGTGGCCCGATTTGGTTTACACCGAGCTTATTTGTATGGTTGCGTTGACTGCGTTGATGTTGGTATGGGCGATTGTCCTGCAGGCACCGCTCGAAGAACCGGCTAGTGCGGTGAAGACACCTAACCCATCTAAAGCTCCTTGGTATTTCCTGGGATTGCAGGAAATGTTGGTCTATTACGATCCCTGGATGGCCGGTGTGGTGTTGCCAAGTATGATCGTGGCAGGTCTCATGGCGATTCCATACATCGATTTTAATAAGAAAGGGAATGGTTATTACACCATTAATGAACGAAAGTTTGCCTACTTAACATTCCAATTCGGTTTTTTGGTACTGTGGGTCACTTTGATCATTATGGGAACCTTCCTGCGAGGTCCTAACTGGAACTTCTTCGGTTTTTATGAGTATTGGGATTCGCACGCGGTTGAGGCAATGAACAATGTGGATTTATCTCAGTACGTCTGGGTAGAGTTCCTCGGCCAGCCGTTACCGAAACCTGATCCTGAAGCATCGTTTTTAGCTAAGATAGTGGTGATTGCTCAGCGTGAATTCCTGGGGATCTTATTGTTGATCGGTTATTTTGCCGTACTTCCCCCGTTGTTGGCGATGTGGGACAAGAAGCGATTGTTTCAGCCAATGTACAAGCGAATGGGGTTGATTCGTTATATGGTGATGACCAATCTGATGCTTTGGATGGCATTGTTGCCAATCAAGATGCTTGCCCGTTGGGTGTTCCAGATGAAATATTTCATCGCAATACCTGAGTACTTTATTAACTTCTGACGAACTAATTTCGAGTTTGCTTGGGATGGGTTCGAACAGCCGTATAGATACAGCCGTATAGATTTAGAACTGTAAGAGAAAGCAGAAGTAGACTAACAATGCCTGCAACTGACAAGACAGTACGTGACACAAAGAAAATGCATGTGGTTTTTGCGATCACGTCAGTTATCTTAGTGATCTCCACCGTTTGGATGTTCTGGAAAGACCACGATCGCCCGTGGAAAGAATACCAAAAGGAAGCTCGGGCGATCGATCATATGGTCAGTCAGTGGCGGTTGGTGGAGACTCAGACTACCGACGTTATTCAGCGTATGGGAGATGCTCAAACTGCTTTGGCTGAAGCGGAGGCTGATGATCAATCTGGAGCCGATATTGTTGAGCAGTTTATCGCGTTTCTTAGTGATGTAAATTCGCTTAATGCGACTGATGGTGAATTGGAGCTTGCTGCTGCGTTGGAATTGGCAGACGTGATTGATATCGATCCCATCAGGCAGGCTCAAGAAGAGTGGCATAACAAAGATGGTGGAGTGAATCGCCGCGAAGCAATGGCTTTCGCGATGAGTGAGCAAGTTCGATTGCTCAAGGCTGCTGAGGATAAAATACTTGGGAAGACGAAGTTTAAGCGAGCTGAACGAGATGAGAAGGCTTCTCAGGTCGGCATAGCTTTAAGCAGTGGTGCTTCAAGTGAAGAGCAGAAGGCGCTTAAAGATGAGCTGGAGGTGATTCTAACGAACCCGGATGACGGCTTGGAGTCGCTCGAGCTGAAGTATGAAAAAGCAACTCACTATCGCCGTCAGTTAGCGTCTATTGGGAACCAGTTCCAGGCAGACGTACGGGCCGCTCAAAAAGCTCTGGACGTAGTTGAGGCGGATAAGAATCGTCTTAATGATGCTATTCAAAAAGATCACTCGGCGTTGTGGGAAGGCAAGTGGCTAGGGAAGGCATGGTTGGAGTTGCCTATTCTTGATGCTTTCAACGGCCCGCTAACGATTGAAAACTTGTGGAGTGATGATCTGGAGCAGGATTATAACTTCAAGAAAGTGCGCCGTTTCGATCGCTGCACCACCTGTCATCAAATGATGGAGAAATCGGTTCCCGGTCAGGCCACTGAACCTGGATTCGTTTCCGAACGGACGATTGAAATTATTCTGCAGGTTCCTCCGATTGCAATGCAATCGCCTACCGTTTCGGATGGGCAGGGAACTGGTCAGGAGGATGGTCAGGAAGTCTCTCAAGACGCTTCGGAAGTTGTGCTCGAAGTCCCTGCAGATGCAGTTGGTCGTCAGGCATTTCTTGCCCAAAATGGCTACGGCTTACGATTGTCAGAGACAGGACTTTATAGCCCTAACGACGTCACGATTGCTTATGTTGCTCCGAACAGCGCCGCAAAGAAAGCAGAAGTTGTTGAGTCATACAACTTAGACGGCGAGTTCACCGGGGACGAGATTTTGAAGTCTCTGCTTCAGCCTGAGAATGAAGCCAGTCCGGTAAAGAACAGTACGCTCGAACAGCATACACGCCCGGGACTTGAGATCGGCGATGTTATTGTCAGTATCGACGGAGACCCAGTTGTCGATCCGGATGTTGTCGCCGCTCGTCTGGCAAATGTTCAGCAGGATCAGTTAAAAACAGAGCTCCGACTTGTTGTGCGCCGAGGGATGGGCCAGCCGTTCGCCAGTCACCCTCGACTTGATCTGTTTGTAGGTTCTTTGAGCCCTCACAAGGTTTCCGATTTTGCGTGTACGATCTGTCATGAAGGGCAGGGTAGTGCTACGGAGTTTAAGTGGGCTTCTCATATGCCGGATAGTGAATTAGATCGTAAGCGTTGGATGGAAGAGCATGGATGGTTTGACAACCACCACTGGATTTATCCTCAATTGCCGAATCGATTTATTGAATCTACCTGTTTGAAGTGTCATCACGATGTCAACGACTTGGAACCAAGTCAGCGATTTGAGCAGCCACCAGCACCTAAGGTGGTTAAGGGCTACAATACGATTCGCAAATTCGGATGCTATGGTTGCCACAATGTGAACGGATATGCTGGAGCTGATAAACGAGTCGGCCCTGATATGCGACTCGAGCCAAATTATTTTGCTGCGGCCTTGCAGTTGCAGAATTCTCCGGGCTTTGGTGAGCTTAGTAATTCAGTTCAGAAGCTTGCCGGTCAGGTAGCCGCTCATCCCGAGGATAGTGTATCGCGTCATGAGTTGATCGACGCGCTCAAGGCAGATGGTGCATCTGATGAGCCAAATATCGATAAGGCCGAAAGTGTTCGTTTGGTTGGCGTGCTTGCCGATATTGAAGCCCCTGGTTCGTTGCGTAAAGCAGGTCCAAGTCTGCGTCACATTGCGAAAAAGAATAGTGATTCGTTTCTTTACGATTGGATCGCGAATCCACAGAACTTCCGGCCAAGCAGTCGCATGCCGAAGTTTTTCAATTTGCATGCTCATTTTGGATCTAATCCTTCCGATGAGGCTGCGGTTGAATTTGAGAAGGTCGAAATCGTTGGCATGATTGAGTATTTGAAAGCTTATTCGCAGGGATTTGAATACCTTACTCCTACATCAGGCGTAGAGGGTGATGTGGCTCGTGGGAAAATTGCCTTCCAGGAAAGAGGCTGTTTGGCATGTCATAGTCATAATGACTCCGATCTAGCGGAGATCGAGAAATTTCGTGATCCAGAGGATTTCGTGCAGGGGCCTGATTTATCTGACTTGGGTGGGAAATTCGCTGGTTTTGCGGATAAAGAAAAATGGCTTTATAGCTGGATTAAAGAGCCTACTAAGTACCATGCTCGTACCGTCATGCCGGAACTCTATATAGACGTTGAGGTTCTTAAAGATGCAGATGGTAATGAAACGGTAGTTGATCCTGTGCTGGATATTGTAACTTACCTGCTCAGCGAGGGTTCGGATTGGGAATTTGATGATTCAGTGTTGACTGTTGAATCCTTGAAGCAGGATGAAGGGTTGTTGGAATCCCTTGAAGACTTGCTTATGGTCAATCTGACAGATTCATTCTATGAAGCAGTGGCAAAGAAATACGCAGTAGAGGGTATTCCGGAAGGTGCGACAGGAATTAAAGTCAATGAAGAAGAGTTGAGGCGTGATACTTCTACACCATTGGATATTGATACCAAGTTAGTCTACATCGGGCGTAAGGCTCTGGGTAAATATGGATGTTATGGTTGCCATGATATTCCTGGTTTTGAGGATGCCAAGCCCATTGGAGCGGCGCTAACGGATTGGGGGCGGAAAGATCCCTCCAAGCTGGCATTTGAGCATGTTCTTGAATATGTCGACGGCCAGCACGGTGGCGGGCATGCAGTTGCTCAGGATGATCACCACGAGGGTGGGCATATGGATGAAGCACATGCGGAATCCGGGCATCACGAGGAGCATGAAATTGCTGATCGAAATGTTCGCCAAAGTCGCTATGACGATGAGCTGGATGATTTCTATCATCATCAGTTGCATGCTCATAACCGCACGGGATTCATTTATCAGAAACTGCGTCAACCTCGTTCCTACGATTACCACAAGACTGATGGAATTCGCTATAACGATCGTCTGCGTATGCCCCAATTCCCGTTCAGTACAGCTGATCGAGAAGCGGTTATAACGTTCGTGCTCGGATTGGTTGCCGATCCACCGCGTTCGAAATATCTCTACCAGCCAAATGATCGGGCTAAAGCGTTGATCGAAGGTAAGCAGGTTATCGATAAGTATAACTGTGCTGGTTGTCATGTATTGGAAGCTGAGAAGTGGACACTCGATATGACCGAAGAGCAGTTAGGGACGTTGATTACACAGCATGTGGATTTGACCAAAGAGTATCCATTTATGGTTCCGGAATTTCCGGCAGAAGACGTGGCAGCGTCTGGAACTGCTAATGTGCGGGATCGAACGGTAGCGACCATCACTGGTATGCCTGCCGTAGGTAATGCTGGGTTGCCGATAGCGACTGACGCCGAGTTTGGGGACCCATTGGATGAGTATTTGCAAGATCCGTTCAAGCTTACAGGGATAGGTGAGCTTCAATTTCAGTTGTGGGCACCTGGCCCTGTAAATGGTGGAGTCGCCGTTTCCGGTTCGAACGTTTCGCGAATTCAACCTTCATCGGTTGCCAACCGAGTAAGTTCAAAGGGTGGCGTGCTATCACGTTATTTACTGCCTTACGTCACGCAGCGTGAACGACTTTCGAACCCACAGGCAAAAGGCTCGGAGAGCTGGGCTTGGGTAGCTCCACCATTGGTTGGGCAGGGTGCCAAAGTTCAGAATCAATGGTTCCATGACTTCCTGCTTGAGCCATATAAAATTCGGCCAGCGACGGTATTACGCATGCCGAAATTCAATATGTCGAGTGAAGAAGCGACCAGGATCGTGAACTATTTTGCGGCCAGAGATAACGCGACTTATCCCTATGAATATGATCATCGGGTCAACGGTGATCACTTAGCTGCAGCGGATGCTGCCTATGTTGAGCGTAATGAAGGTGCTCAAGCCGGAGACCGTCTGGCTGATGCGATGCAAATCGTTGTCAGTCAGGATTACTGCGTGAAGTGTCATGCGGTAGCGGACTATGCTCCAACTGGTACGCCTAAGGGGCTGGCGCCTGATCTTGGGGTAGTCCACAAACGATTACGTGCAGATTATGTAAAACGTTGGATTGCCAAGCCAAGTACAATCCTCCCGTATACGGCAATGCCGATTATCGTGCCTTACGACAGTACTCAGGAATATCTTGGGGCCGTTCAAACTCAGAAGCTCTTCCACGGAAACAGCCCTGAGACTCTGGATGCCTTGGTAGACCTATTAATGAATTTTGACAATTATGCCAAAGAGCGAGCATCGATCACAACGTTAGTGGATGATGCCAAAGCGGCGAAGGAAGCGGAAGCAGCAGCAGCTGCTGCTGCTGCTGCTGGCTCGGAGGAGTAACTACTAAACCTTAATTGGGACATGGGCAAATACGATTCCGCATGTGTCCCTCCCCCCCCTTAATATCCAGCCTGCTTCCCGGCAGGGGCCAGCTTAGGACGAGTTGGCAATAAATTGTGACCACATCAATGATTGATGCACAGGTCAGGGAATCGGAGAGAAAAATGAAGACTTTACGAACACTTTCAATCGCCTTATTAGCCGTCGTAATTTTGTCCAGCTCGAGCATGGCTCAAGGCTGGGGGAATCTGAAATTCAAATTCACTTATGGAGGCGACTATACAGCTCCGCCCAAAATCGCTGTGACGCGTGACACCGCTGTTTGTGGCAAACTAGGGCTGATTGATGAATCGCTTGTTGTGAATCCTGAAAATAAAGGGATCTCCAACGTGATTGTTTTCTATCGTGATCGCACTCCGGCAAAGATTCATCCTTCTTACAATGATTCTGTGGAAGCATCGGTAGTTGTCGACAATATTAAATGTCGATTTGAGCCGCGAGTGGCAGCTGTTTGGACAAAACGTAAGATCGATTTTAAGAACAGTGATCCGGTTGGCCACAATGTTAAAGTGGATACCTTCTTTAACCCCGTGATCAACCCAATTCTTCCGGCTGGTGCCAAAATCAGTCAGTCCTACTCTATGGAAGAACGTCTACCAACCAAAATCAGTTGCTCGATTCACCCCTGGATGACAGGTTGGATTGTTGTACGAAACGATCCCTATATCGGTGTAAGTGATAAGGATGGAAATCTGGAGATTAAAAATCTTCCCGCTGGTGAATTTGAATTTCAGATCTGGCAGGAAAAAGCTGGCTACATTCAGCAGGTAACTCAGGATGGTTCAACTGTAGAATGGGCTCGTGGCCGAGTGAAGATCAAGATCGAAGATGGTAAGACGACTGACTTCGGCACGATTGTGATTGGTGCGGATCAGTTCAAATAAACATTGCTGACGGGTTTTATTGCTCGACGTAGATGGAATTGAAAATGAAAACGACTACGAAATATTTTGGACTCTTACTGCTGGTCCCTGTGTTGTGCAGCTTTGGTTGCCAACGTGGGCTTCCCGGGAGTGTAGGGGATGTTGAAAGTAGTAATGTCCAAGAGGTTGCCGGAAAATTTGAGCTTCAGGCGACCGTTGGAGGGGCTGCAGAGGTTGCTTTGCCTGAGCCAACCGGCTTTGCCAATATTACCGGTAAGATTTCGGTGGTAGGTAAGATTGCTGAAGAAAAATTTGTTAATTACGCCGTGAACAAAGACGAGAACGTTTGTAGCAGTGAGCCAAATGTTCGTGTTCAGGTTGATGGTAATGGAGGGCTTCAGTGGGGCTTGCTGTTCTATGACGGCCCTTTTCAATCCGGAGACGATAAATGGGATCACCCTGATTACATGAGCACGGCAAATGCCACGCTCGATGGGGATTTGGCATTTGACCAGAAGGCTTGTATCTTCCTGTCTCGCATCAAGGCTATGCGGGTAGGGCAAACGCTAAAAATTCTTAATAGCGATTCGGTTGGCCATAATGCAAAACTCGATGGCCTTACGTCCGCCAACCTGCAGATCGGAGCTGGTGCAGACGTTGACTATAAACCAGGATTTCAGGAATCTAAGCCCTTTGGAGTATCCTGTAGCGCACACCCTTGGATGGGGTCCTATATTATTGTTCGCGATAACCCGCTGTATACGGTGACAGGGGAAGACGGATCGTTTGAAATCCGAAATATCCCGTCAGGAATAGAATTGCCAATGAAATTCTGGCATGAAGTGATTCCCTCCGGATCGATGCAAGTTACGATCAATGGGGCCTCCCAAGAGATTAGTCGCGGCGGATTTGAATTGCCAGCCCTAGAGGCTGGAGAGGATTTGAATTTGGAAATTGTCATCAATGCCGACGCATTCAATAATGCTTTGTAATTTAATTTAACACCATTAACTAAGTTTCACATAAAGCAATAGCAATAATGAAACTACAAAAGAAAACAGCAATATCAGGTCACCAGTTAAGTCAGGCGTTAGCCGGATTACTGGTTGCCTGTTCGCTTGGTCTGACCGGTTGTTCTGATCCTGCGGCGTTTCAGGTAAATGAAGCCTATATTCGCGCAGTCGAATTTAAAAGTGATGTCAGTAAACCACAGGTTCGTGAGAATGTGGAAGTCACCTTAGGTGATGCTCAAATTAAAAACGTAAGTGAAGTGCTCGAGGGTTTGTATGGTACCCCGGACAATCCTAATTTGCCTGGTGGTGTAGGACTCGATAATTTCCTTAGCCTCAGGAAACTGAAGGTTGCCGCCGGACCTGTTACCTATGCCGGAGATGAAGATAGTCTGACAGGATTGGAAAGCGGCCTTTATCGAAGACATTGTGCTCATTGCCATGGTGTGTCGGGTGATGGCCATGGTCCTACGGCTCAGTTTCTAAATCCATACCCCAGAGATTATCGTATGGGTCAGTTCAAGTTCAAGTTTACCGATGCTGATGGTGTGTACAAGAAACCATCAAAAGCCGACTTTTCTCGTCTTTTGATCGAAGGTATTCCAGGTACATCGATGCCTAGCTTCCGAGTACTTTCTGAAACTCAGCGTGATGCGCTTATTGATTATGTAATTTACCTCTCGATACGCGGGCAGACCGAGCGAAAACTCATTGAAGCGGCTTACGACATTGCTAGCGAATCCGGGGACTCCGTCGATAACCCTAGTAAATTATTGGTTCGATTTGATGACGATCAATTTGTTACTGAGGATATCGAGATTGTAAAGGAATTAGTCGCGTCTGTAGTCTTACCCTGGGCGAATCAGGGAACCGGTGTTGTTCAGCGTACGATTGAGCAAGCTCCTTCAGGGTGGGATTCGGATAATAGTATTGAGTTGGGGCGTAAGTTGTTCTTTCAGTCAAAGGCCAACTGCTATAGTTGCCACGGGCAAACGGCTCTTGGTGACGGACAAACAAACCTGTTTGATAACTGGACACTTGAGCATTTAGGTAACGAACCCGGTGAAACTATCGGTAGTGGTGAAGATGGCGAAATGGCCGGAATACCAGAGTATTTTCATCAGCAGGAATTAGCCAGTATTGGTGTGGTCAGGCCACGTAATATTCGTCCGAGAAATCTGCGTTTAGGGAATTATCGTGGGGGACGTCGTCCGATCGATATCTACCAGCGAATTACTGGGGGGATTGAAGGTAGTCCGATGCCGGCAAATACTAAGCTAACCGAGCAGGAAGCTTGGGCCTTAGTGGCTTATGTCCTTAGCCTTCCTTACGAAGCGGCCAGCCGACCTAGGACGGCTCCTTCCTTCCAAGGCGTTGGAACTAATAAGTAATAACTAATACATAACGTAATTTACGTCATTTTATTTTGAAATTGGGAGAGACACAGTGGGGCGGTTTTGGAGCCTACTATTCCTGATGGTACCTGTCCTTGGTGTCGCAGTCTTTGTATTTGCTGTGGTGCCAGGTGGTATCTTCGATAATCACTGGCTACCTGAGGATATCAGTCAGCACGGTAAGGTGATTGACGACCTGTTTATGTTCATCCTGTATCTCACAGGAGTGATTTTTATTGGGACGGGAGCGTTGTTGTTCTGGTTTTGCTGGAAATACGATGCCGAAAAGAATCCCGATCCGGTGAAGTTTACGCATGGGTCTCATACGCTGGAAATCGTTTGGTCAATTCTCCCAGCTGCAACTTTGTTGTTTATCGCCATTTTTCAAATGGATGCCTGGGCTGAGAACAAGATGGCCTACCCTCTCAAAGAAGATGGGAAAACGAAAAAGCCACCTCTGGCTCTGGTGACGGGGCGTCAGTTTGAATGGCGGATTCAATATGCCGGTCCGGATGAAGTAATAGGCACGGAAGATGACTTGCATGTGGTAAACGAATTGCATATTCCGGTAAACGATAAAGTCATATTACGTATTCAAAGTGCAGACGTTCTTCACAGTTTTTTTCTGCCCAATGTCCGTATCAAACAGGATATGGTTCCTGGGGTGCAGCAACATATCTGGTTCCAAACCAAAAAGACAGGCATATTTGATATTGTGTGTGCCGAGTTATGTGGTTGGGGACATTATAAAATGCGGGGTCGCCTGATCGTTGAATCAGAAGATGACTTCAATGAGTGGTACGCCAGTGCCGTGCAGGAACAAAATCGAACATCACTTAACGCAGCAAGCGACAAGTAGGAAATAGTTAAACAATGAACACTTCTTCTGCAGCTTCACACGGGCACGGGCATGGCGATGGTATGACCTTCAGCCATTTTGTCTCCACCTATGTGTTCTCTAAAGACCACAAGATGATTGGTTTGCAGTTTCTGTTTACGACACTGCTGTGGTTTATTGTGGGTGGATTACTCGCTTTAGGCATTCGTTGGCAACTTGCTTATCCTTGGAGTGATATGCCGGTGATTGGAGGTCGTTTGTTTTCCGCTGAAGGAGGGCAGATTTCGCCGGAATTTTATACGACGCTGTTTACAATGCACGCCACGGTAATGATCTTTTTCGTGATCATCCCGATTTTGGCTGGTGCCTTTGGAAACTATTTAATTCCGCTCATGATTGGAGCGGATGATATGGCCTTCCCAACTCTCAATATGTTGAGTTACTGGTTTATGTGGCCAGCCTTCATTTGTATCGGAATCAGTTTTCTAACGCCTCCTTATGGAGCAGGGGGAGGTTGGACCAGTTATCCTCCGTTGTCCGCTGTACGTGCTGCGGCGCCCGGAAGTCAGATGGCTCAGACCTGGTGGCTTTTAGGAGTGACGCTGGTCGGGATCTCGTCCATGATGGGATCGGTAAACTACATGACGACGATCATTCAGATGCGGGCTCCGGGACTCTCTATGTTCCGTTTACCACTGACAATTTGGGCGATGTTCATTACGGCCGTACTGCAGGCTTTTGCTTTACCTGTTTTGACAGCTGGTGGATTTATGCAGATTCTCGACCGAATGTTGGGGACTGGATTCTTTCTCCCGGAAGGTCTGATTGTCAATAATGCGGACATGTTGAGCGGGGGGGGGCAGCCATTATTGTGGCAGCATCTGTTCTGGTTCTACTCGCACCCGGCAGTTTACATTATGATTCTACCCGCGATGGGTATGGTGTCGGACATATTGTCCTGCTTTGCCCGGAAACCGATTTTTGGTTATAAGCCGATGGTCTATTCCATCTCTGGTATCGCTGGGCTCGGATTTATCGTTTGGGGACATCATATGTTTGTTTCCGGAATGAATCCCATGTTGGGTATGACCTTCATGGTCTCCACCATGATGATTGCGTTGCCATCCGCAGTTAAAGTATTTAACTGGCTGGGAACTATTTGGGGAGGAAAAATTGAATTTACCACTCCGATGCTATTTTCTCTTTCCTTTGTCTCGATGTTCGTGATCGGTGGTTTGTCGGGCATTTTCATGGCCGCCACACCTGTGGACATCTTCATCCATGACACCTACTACATTGTGGCTCACTTCCATTATGTCCTGTTCTGTGGAACAGCAATGGCGGTGATGGGAGCTATTTACTTCTGGTTCCCGAAGATGTTTGGTCGCTCGATGAATGAAGGTTGGGGGAAGTTGCATTTCTTCCTGACTTTCATTTTCATGAATGGAACTTTTTACCTGATGCATATTCTTGGAGCGGTTGGTTTCCCTCGTCGATTGGCGGATCCTTACCATTACGAGACATTTAAGCATCTATTGCCAATGAACCGCTTTATTACCTGGTGTGCTGTCGGCATGGTTCTCAGTCAGGTGATTTTTGCGATTAACTTTTTCTATAGCATTTTCAAAGGACAACGAGTGGGACGTAACCCCTGGCGATGTAATACGCTCGAGTGGTTCGCTCCTAGTCCACCGGTTGGTCATGGAAACTTTGACGCCCAGCCGATTGTATATCGTGGTCCTTACGAATACGGTTCTCCCGAAGTTGATACCGACCATTACCCACAGACCCAACCACCTCCGGAAGGAGTGGAACCGTCTGACGATGGTCACCATTAATCTTATGGAGTAACCTTAAAAATAGATGGCATTCCCTGCCAGAAATTGCCGGGAATGTCGAAAAAGGTAAAGAATGAATGACTATGCGTGTCGAGCTAATCGATGAGCCGGTCAGCCAGCAGGGGCTTCCGAGTCGCTGGCCTAAACGGGTTTCTTGGCTTGTTGTTTGCCTTACATTTCCGCTGATTTGGGTGGGTGGCCTAGTCACGACAACCGATGCGGGAATGGCCGTACCAGACTGGCCAACAACCTTTGGTTACAACATGTTTTTGTATCCTTGGTATACCTGGATTCTGGGGCCTTGGGACTTGTTTATTGAACATGGTCACCGGCTTTTAGGATCGGTGGTTGGGATGGTATCGATCGCATTGGTGATTGTGGTTTTGAAAAAAGACCACCGACCATGGATGCGAAAACTGGTAGTGATTGCACTATTAGCAGTGATTGCTCAGGGAATCCTGGGCGGTTTGCGAGTTCGTGAAAACGAAGTCCTGATTGCGATGTTGCATGGCTGTACCGGTCCTGTTTTTTTTGCATTGTCCGTGGTAATTGCCAATGCCTTTACTGTGTATTGGAATGACCCTCTAAGACAGTGCGAGACCGAACAGGGAGGAATGCAGTTACTACTAGAAAAGCCGTTGCGGCTCGTTACGACTACGACCGTGCTGGTTTACTTCCAATTGATATTAGGGGCGTCCATTCGTCATATTCCTGTGACGGCATCCACGCAAACCTTTTCCATGTTGGTGATTTTTCACTTGATTATGGCCTTGGCAGTAACCGGACACGTAATTGCAGTTGTGATCAGCCTTAGAAAACGGCAGGGACTGAGTCCGGCTGTTCATCGACCAGCAAAATGGCTGATGTTCGGAGTTCTACTTCAGGTGGGACTGGGAATCGGTACTTGGATTTTTAAATATGGATGGCCGATGGGGCTTGGAGAAAACAAGTTGTTTGCAAACCACTTGTTGGTTACTTATAGCTGGTCTCAATCCCATGTCACGACAGCTCATGCCGCGACCGGTTCACTCCTTTTAATATGTTGTGTTGTGTTAACGACTCGGCTTAGGCGACTTAAATATGTCCTTGAGCAGGTTGGTGATGACTAAACGCTAGGCGTTGTCACTGCTCAGGTGATAACGTAAAAGAAAAAAAGAATTTTTGGTTAACAGGAAACAAGTCAGATGAGCGTGAGTGTTCTGAGATACGATGAGCAGGCCGAGAGCCAGCGTACGCGTATTGCTGACTACGTGGAGTTAACCAAGCCACGAATTTCAGTCATGGTTATGGTGACGGTTGCGATTACAGCCTATGTGGCTCGTTGGGGGCAACCTGATTTCGTCGTGATTGTGCACGCTTTGATCGGAACATGTTTGACCGCCGGCAGTGCCAGTGCGATGAATCAGTGGTTAGAACGTGATTTAGATGCTCGAATGCCACGGACTAAAAATAGGCCGATTCCAGCGGGGCGAATTGGTGGTCCGCAGGTCAAAATCATCGTAGCTTCCACGCTGATTCTTGGCGCTCTTTATCTGGCTGTGATGGTGAATCCAATGACAGCGGTATTGTCGGTTGCCACCTGGGTGATTTATGTAGCAGCTTATACCCCGATGAAAACCCGTACTCCTTTAAATACCGCGGTTGGAGCTGTATCTGGTGCATTGCCAGTCCTGATGGGATGGGCAGCGGTCGAAGGTAGTTGGGTAGACGCACGTTGGATGGCTTTGTTTCTGCTAGTCTTTTTCTGGCAGTTCCCTCACTTTATGGCGATTGCTCACATTTATCGTAAACAATATGGTGAAGCGGGGATGAAGATGTGGACGGTCGTTGATCCGACACAACGCCGTTCAGGGATTGAGGCTGTCATTGGCGCGTTAGCGGTTTTACCCGTCAGCCTGGCTACCATTGGCGGTGTTCCGGATAGTCGAATACAGCTTGTGCTGATATTTGCCCTAGGTGTCATGCAGTTGATATGTGCGGTCCGCTATTGCATAAATACAAACGAAACAAGTGCTCGTATGCTTTTGCGTGCCAGCCTAATTTATTTGCCATTGGTATTGTTTACTATGATGAGCTTACCAGCGGCCGGTTAATACAAAATTGTTAAGGATCGGCATCGTTCGATTCCCAAGATAAAGACTCACAGTCGAAAAAGTAAAAATGAGCGAACACGAACATCATCACGACGAACATGGCCATGACGATCATCATGGACATTTGCAGTTGGAGTACGAAGAGGCGTTGCCGATTAATAATGGCAAGGTTTGCCTATGGCTATTTCTGTCGACCGAAATTATGTTCTTTGCCGGACTAATTGGGACCTACATTGTTTTGCGATTTGGTTCGCCGGGAGATACCTGGCCGCGCCCTCATGACGTTCATGTCAGTGAAATACTCGGGACGATTAATACATTCATCCTGATCTTTTCCAGCTTCACGGTTGTCCTCACATACGAAGCCACTAAGCGAAGCAAAGCAACGGTTGCTAAAGGGTGGCTCGTTGCTACTTTCCTCTGTGGTTGTGCCTTTTTGGGTATCAAGCTCGTTGAATACTCGGGGAAATTTGCCTACGGTATTCACCCGAATCCAGGTGGCCGTAGTTTGTTATATGAACAGGCTGATGTCTATTACTTAAAGGATTTGCGAGCCAAGCTTACATCATTTGGCGCAATACCGCTTGCCTCCGCGGCCACCGATGCAACGGCTGAGGAGGCGGCAGCGCAGGTTCCGGATGTCACCGATACATCGGCAGTCCAATCGGATGAATCAAAGCTAATCACTGAATTTTTACAGCACTCGGTACAGTGGGCTGAATATGTCGTGGGGCGAGTACCTAATACTCATGTAGATACGACAGCCCACGGTTTGAATCACCGGGATGTCCTGATCGCTGTTTCTCAGGAAGTCTATCCGATTGAACGGCGGTATGGGAACTTGGTTAAAGCGACGCATCTTGCTGAAAAATCCTTTATTGAAAGTCGATTGGCTGAGTTGCCTGCCGAGCAGGAAGCAGCCGGTGACGATAAAGATGTTCAGAATCTACTTGCCTTTGAAAAGAAAATTTTGGAGACTCGCCAAGAATACCTGACGCACCATGCAAGTGATGCCCATAGCTCCGATGAGCACGATGCAGTGGCTGAGCACGGACATTCCAGCGGCATCAACGCAGAGTTGCGAGCAAGTGAAAGTAAGATTATCCTTCCAATGCATATTCCGAGTGGGAATATGTTTTCGGCTACTTATTTTCTGTTGACTGGATTCCATGCGTTGCACGTTATCGTCGGGTTGATTTTGTTCGCCTTCCCAATGTTCTGGACGTTGGACCGAAGGCGCTCGAATTACATCGAGAATATCGGGCTTTACTGGCACTTTGTCGACCTGGTGTGGATCTTCCTGTTTCCGCTGTTCTATCTCTTCTAACCAAGTTTTTCCTGATTCCCAATCTGTTAGATAAGCCCACTAATTAATATTGCTGAGTGAAAGTAATACGATGAGCGACCACGACATAAACGCCGAACATCACGATGACCATGATGATCACAATCATAGTGCCACGTACTGGAAAGTGTTCTTTGGCTTAATGATATGCACGGCCATTTCAACAGTCGTTGGTATCATGATTTCCAATGGAGTGTTCGATGGGAATGAGTTAAGTGGTTGGGGAATCATGATTACGGTTTCCTGTGTGAAGGCTTTTTTGGTCATCACATTCTTTATGCACTTAAAGTGGGAAGTCGGAACCTGGAAATGGGTGCTAACTGTTCCAGCCTCGATCATGAGCTTGTTCTTAATCTTAATGCTGGTTCCAGATATTGGATTGCGAACACACCACTATACCGACGAACGGAGTGACCGGGCCGCTTATGATGTCGAGAGTCCCGTCGCCGCTTCACCAGCAGCAGGCAACCACGAAGAGTCAACTGATGATCATTCTGATAATGCTGAAGATCATTAAAATCTAATTCTGCCAGGAGCCAACGGATGGCCACGGTATCGGAGTATTCCGTTATGTCGGACCAGAGGGCGATCGAATTTCAGGCCTTGTCATTCAGCTATTGCGACCGTCAGGCATTAAAGGACGTCTCGTTCGATGTTGGAGATGGAGAACTCTTCAGCCTGTTAGGGCCTAACGGTAGCGGCAAGACTACCTTATTTCGCTTGCTGTCTACACTGATTACTCCACAGCAGGGTGCTCTTTCCGTCTTTGGTAAGGATGTAATCGATCAGGCTCATCAAGTGCGTCATGATTTAGGTGTCGTTTTTCAGTCCCCTGGAGTCGACGGTAAACTGTCGGTACAGGAAAACCTTTCGGTACAAGCAGTACTTTACGGATTGAGCAAGGCAGACGCTCGGACTCGGATCGACGAAGTATGCGGGCAATTGGGAATTACCGATCGACTCAACGACCAAGTTGACGAGCTGTCTGGTGGGCTGCGAAGGCGTGTGGAGTTGGCTAAGAGTTTGCTTCATCGTCCACGTCTTTTAATTATGGATGAACCCACGACCGGCTTAGATCCATCGGCCCGCAGCGATGTTTGGAATTATATTCGTCAGTTACAGCAGACGACTGGTATGACGGTCTTCATGACGACTCATTTGCTGGAGGAAGCAGACCACGCTGACCGGATTGCTATTTTGCATGAAGGCGAATTGGTGGCTTTGGATAAACCGGAAGCATTGAGGAGGGAATTAGGAGGAGACGTCATTGCGATTACTGCCAGCGATCCTGAATCCCTGCTGAAGAAACTGGAACAGCATGACGGGCTATCTCCCCAACTCATTGATGGAGTCATTCGAATTTCAGGAACGGTCAATAGCCAGTTGGTTTCCGATTTGCACACATGCTATCACGACGAAGTCCAGCAGATTTCAGTTGGGAAGCCGAGTCTCGAAGATGTCTTTATCGCTCGGACTGGGCATCGTTTCTGGGGAGCTTCTTAAATGGCAAGTCAGAGCACCGGAAGTTCATTTATTCAAGTCACGCAGGTTCTTGCGTGGCGAGAATTGGCGAGATTCTTTCGCCAACGTAATCGGGTTGTTGGTGCGATCGGTACTCCTCTGTTTATGTGGTTGCTGTTTGGCTTTGGGCTCGATCAGAGTTTCTCGGTAGGGAATTCGCCGGAGACGGAGACCAGTTTTTTAGAATACTATTTCCCGGGATCTTTGGTGCTGATCTTAATGTTCACGGCAATCTACACCACGATTTCGGTGATCGAAGATCGACAGGCAGGTTTTTTACAAGGCGTCCTGGTAGCTCCCATCTCCCGTCAGGCCATGGTGGCCGGTAAGGTACTCGGTGGCAGTATTATTGCGATGATTCAGGGTATGCTGTTCTTACTTGCCGCTTTGTTTCTGGATGTCGACTGGACTATCGTTCAGTTAGTATCACTGGTGGCGATACTATTTATTGCTTCGATGATGATGACATGTGTAGGATTCTCATTTGCCTGGAAGATGGAATCAACTCAGGGGTTTCATGCCATTATGAATCTCGTGCTGATGCCGATGTGGTTGTTGTCTGGCGCGTTTTTTCCTGTTCCTAATTTAGGAACAGGTCAATGGATGCAGGACGTTTTGCATTGGATTATGAAGATGAATCCGTTGACCCATGTCGTTTCGCTCGTACGTCGATTTTTGTACGGCAGTGATCTTTTGGCAGAAGGTTTCTGGGAGCCTTCTTTATGGACGAGTATAATAGTAATAATGTTAGCCACAGCCTTGTTTTATGGCTGGGCATTACGAGTATGTAAGCGTAGTAATACGGGCGATTTAAAATGAGTAAGGCTGCAGGTTTCTTCTTAAGTTTAATGCTGGTAGTGGCCGGTGGGTTATTGCTTTATAAACTGCTGAACAATGGCAGCGGTCAAAGCCAATCCGGACACGAAACTTCGTCTGTGGATCCGAACTGGACTCCTCAAGTGAAGCCAGCTGAATATAAAACTGGGGAAGGAGAACCGTGGATTCGGGAATTTGAATTAGTCGATCAGCAGGGAGAAATATTCAAATCGGAAGATTTGAAAGGCAAAGTCTGGATGACAAGTTTCTTTTTTTCCTCCTGCCCTTCAACGTGCGTCCAACAAAATCGAGAGATCCAGTCCTTATATGAAATCTGGGCTCGAAAGGGTATTAAATTTGTCAGCATTACCTGCGACGCCGAGAATGACACACCGAGCCGTCTGCATGAATATGCTCAGAATTTCACCACGGATGTGGAGAACTGGAAATTTCTTAGCGGGGATGTTGGGTACATTAACCGTATCGGTTCAGATCGATTCCTCGTTCCCGTAGGGCCACGGACTCACAGCGATTCTTTTATCTTGGTGGACAAGTGGGGGAATGTGCGAGGGAAGTACAACTGGCACGAAACGGAAGAAATGAAGGAACTCAATCGACAGTTTGTGACTCTGTTGCAGGAAGAGCAGGAACCGGCAGAATGGGTTGAAAAGCGTGAGCAACTGGAAGCACAGATTCAGCAATTTGTCGAGCAACAAGAAAACAGCGAGAAGGGCGAGGCTGATTCGTCCGGTAACTCAGATGGTGAGAACGAACAGGAGTCTAATCCAGCGGCAAACGAGGCGATAGATTAAGAATGGATTTTCCAGCAGTCAATGCATCGCTTAATGCACTGGCCACTGTCCTTTTGGTGGTGGGTTTTGTCTTGATTAAGCAAAAGAAAGAAGTAGCTCATAAGTGGACGATGCTCGCTTGCTTTCTAGTTTCGACCATCTTTTTAGTTTGTTATCTGATTTACCATTATCAAAAAGGTGGAGGGACAAAGTTTCCTGAAGCTCACCCGGGGTGGCTCAGGATTACCTACTTTGTGATTCTTATCAGCCATATTGTACTGGCGGTTTATGTGCCGGTCGGAGCGATTTTCACAATTTGTCATGGCTTGAAAGACAACCGGGCGAAGCATCTAAAATGGGCTAAAATCACCTTCCCCATTTGGCTTTACGTGTCAGTTACCGGAGTGGTCGTTTACTTGATGCTGTACCAAATGCCAGTATCGGGCTAGAATAGGAATATCATGAGCAATTCAAAGCGATGTAAAAATCTGACCCTCTTCTTAGCGTTTACCTTTGCGCTATTGATCGTCGATTCTCTGGAGGCCTGTCCTACCTGTAAGGAAAGTCTTTCGGAAAACAACAAAGAACTGATTCAGGGGTATTTCTGGAGCATCATGTTTATGATGGCGATGCCATTTAGTATTCTCACAGGCATCAGCACGTACTTTTATCTCTTAGTGCGTAAAAAGAAAAAGCTTAGACAGTTAGACATTTAACCATTTAGACAGTTGGTGAGATTAGTGATCTCGAGGATCCCACATTTGATCAAAGTTGGCCCATAAGCTTCGGGCGAATGGATGTAGGAAGGCGGGGACTAGGATGACATATCCAATGGCATACATCAGCAAAGTCTTGTTTTCTGCCCATTTGAGAAAGTATGCTGTCATATAAAGAGCGGTCATCGTGACAGCAGTTATGCCATAGTTGAAATAGATACTTCCCAGAAAAAAACCTGGTTCGCGTTCAAAGTGGCATCCGCATTCAGGGCATTCCTCATGCATGATGAACCAATTCCGAAACATGCGTCCATTGCCACAGAGGCAGCACTTTAGCTTTAGGCTTCGCCAGATAATTTTGAGAAATCGCATCGGGAAGTTTCTCTACATGTGTTGGTTTATCGTTATTCATCTACCTAAAATAGAGTACACACGATAAACCTTTTTTTCACTATAGCAACCGCGGAATATTCTCACGGTTCTTTCGGAGAATTACAAGTTGATTAAACTCCTTGGCAGACTTATGCAGATGGCTGGTTTGGTAATTCTCCCAGCTGCTATTTTACTGCAGTTGATTTTTGATGACCCTGATACGAATCAGAGCGAATTAGAAAGGACTGGACAGGATGTTTTTGGATTCGGGGTGGATGGATTATTGGTCGCCATGATCTTCGGTGTTTGTGTCTTTTATTTGGGACGCATGATTGAAGGTTACACTTCTTAAAGTTAGGGAGAGTGCTACGGTGCCGACGAGTAATGCTGGACGCTGGGTGACATGCTGGATGGTGGGGGTAACGTTGTGGTATTCCGCCAGTGTAATTGCACAAATGCCGTTGGTGCCGATTCCCAATGCGGTCGGCTTGGCTGATCAACGATTGAACTTATTACCGGCAGATGGATATCAACTGATCGAACAAGCCAATCAGGCTTTTCAGGCAGATCAGATTCTTAGAGCAGGGGATCGGTTGAATCAGTTGCTGTATCAGTTTGGAGATCATTTAGTACCGCTCCCAGATCACACAGAAGGTGAATTTAAGAGCTTCGTATCGGTGATCGATTTCGTCAATGCCTGGGTTGCTCATTCGCAACGACCGGATGTCTTTACACCGGTTTCTAAAGCAAGACAGTTCGCATCATTGAAGCAAGGCATTGAGTCAGCATTGAATCTGTCTCGCCAATTTCCGGGCGTTTGGTCAGATCCAAACTGGAATTTGGCTCTGAGCGACCACTTACTGGAATCGAATGACGTCATCGGAGCTCGATGGCTTCTCGAACGGTATAAAGCAGAACCAGTTGTCGGAGTGGGCAACACGTTTACGGGACGGTGGCAATTGAGTGCCGAGCGTTCAGTACTGGATTCACACAAACGCCTGGCTCGTCAGGCATTACTGGAAATTCTGGAACAGCGTCAGCCTCAGGCTTTACGCAAATTAAAGGAGATTGAAGCGAGTGCAGGGCAGACCTCGTTTTCCCTAGGGGGAGTGGATGGGGATCTGCATGAATTACTTTTGGGATTCTATCAGCAGCATCTGGGAGGAAAGGAGCCAGCGATCGCGTTTACTCCTCCGGCTATACAAGAGCTTTCCCAACATAGGGTTGTCAGCGAGTCAGTACGCTGGACGCTTTCACTTGAGGATTTATTGCACGGACGCGGGGTTGATCAACGACTCGAACTCCACCCTGTTGTTGATGAGGGACGTCTATTTATCAATACCTTAAACGGAGTGCTTGCCGTGCAGGTGGATACGGGGGCTCCTCTATTTGGCGACGGTGATGAGGCGTTTTGGTTATTTCAGAGTGGCGGAGATCAGGTAGCCGATTGGTATGACTCTGAGATTCCTTATTGGGGTGTTGCGAAGCCAGATTTGGATGTGGAAGGAGATTTATTAGCCGTTCGTCAGGGGGATCCCGCTCTCACGCATCACCTCAGTGTAGAAGTCGGTCAAATTGAAGGTAACTCGATTGCTGTCCTTGATTTGTCTGAGCAGGGACGGATACTGGATGGGTTTCCGCTTGTCCTGCCACCTGCAGAGGAAGACTCGTATCAGGTGTTTGCCACTGCGCCCCGTATCGTCGGAGAAAACTTATTGGTGGGAATCCGAGAAAATCAGGCATTCCAATGTCGTCATTATTTGGCTTGTTATGACTTGGCCGGAGGCGTCCAGAAGTGGCGATGTTATTTGGGGTCAGCTCGCCCGATTGCGAACCGTACCGTCACCGATTTAGTGGCGGCGGAACTGACGATTCTAGGGACACAGGCAATTGTCAGTACCAACACCGGGTTGTTAGCCTCGGTAAATTTTTCAGGACACTTAGATTGGGTTTGCTCCTATCCACGTAGTTATCATCAAATAGAGTCTGCGAGCCTTGAAGAGAAAACAGTCAGATCATCCCAAGTTCAATTTAATCGAGATAATATGACGCTGGTGGTAACACCTGCAGATTCCAAGTTCGTATTTTCGGTAGACATTCGAAGTGGCTTATTAAATTCTTCCATCGAGCGGCCGCTGCATGCCAACACCGCATCTGCACAATTGCCAGACGGAACTCTTCTCTTACTGGGCCACGAGCTATTGCAATGTCAGCAAGGAGAATTTCAAGAGAATGAGCTGGCCGGTTGGACGCCATTAGCAGCGTTTAGTATCTGTGGCGACCGTTTATTCTTTCTAGATGGCAATAACTGTCTGATAGAAGCAGGGTTAGACGTTACTCAACAATTAAAATCGTTAAAAAGGTCGGATTTGCCAGTCGCTGCTGGCTGTCAGCTGCAGGTATTGGATCAAACAATCATCTTGTTTGATGGTAAAATGGTGAGAGCGGTGGACGCTCGGCCTATGTCGAGCACTAGTGAATAATAGAGGCCATGGATACAGACATCGAACAAGCCGTCTCAAAAGTACAAAAACTATGCCAGCAGGTGCGCGAGCAAGTGGCCGTCGAGGTCGTCGGACAAACTCAGGTGGTCGATCAAATGATCATCGCTCTGTTATGTCAGGGACATTGTTTACTGGTTGGAGTGCCGGGATTGGCTAAAACACTAATGGTTCAGGCTTTGGCTAACACCATGAAATTGTCATTTGGTCGGATTCAGTTTACGCCGGACTTAATGCCCACAGATATAACAGGGACGGAGATTATTCAGGAGAGTGCAGAGACGGGCCAGCGTGAAATGCAATTTCAGCCCGGTCCCTTATTCACCAATGTGTTGTTGGCAGACGAAATCAATCGCACGCCCCCTAAAACACAGGCGGCCCTCTTAGAAGCGATGCAAGAGCGGCAGGTAACCGTTGGCGCGAGAACCAGAGAGCTCGATAGCCCTTTCTTTGTTTTAGCCACGCAAAATCCGATTGAGCAGGACGGAACCTATCCCCTCCCTGAAGCCCAGTTGGATCGCTTCATGTTTCAATTACTGATTGATTATCCGAGTGAAGAAGAAGAACTGGAGATTGTGCAACGAACGACGGGCGTCACACGGCCTGTTGCAGAGTCTGTAATTGAACCTCAGGATTTGCAGTTGGCGATGCGGCTAGTTCGTGAGATGCCGGTCGCCAGCCATGTGGCACATTTTGCAATTCGGCTGGCACGACTTACTCGCCCAGACCAGGATGCTCCGACATTTATTCAGGAACATGTGGCATGGGGTGGTGGTCCACGTAGTAGCCAGCATTTAGTTTTGGGCGCCAAGGCACACGCTTTACTCAAAGGTCGTTTGTCCGTGGACTATCAGGATGTTGTTGCCGTGGCAGCACCCGTATTGCGTCACCGTATCCGCTTAAATTATGCGGCGATCGCAAGCCAATTGACAGCAGATGAAATAATTGAGCGTATTGTTCAGAACTTGTCGACTAACAATGACGCTGACATTGATAATCACTCGGCAGCCAGTCAGGATCATCGTGACCAGTCTTCCAAAGTCTTTAGATCCGAAGACGTTAGCAACCCTTGAGGGTCTGCAGGTTAGGTCTCGCCAGATCGTGGAAGGCCTGCTTGCAGGAACGCATCGGAGTCCCTTCCGGGGCGTTAGCGTCGAATTTGCGGAACATCGAGAGTATGTTCAGGGAGATGACTTGCGCCATGTCGACTGGAATGTCTATGCTCGAACCGACAAACTCTACCTCAAGCAATTTGTTGATGAAACGAATCTGCACTGCGTGCTACTAGTCGATTCATCGGCCAGTATGCAATTTGCTACAGAGCAGAGTCTCAGTAAATATGAATATGCTCAGTGTCTGGCGGCTGCTCTTGGTTGGTTAGTCTTGCGTAACGGAGACGCTGTAGGTGCGGCTGTTAGTGAACTTCCATTGAAGCAGTGGTTGCCGTCGGCTTCTCATTCTGAGCAATTTCAGCGATTGATTGACTTACTAACCAAGGTGGAAATACAGACTCAGTCGCCTTCGAAGTCGTTTTCAGACTTTCTGACTCAAGTGGCCATACAGTTATCTCAGAAGAGCATCGTTTTTATCCTGAGTGACTTCTTTATGGATTCGGAGGCGTTAACCCGTGGAGTCGAACGTCTAAAGGTTAAAGGCCATGATGTCACCCTGTTTCATGTTCTGGATCGTGGTGAGCTGAAGTTTCCTTTTCAAGGTGATGTGGAACTGAATTCTCTGGAAGGCCAACAGACTGTTCAGGTGGATGCTGACCTAATTGGTGGACGCTATCAGGAACTCATCGAACAATTCTGTCAGAACCTGGAAGCAACTGTTCGTAATCTTGGGGCCGATTATGAACTTCTTGCATCGGACGTGAATCTACAAATGGCCTTATTGACCTATTTTCAACGAAGTGCCAGTCGGAGATCAGTTTAATGCTGGCATTGATATTGGAATCACCGGAAAGACTGTGGTGGAGCTTCGTGCTCTTAGTACCGCTGTTGATTCATCTCTTACGCCGACGGCGTTACCATCAACATGGTTGGGCCGCCATGGAATTCGTAGTCCGGGCAATGCAGGAGAAATCCCAAAAGGCACGGCTCCAAAGACTCGTCCTGATGATCGTGCGTGTGTTCATCCTTGCTTTGTTTTTGCTGGCCGTTAGTTCTCCGCAAAGTGGAGTGTCGAAATTCGATGTTGATAATATCTCCAGCGGAACGCATTACGTCTTCATTCTGGATGCTTCCTATTCAATGGGAACCATTGATCAAGTCAGCGGGGACTCTGCATTTGAAATTGCAAAACAAGAAGCGTTTGAATTATTGCACCGCCTACATCCCGGTGATGTGGTGTCAGTATTGACGATCGGTGACTTCGAGCGTTGGGTGATTGAATCGCCGGCCAATGACTTTCAGGAAGTTGTTGTAGCGATTGACGAGATAGAGTTGCAGGTAGGAGGAGGTAATGTAAAGACCGTACTGGAATCCACTGCCGATCTCATTTTGGAATCACGTCAGGCGCATCCAGACCTGCTGCATTCACACGTGATGGTTTTCACAGACTTAGAACAAAACGTTTGGACCGGTCTGGTCGGGGAAGAATCGGAAGATGGAAGTCCACTCAAACGTCTCAAGGAGTTGGGGCAAGTGTCGGTCGTAGGGTGTCAGGTCGACCCTCGATCGAATCTCGCACTCAAGAGCCTTACCTGCAGTTATCCTCAAGGGGCCTTCGCCAAAGATGTAGTGGTGATGGCCGAAGTGGAGTGTTATTACCAGGAAGAAGCTGCTTCTCCTGGGATTTCTTGGTATGTGGATAATCAATTCATTCGTCGTGATGAACTGGAGATTCAGCAGGGGCAGTTGTCAACTATCAGCTTGCCTTTGAATAATCTTGATTCCGGAAGCCATCAGGTTGAAGCTCGATTGGATGACGACTCTTTGGCCATTGATAACTCGCGTTGGATTGTGTTTGATAGTCCCGCTAAGTTTCGCGTGCTTTGTGTTGAAGGAAGTCCGGGCGAATCGGTAGCATTGGAAACGGCGCTGCACCCGACAGAGGATCCTGAATGGCCTGTTTCGGTCGTCACAATTAACGAGTCTCAGGTGGAACAGCAAGAGTTAACCGAATATGAGATGGTCGCGTTCTGTGGGGCCAATGCTTTTACCAGACAAACTCGCAGGCTATTGCGGGAATTTGTCAGTCAGGGAGGCATACTACTGGTGACTCCCGGGAAGAATTTGGATACCAAATCGCTTAACGAACTTTATGCTCTCGTTGTCGAAGAATTTGATTTTGGGATTCGCTGGGGGAATCTGATACGACAGGACGAGTCAGTTCCTCTAAAAGTCCGAGTTGCGAATCATAGAATTGGCGAGATCTTTCGTAGTAATCCAGGCAGCGGTGTAAATGAGATTCCTGTATTTAAATATGTGGAATTGGAATTGAAGCCAGACGAGAATTCAGGGGCTGTGCTGGAACTTGAAAATGGCAGCCCCTTGTTTGCTTTTAGCTCTGTCGGTGACGGGGTTCTGTTGACATTTAGTACCTCACTGTTACTCAGCCAGTCCGAAGAGCGGTGGAGTGACCTGGGAGCGTGGCCAAGCTTTCTGCCCTTGATTCATGAGTCTCTCAAATATGTATTGGAATCCCAGACCAAAAACGGCCATGCAACACTAGGGACTACACCCGAAAGGCGAGTGTCGATGAAATACGGCCCATTGGAGGTCGAGGTCAAAAATCCCGCTGGTGTCGTCAGACCCTACCTGTTGGATTCACAAAATGATTTGTACTCGGGGCAACGATATATCTATTGGTTGCAACAGGACTTTAAAATTCCAGGAGTTTACTACGTGAGCTACTCGGCTCAAGGCAAGGTGGTGGAAAATACGATGTTCGTCGGTAATCTTCGTGTCACCGAAAGCGATCATCGTTTGATCGATCAATCCACACTGGAGTTGCTAACCAATGAGCAGTATACGGATGCCAGCACCGGATCACTTCACTCGAAACCTAGACATCGCAACTGGTTTACAGTGATCTTATTGTTGACACTGACTCTAATGCTTTTCGAATTGAAGATGAATTCGAGACAATCGGTGGGTAGTTTGGGACGTACGGGAGTGAGTAATGACTAACTTCGCTTCTCCTATCTGGGTTCTAGGACAGGTTCAGTCCCGTTTGCAGTTTCAATGGCCACTGCCAACCTGGTGGTTCGGTTTGATTGCCGTAGTACTAGCAATAACCATAGTGACCATTGTGAAATCGTCACACGCCACCATCTTGCAAAAGTCGACGTTGCTGACATGCCGCTTACTTGCCATGGTGGTGTTGGTTGTCATGTTGCCTGGTTGGAGTCTGCTTCAAGAAAAAACAGGTAAGCCGAAGTTGATTGTTTTGGTAGATACATCCTTGAGTATGGAGTATCCGGATAAGCATTCCCTAAAACCACTGATGCCTCTGGCAAATTGGGTATTTGATCCTCATGGGATCGATCCAATTCTTATGCTGGATGAGGCTCAGGGGGATGTGATTGTGGATTTGGTTCGTATGGAATTGTCTCATGCGTTCCTCAATGGTGACCTTTCAATGAGCGGGCCTGCGATCAAAGATCAACAGCAACGTTTTCCGTTAATGGGGGCGTTGAAGGGAGTGGAAGATGAATATGATATCCACCTCTATGGAGTAAACGATGTCGTAAAGCCTTTGACATACCGTGAGAATGGTAGTGTTGACGTTAATGCAGATTTGACGGTTGTCCCAAGGTCGGCGATCGGGACAGGGATTTTGGAGGTGTTGAGGCGACATCGCGGTCAGTCCATTGCTGGTATCGTTCTTTTGACAGACGGAAGAGTGAATAGGGGCGCAAGTTTGAAGCAGGCGGGAGAGGTTGCCAGACAAGCCTCAGTTCCTTTAATCATCCCGCAGGTCTTTGGGAGGAGCGATGCAAAGGACTTCGAGTTAGTTCAACCGAATGCTCCCATCTCTGTATTTGTCGACGAGCCAGCGGTTTTTGAAATAGACGTGTTGCGGCATGGGAATCTTGAATCGGAATTGCAGATTCCCTTTCAGGTGTCTGATGGTGAATCGGATTACGTCATACACGCGGAGTTTCAACCGGGGAAAAGAGAGACTCAGTTAAGTATGAAATATGTCTCGAGTGAACCTGGACCAAAGACCTTGCAAGTAGAGCACCTCAGCGAAAACGGCGACTCATGGGGGCATCCAGCGTATAGTTACTTTGCAAAACGGTCTCATGAATTTCAGTTTGAAGTGAAGGATGATGCGGTTAACGTTTTGTTGATTGAAGAGTCTCCCCGATTTGAATATCGAGCCTTGGAGGATTTATTCCAACGAGCGACGAACAAAGCGGGCCGAAAGAAGTTTGACGTTTCGAGTGTACTAGGCTCCGTTGCCCCGCAGCTTGCACAGGAAAATCCGAATGTATACTCGGTGATTCCGAAAGATAAAGACTGGTTATTTGGCTTTGATGTCATTGTTATTGGTGATGTGTCACCCCAATTACTCAACTTGGAATTGCAAGAGATGCTAGTTGAGTATGTAGTCCAGCGAGGTGGAGGTTTGGCCATGCTGGCCGGTGAACAATACCTTCCGTTGAGTTATGAAGGAGAGCCATTGGAGCAGTTGTTACCCGCAGGCGTAGAGAGATTCCAAGTGGTGGAACAGTCGGTACGACCCGCATCATTCGTTTTATCTAAGTTAGGTCGTCGCTCAAAGATCATGTCGCTAGAGGAATCTGTTGATGAGAATATTGATATTTGGAGTCAGTTGAACGGACCTTATTGGTACTTAAAGACTCCTGCTTTGAAAACAGGTGTGCGAGTTTTGACTTTTGCGGAGTCGGAGGAAGCTGATCAAGTTCCAATGATAACGCAGCAATTTGCCGGAGCTGGACGAGTGGTATTTCATGGTTTTGATTCTTCCTGGCGTTGGCAGCGTCAAGGCTCTTCAGGAGATGCCTTTTCCCACTATTGGACACAAATGATGAGATTTCTTGCTGGCGCGTCAGTTGGCGATGGGAAAGCTGGTATCGAAATCAGTGTTCAGTCCCGACAGGTGGAGTTTGGAGAGGATAATCGCATCTATGTTCGTTATCTTGACCCTCAGCAGGCTCCGCCCGAAGACAACGTTGTTGTTCAGCTCACGAAGAACAGGCTTCAGAGTCAAATCGTAAGACTGAGCAGAGATGGAATACAGCAGGGGGTCTTTACTGGCGCGATCGGAGGTTTGCAACTAGGGAAATACGTCATTGAATTTGTAAACCCACTACAAGGATCAACCAAGCCTAAGTCCGTTAATTTCTATGTTTCGACCGGCGATCCAGAAGCGGAATATCTGGAAGCGGATGAAGATGGTTTAAGGCAGTTGGCAACGTCGACGGGCGGAAAATTCTACGACTTGGAAGACTGGGGGAGAGTCCTTGAAGAGCTACCGGATGGGCGACAGGTGGTAGTGCAAAAGATAAGTGAAAGGCGTTTGTGGAATAACCATTGGTTCATTGGATTGTTCCTTTCTCTGATGAGTTTGGAATGGTGGTTAAGGCGGCGGTGGTATAATTAAGCTATGACATCGTCAAAGCAACTTACGTCTGATCTGGAACATGTATGTAACGTGGTGGAGCAGTTTGGAAAACGCTCGCGCCGCTTCGTACTGTTACGCGCCAGTTGTTTGTTTTCTTTGACTGTGGCATTGGGAGCGGCAACTCTAGCTGGGCTTGATTATCTATTACAACTGCGTTCCATGGCTTTTGTGTGGACTCTGTTTTTGTCCTTTGGGGCAGTGCTTATCGTCTCTGTTATGAGAATTATCCGTCCCGCGGAACAATTTAAACCTGACGCCGTATGGGTCGCTCAAAAGCTTGAGTCCAACTTTCCCTTGCTAGGCCAGCGACTATCAACAGTTTGTGATTTGTACTCTCATAGGTACAGCCTCTCTGAAATTCAAGGTCAGTTTCTGGATTGCCTCGCTAGGGAAGTCCGGCATGAAATTAGGACTCTGGAACTTGATCGATGTTTTAGACCCAGAGTCATTCTTAAACCGGTGTTGATGGTTTTGTTTGTCGCTGTTTCTTTAGGGGGTTTAATCGGTGCTCACCCTCAGCAAGCTGGGATTGCCGCTCAGCGTATCGTGCTGCCGTGGACACAGAAGCACTGGCCTCGCGATGTCGAACTGCGTGTATTGGATTACCGCCCAAGAGTTGCCAGCGGGGGGAATTATGAGATTGAAATTCGAAATCTAAATGGGCAATTGCCCAGTGATCTAATGCTTGAACTGCAGTGGGATGGATTGCAAACGAGCGAATTTATATCACTAGAACATGACTCGTTGCTTGCCAGTTATCGTTTGACCAACGTATTACAGTCGTTTCGCTTTCGTTTGAACGGTGGAGATTTTCAGGATATCGGCTGGAATCAGGTTGAGTTAGTTCCTGCTCCAGTGCTTCTTGACTCTGAATTGACAATTCAGCCTCCGGCTTATACTGAGTTGGAATCAATCAGCGGGGACCAGCAATCAACGGCACTGTCCGGTAGTACTTTGTCATTAAGTGTGGTCTTAGATGGGTTGGTAAGTCAGGCAGACTTAATCTGGGATGTGGATGGCAAACATCAACGCTATCCTTTGGAAATTGTTCGTCAGGATGAATCATTTAGGTTAGAACTTCAGGAAATGCTACTCGAATCCTCCGGTGCATTCTGGGTTGAATTACAGGATTCGGATGGCGTCGTATCTCAGACGAAGGAGGTGTGGCAAATTGATGTTGTGGAAGACCTCGCTCCTGTCGTACAGATCGACGATCCTGATTCTCAAGTCGTGCTAACTGCAACCGGAACTATCCCACTACGAGTCAAGGTAACGGATGATATACGAGTGTCGACAGTCGTTTGGTCGATCGACTCATCGGAATCGGCCGCTCGCCATGAAATATTCAATAGTGAATTGCAAGAGTTCAGGTATCTGTCCTCTCCGTTGCGTCCGTATGATGCCAATCGTGTTTTGATACAGCATCAACCGGATGAGTTGGTTTTAGTTTGCCACCTCGATGTTAGTACTTTGCCTGAAGTGGCGGTTGGCACTGATTTTGTAATTCAAGTTAGTGCCGAGGATCAATTTGGTAACGTATCGGAGCCTCAGTCTATTGCGTACCAAATTGTTTCGGATCGTGAATTGCGGGCTGAGTTGCAACAGCAATTGAGTCAGGTGCAAAGCCAATTCGTCCACGTTCAAAAGCTGCTACAGAATTTAGAAGCTACTGTACAACAGGTTAGTCGGCGGGATTTATCAGCAAATTCTGAGATTCGTAAATTATTAAGCCGGATGGAAGTCCAGCGAGTCAATATTCATGAAGAGTTTGAAGGAGCAGGGGAATCGATTAGGACCAGTTTGAAGCGTATTGAACAGACACTCGATCTTGCTAGGGTCGAAGCTCCCTTAATTCACGAATCACGAGTTCGTTTGACGCAGTTAGCGGACCAAATACGTGGTGAGCATCTGCCGGTAATTCAGACAGAAATGTTTCTGGCACGACAATCGTATGCCTCCAGCGAAGAAACCTGGAAGGCTACACTGCCAACGCTAGAATTGGAAATCTCAGCCGTGATAACAGCAATAGCTAAAGTGCTCGGACAACAAACTCAATTGCAGTCTGAGGCTGAATTCGAAGTATTACTGAAAGCAGTGCTGCGACAACAATTGGAATTGCAGTCTCTTACGGTAGAGCTGTTTGCGGAAGGTGTCTCCCGAACGGATTCTCAACCGTTTCTGGCAGTCAATGTTCTGGCAACAGAGCAGTTTGTTTTGTCTAACGACGTCTTTCATCTACTTGATAGATTCAGTGTCGATTTAGGATACTCCTTGCCAGCGGAAGTTGGAGTTGAATTGAGAGGAATCGTCACAGAGATGAGAGCCGTGGCATTACAACTTCGACAAAATCAGCTAGCTAGTGCATCAGATGGCCAGGCTCAAATCATCGAGCGAGTACGACATGTATTCAGCGTACTGGGGCTTGAAGCTCAAGAAGACAAAGAAACCCAAGACCGGCAAAGGAGAGGAGTAACCGAACGATTGAAATGGTTGCATCGCCAGCAGCTTGCCTTACTGCAAGCTAAACTTGAGGACAGCCGGCTGGTGGCCGAGCAACAACGCGGATTAGCCAGTCAGGCCATACAGTTTGCGACTCAAACCGTGTTGCCGCCGCTGGTGCAGATTGGATTGAAGGATTTAGCATCCATTCAGATGGCATTGGCTGATGAATTGGAGAAACAGGAACAATCCACTGTCGCTTTGGAGAAGGAATGCCTTGAATTATTGGATGCCTTAATTGGTGTGACTGCCCAGTCTACCGATATAAGAGCCGATTCAGAGGAGGTATCTGTTGCCGGAACATCGAATGCTCAGAATCTAGCCTTAATTGCATTCCTTCAACAGCGGTTACATAAGAGTCTTAATCCAATACTTTCCAAAACTACACTGGATAGTGAGGAACAGCAGTTCTTCTCAGAGCTAATTGGGAGACAACAAGAGATCATCCGTGCCGTCGAGTTCTTGCAACAATCAGCGGAAGGGTCATCGAATGAATAAGATGCAACAAAGTATATTCTTGGCGACTCTTCTCATAGGCGGAATGCTGTCTGTAAGTCGAAGTGAAGAGATGGTTGTTGGCTTACCGTCAATGACGATCGAAAAGCTGTTTAATAAACAGGAGCAGGTGCTAGCCAATCCGGAAGCTATCGCGACACCACAAGTGGTGCAACAAATTCAATCGGAGTTAGTAGGAGAGGATATTGGACAAGCAGGTGAAGACAGCCAACTACTTACTATAAAACTACAGATGGCTCGTCACCTTGAACTTATGGAACACCGTCTCAACGGTGAAACATTAGATTCTTTGGAACCATTGCAATTCGATATTATGCAACGGATGAAATCTCTGATGAAACAGACTCCGACTAACCAGATTAGTTTAGTTGGAGCGACTCCTTCGGAGGGCTTGGCAGGGCAACAGGCTGGGATCGGGACGTCGGGCGAATCTACGGACCCGGAAACGGAACCTCTTATCGAGCCAACAGGTGATCCGATTGAAGATCAATGGAATCGTTTGCCTGGATCGATCAAAACCCCTTTGCGACAGGCTTCCGCGAATCCATTTCTGCCAGGATACGAGAATTTGTTAGAACAGTTCTATCTCAAGCTCAATAGAAGGTAACGCATGGATTTTAGGTGCCCGACCCGACGTCAGTTCTGTGTTGCAACCGGCACAAGTCTTATTAGTTGGCCGGCTGTGTTACAAGCGACGCAGCCCGGAGTGGACTTGTATGGGCCGAAGCAACGGGAAGCAGTTCGTCGAGGGCTGGTTGCGTTGGCCTCCAGAGTTCAGCCGGATGGATCATTTGGACAAACGGCTTATCAACAGAATTTAGCAGTTGTTAGCCTGGGCGGGTTGGCCTTTCTGGCAAGTGGACATTTACCAAAGCGTGGGCCACACGGTAAGGCCATGGCTAATCTTGTTGATTTTGTTTTGCAGCACGCTCAACAAAACGGGCTGATTGGAATTGCCAAGGAAGGTGTCCGAGGGGTGATGTATGGGCATGGCTTTTCCACGTTGTTTCTGTCGCAGATTTACGGGCTGAATCGTCAACGTGAGGTGCGTCCGGCGCTGGAAAATGCTGTCGATCTGATCGTATCGACTCAAAATGAAGAAGGCGGATGGCGATACGGACCAACCAAGAAGGACGCTGATATTTCTGTCACGGTGTGCCAAACGATGGCCTTACGTGCTGCTCGTAATGCGGGTCTTTTTGTCCCCACAGCAACCATTCAAAAGGCCCGAGATTATGTACTTGGCTTACGGAATGAAGATGGTGGATTTCGGTATGTGTTGGCAGAAGGTGAAAGCGCCTATCCACGAACCGCCGCTGCCGTTGTCGCCCTCAAAAGCCTAGGGTTAGATCGACCGGATGTTTTGAATCCAGCAGCCAAGTATTTAATGAATCATATCCCCATGGCATCTGAGTATGCTGGGAATCCACACTACTTTTATGGCCAGTATTATGCAGCCCATGCCTTGTGGGCGTTAGAAGGAACGGATTGGCCGAAATGGTATAAGCAAAATTCCGAGTTGTTACTGCGAAAACAAACGTCCGTAGGCGAATGGGAGGATGAAACTGTATGCAACGAGTATGCGACTGCCATGGCATGCCTAATTTTATGTATGCCCGGAAACGTACTACCCATATTGCGAAGGTAAGAGGGCGGCCTATATGCGTTGTAAGTCTCAGTTAATACTGGTAATTGCCGTTTTGCTCTTAATAAGTCAGAGGGCCTTTGCTCAGCAGGCAAGGGAGGTCAAGCTTCTGGGTCAGACTGTCAACGGGACGATTGTTACGTTAAACAAAAACCTTGTGACTTTGGAACGTCCTGCTCGGTCCATTCCTATTTCCCGAGTAATCTCCATTGGGGAACTCATCGAACGGGCTAATCGGAGCTGGGTCATTTTAAAACATGGGGAAGTGATTGTGGCAGACCAGCTCCAATTGACTTCTCAGGCGATACGAATCCGGTCTTTATTTTGGGAAGAAGTGGAAGTGGACTGGAATGTTGTCAGAGCGGTTATTCGCAATGTGCCCAAAGTTCACTCCTCACGCGATCGATTGATTGGTGAAGTGCTTTCAGATCCATCCAACTCATTTGTAGTCTTTGATCAGCAAACCAGAATTGATGCTAATATTCGTTTTTCGAATAATGGCGATGTATTGTTCGAATCACCTGGTCTAAGTCGCGAGATCGTGGTGCCCTTTGGGAAAACGAGAGCCGTCGTAGTGAGAGGTCTTGGGAAACCAGCGAATTTTATGGGGATTGTAGGCTTTAGCGATGGTAGTTTTGGAGCCGCGGTGGATGTAATCCGAGATGGCAATTCCCTGAAATGGAAAACATCGTCTGGTGTGACGCTCACCAGTGCCGAACCGTTGTTTAATCTGGAGGGCTTTCATGTCTGGAGTCAGCTTCACTATTTTCGCCCAGTGCAGGACTCCGTGATCTATCTTGATAGCCTTGAACCCACGTCAGCGATGACGCTTTCGTTGTTCGACGGCGAATTAGGACATCGATCGGCCTCTTCTGAACGGAATGACGACTCCCCATCTTCGTCGGCGGAAATTGGATTAGGTCATAATGTACAGCAGGGTAGGTTAAGACAGGCAGCCACGACTTATCTCCATGGAATTGGAATGAAGTCACTTTCTCGTGTGAGTTTTAACGTTCCACCGGAGACGACAGAATTTCAGGCTGAGTTGGCATTAGATAGTCGTGCAGGAAAGCGAGGTAGCGTGACCTACCATGTCTTTGTGAAGAAGGCGGATGGAGATTGGACGTCTGTCTTTGCCAGTCCGGTGATTCGTGGGAGCGAGCGTCCCGTTCCACTGCGTCTTAATGTAGAGGGTGTTGAGCAACTAGCCTTAGTCGTCGGGATGGCTGACCGGGCAACCATTGCGGACTATGCAAATTGGCTCGATGCAAGATTTCTCTTACACCGAGCCAAATAGTGGTTTGCTTAGTATTTAAAGCACTTTCCGTTTAAGCGCCGTACTTACCTAGTCGGTTGGCATTAGCTAATGCTAAAGTCATCAGGTGCTTGGCTTCAAATTGGCCCAATCCACCTACTCGAGCAGATGATTCGTTGAATTCGGTCGCGTTGTCGTAACGACAGCAATCAGCTGCGATCAACGTCGGGACTGGGTGCCAGCTGTGATTGGAAAGATAGCTAGGAGTGCTATGGTCGCCGGTCACAATGACAACCGTTGGGTCGAGTTCCAGAATCTTTGGAATGAAGGCATCAAAGTCTTCTGTGCGAGCAGTCTTCTCTTCGAAGTTGCCATCTTCACCGGTGCTGTCGGTGTACTTGAAGTGTACAAAGAAAAAATCGTAGTCGTCCCAGTGTTCTTTGACGATGGCAGCCTGTTCATCCAGATTGGTTGCATTGCCAACCACATCCATACCTACCAGTCGCGCCAATCCTTTGTACATAGGATAGACGGCTACGGCAGCGGCTCGTAGTCCGTAGACTTCTTCGTAAGTGGGGAGATTCGGCTTGGCCGCAAATCCTCGCATGGTATGGAAGTTAGCCTGAGGCTGATCCTTTAAAATCTCTCGGGCTTGTCGCAGGAATTCCTTCGCTACTTCAGCTGTCTTTTCACTGGCTGCATCGGTTGCTACCGGATCCAGCGGAGGAACGCCAGTGGCTTGAGGGGCCGTGTCGAGTACGTTTCCGCCCAATCCTTCACCGCGAAGCACGACGACAAATCGATGTTCTTTGACGGGTTCCACAAAGATTTCGATTCCATCAATTTGAATTTGACGTAGGCTCTCGGCAATAGGAGCACTTAGTTCGCTGGCAATTCGCCCAGCTCGTCGATCAACGATGTCGCCATTTTCGTCTAGTGTGCAGAAATTACAACGGATTGCAACATCGCCGTCCTGAAGCTCGAAGCCAATCCCTGTTGCTTCCAAGGCTCCTCGACCTATTTCATATTTCAGTGGGTCGTAACCAAATAGGCCTAAGTGTCCCGGACCGGAACCAGGGGAAATACCAGGTAGGACGGGAGTGCTGAGCCCCTGAATACCACGACGAGCCAAGGCATCTAAATTGGGCGTGTTGGCTGTTTCCAATTCAGTCTTCCCGCCCACTTCATGAGGCAGGCCTCCGAGTCCGTCAGCGACTAGCATGATGATCTTGGAGTCGTTCTTTTGGTGCAGTTTACGGGTCAGATCATGTGTGTCCATAAGGTTTTGTTCTCAATGGTTGAGGAATCATCTTTTGTTTATCTCACTCCATTTTCACCTTCGTAGCTGATTGAGCAACCCCCGATTAACGTATCCTTCATGCAAAGTCGAATCAGGGCGGGGTTCTGTTAACTTGGTTTTCGTTACAGACAACTGCCAATACTAGGTGGTGAGGGTAGAATTAATGGAGAGTCTTTCATGCACAAAGGGTTAAATGGGTTGGTGAAATTGTGAGTCGCTTGTTACGAGTCGAGTTATCCGGTTGCTGGCTGGATAAATATGGCATTACCCGAGAACAGTTTGCAGATTTATCGGAGCGATTAGAAGCCGCTCGGGACGAAACCGCTTTGACAGATGTTGCATTGCTGGCTACCGGAGACGTGCCCCCGGAAAAGCAGCCGTTGGATGGTCACTTTTATCTCTTGCCAGAGCAATTGCTAAATGACTATCAGGTATCTCGAGCAGAGAGCGAGTTAGGGAAAATCCTTACCACAGCCAAGGCAATACAATCGCAGTCAGATACGGTCGTGGTTTTAGGTATTGGTGGTTCCTATATGGGCTCCCGCGCCATTATGGAGGCTTGTTGTGAGCCCTTCTTCAATGAATGGCCAGTGGAACAACGTGGAGGGCGTCCTCGAGTTTACTTTGAAGGGAATAGTCTCGATAACGATGCCACTCAGGCACTGCTGTCTCTATTAAATGACCAACGTTGGTCAATTGTGGTGATCAGTAAAAGTGGTGGGACGTTAGAGACCGCCGTTGCCTTACGGGTATTTTTAGAAGCTTTACAAGAGCGTCACCCCGATGAGCAGGCGAGCCGTCTGGTTCCCATCACTGGCCAGGGAGGTAAACTGGATGAGCTTTCTCGTCAATTAGGATGCGAAAGTATCTTTCGAGTGCCTGAGGGAGTAGGCGGTCGTTTCAGTGTCTTGTCCTCAGTTGGCTTACTGCCAGCGGCTTGTATGGGAGTTGATATTGTCGAGTTGTTACGGGGAGCCGCTGCAATGAATGAGACGTTTCGAACGTCTCCGGCAGCGGATAATCCGGTGTTGCAATATGTCGGAGCGGTGCATTTACTGGAGCAACATCAAAAGATCGACATTCGCGTTTTGAGTGTATGGTCCAAAGCGTTTGAATCTGCCGGACTGTGGTATGACCAGTTGCTGGCGGAAAGCCTAGGCAAGGTAGAACTTGGGGCTACGCCAGTCACCGCGGTTAACACACGGGATCTACATTCCAGAGCTCAGCAACATCAGGAGGGACGTCGGAATAAAGTGATTGTAAATGTCACGACCGACTCGATTCGGACTGACTGTATTACGATTCCAACTCAGGAGACTGACCCGGATGAATTAAATCAACTAGCTGGAAAGTCGATGCCTGAGTTATTACAAGCGGCTTTCCAAGGTACTAATAAGGCTCTACGAGAGGCCGGGCGTCCGGTCATCGACATACAACTGGAAAGCACGGATGCATTTAGCCTTGGGCAGTACTTTCAAATGTTGATGTTGGCGACGGTCGTGGAAGGTAGATTGTTAGGATTGAATCCTTATGGCCAGCCAGGTGTGGAAGCCTACAAAACAAATATGAAGACAATCCTTGGTATTGAGTAACTGACTGGGAATCTTCCCCGAGGTTATCAAACAGAAAGCAAATAATATGACAACAACGATTAAGTGGTTAGGGCATTATTCGTTTGAAATAAAGAGTCAGGGACAGACAATCCTTGTCGACCCTTTTCTTAATGACAATCCGGTGGCGACTGTCGCCGCTGAAGATCTTGAAGCGGACTACATTCTTGTGACCCATGGGCACGCTGATCACGTTGCCGATGTGGCGTCGATCGCCAATCGGACGGGAGCCACGGTTGTTGCGCCGGTCGAAGCGGCGGGATGGTTTCAAAGCCAACAGGGGGTTGAAAATACCTTGCAACTGAATTTGGGAGGTGGAGTAACGTTGCCTTTTGGGCATGTGCGAATGACCATTGCACACCATAGTTCGTCCATGCCAGATGGAAGTTATGGTGGGAATCCTGCAGGATACATCCTCAGTTTTCCCGAAGGTCGAGTTTACTTCTCCGGAGACACAGCATTGTTCTTGGAGATGGAATTGTATGGGCGAGAAGCCATTGATCTGGCGATCCTATGTATCGGTGACCATTTCACCATGGGACCGAAAGATAGTATCGAAGCTATCAAGTTGTTACAGCCCGCGAAAGTGGTACCGGCCCATTACAATACCTGGCCTCCGATCGAGCAGGATGCGGAGCAATGGGCAAGTCAGGTGGAGTCCCTAACTTCAGCCACACCGGTTGTTCTGGAGGTTAATGGAGTGATTGAATTGTAATGCGTTCAAAGTTGCTGATTTATTTGCTTGGGTTCTTGGCGATACTGCCTCAGGTTCATGGGGAAAAACTAAGATGGGATTGGCGGGCAGGTGACGTCTATGACGTAACCTTGAAGTCAAATGTCGACATTCATGTGACTACCGCCGGTCAGCAACTGCATTATGTAAATCAATTCGATGTCAATGGAGAGTGGACAGTCGAAGAAGTGAATTCGAGTCACATTGCTCGGATTCACTGGAGTGTTCAACGAATTCAATTAGCGTCTGGTCAAGGGGATAACCGTCTTCAAGTGGACACAGACGTAGCGGCAGGCAACGAAGATGAGGAAACGGTGCTTGCCGCTTTGCAACCGTTATTACGAAAGCGATTTGAATTACTCGTTAACGATCAGGCTCGGCTGTCTGTGGTGAAGGAAATGCGACCGTCTTCCGGAGCGGATCGTCGTACATCTCCAAAATCAGATGCTCAAGCAAAGGCCATACCTGCCGTGTTTAATTCCGAAGGTGTGGCAGGTGCCTTTAAGCATGTGTTTATTGAGTTTCCATTCAATGATGTGCGGTCCGGAGCTCAGTGGAAAAAACAACACCCTCTTAATGCACCGGAGCCAGCAGGTAAGATCGGGTACGAATATCAAGGTAAGACGACGGAGCATCATCGGATTGCGATTCAAGGGGAAGTCGAATTTTCTCAGGATCCTGATCAGACGGTGAAGGTTAAGCAGCAAAGCCTGGAAGGGATGGCGCTACTAAGTCTGAAAGATCCGCAGATTACCAAAGTGCAATTGGATTTGCAGTTGGAGACTGAATCCGATGGTCAGCAAGGGGATGAAGGCAAAACAAAAGTTATTCATCGTGAAACCGACGTGATCGAAATCAAGAAGCGGTTACGCTGACTCCCTATCTTTTTGTATGATGTGAGCAGCAGTTTAGAATCGATAGATTAATTTGAGAGCATGAAGATGAAGTTTGGAAAGTATCTTGCTGTAATAGTCATGGGCCTGATGTTACTGTCGGATGAGGCATTCGCCCAAAAGACTTTACGAATGAAGTTTGTTAAAGGCTCATCCTCTGTGATAACTCTGTTAAACACTACGACGATTGAAACGAATTATGCAGGCAATAAAAGTAAGACAGATCTGACCATGGAAATGGATCTGTCTCAAACCGTGACTGACACCATGCCGAATGGCTCTGCCATTGTTCGGCAAAAATTGTCTCGAATTAAAATGTCGACAGCCGGCGGTGGTTTAGGAGCAACACTGAGCTATGACAGTTCAACGCCGGAGGATTCTGCACAGCCAAGCCCATTATCTTTGGGACTCAAGCCATTGGTTGGTGCTGAATTCGAAATTGCATTCAATAATCGAGGAGAGGTTTTGGATGTGACTCCTCCTGAGGACTTATTGAAGAAACTTAGTGAGAATCAGGCGACAGCAGGGTTTGCTCAGTTATTCAATGGTGAGGCATTTAAATCCATGTTGTCTCAAAGTTCGGTGGTGCTGCCAGCACAAGCGATTAGCCAAGGCGATAAGTGGGAAACAAAGATTGCATCCAATGCTCAGTTAGGTGGAGCCGCGGTTACTATTTCCTATGTGTATGGAGGGACTGTTGAGATTGGTGGCAAATCGTTGGAGAAACTAGACGTATCAATGGTGGTAACATTGATTCCGTCTCAAGGCCCGGATGCTCCCAAACTCAAGGTCAAAAAACAAGCCAGTTCAGGTGCGATGTATTTCGACAATGATGGCGGTGCGATGAGCCATTCTGAATTGAAACAGTTGATGCAGATTGAAACTGTCATCGGTCAGAATACGTTACTTCAACAAACAACAACGAATTTGAAAATGCAAGTGAAGTAAGCGTTGGGTAGTGCCTGTAAACGTTAAGAGGTAAGTTGTGGCTGACTTTGAAACAGTTGCTCATGTGACTGACATTCCAGAAGGAGAAGGACGGGGTTACACCGTCAATGGTCGTTTGATTGCGATCTTCAACGATCAAGGTGAATTTCGAGCGACGGATGATCTATGTCCTCACATGGGAGCTCCTTTGTCCGGCGGATACATTCTGGATGGCGCCGTAGTGTGCCCGTGGCATGCCTGGAGATTTTGCATTAACGATGGTGGCTGGACAGATAATCCGGAATTGAAAATCGACGTCTTTGACTTGAAGATTGAGGGCAATCAAATTCAGGTATTGGTACCGGAAAAGGAAAGTTAGATCCCCATGGCAGAGGATGATCAAATTAGATTCTCAGAATTTCAGTCATTAATCCGAACCATGTATATGGAGAAGGACGTAGAACGGGGAATTGATGGTACCTTTATGTGGCTAATGGAAGAAGTTGGCGAGTTGGCTGCTGCTTTGCGAAGTGGTTCTAAGCAGGAGCAGTCGGAAGAATTTGCTGATGTTTTGGCTTGGCTTACAACCATTGCGAATGTGGCGGAAATTGACTTGAATAAAGCGATTCGCGATAAGTACGGCGACGGTTGCCCAGGATGCGATCAGTATGTTTGCCAATGTAGCAATGCTGAAAAACCCTAAGCTCAATCCGTGGTGTTTCCATAGGTGAAAACCTTTGAGTGATTCCCGAATAAGGCGGTACTTTCTTTCGGTTAATAGCCGATGAAATAGAAACAGGGCGTTCTTTTTCAAGTCACTGTTCATTACGCAGGGCTATTGGCCGCCTTGTTGCCAATTATTCACCAACCGTTTCCAACGTATGAAAATCACCACTAATCTATTTCGAATGGCAACCATCTGTTGGGTGGTGGTGTTTTTGATGTCGGAGCCTGCTGAGGCATGGCCGGAAGATCGTGCTGCCGTGCCGATCCAGGTTGCATATGATCTGGGCTTTGATGGTGAATTCAAGCGAGGGGTCTGGACTCCGGTTCGTGCCACGATAACCAATCACAGAGATGGTGATTTTCTTGGTGAGTTTGTCGTGGAATCTGAGGATGTGGATGGTGTGCCTGTCACGTTTGCAGCACCCTCACAATCGTTCACATTGGCAGCAGGTGAAACCAAGACTTATGTCCAGTATGCCAAAGTGGGGCGTCTGCCATGGCGAGTTCTGGCTGGAATTAAAGAGCAGGGTGCTGATCAGTATCTGGATCAGAAATACTTCGACCAGGTTTCAGGTGGTAATCGCAAAGCAACTTCTTACTTTGTATTGCAATTGGGGCCCTCATTACCGATTAGTCGGTCGCGGCTACAAAGTTCGTTAGCGGTGGATGCTGAGTTGGTGGAAGTGTCCGTATTGCAGGAAGATCAGCTAGCTAGCTTGCCCGATAAGTGGATCGGTTACGAATCGGTGGATCTAATGATTCTCCCCACCAGATCATCTGGTCTATTGCAGCAGCTTTCAAAAGCCCAGGCGCAGGCGATAAGGGATTGGGTATTTCAGGGAGGTCGTCTGATTCTGTTTGCCGGAAAACAGGCTCAGGCACTTTCGTCAGCGGGCCATCCTTTTGCTGATTTGATTCCAGGCAAGCCGACGGCTTTGATTACAGACTGGAACACGTCGGGCTTAGAGAATTATGGCAACGCACAACAGCGAATTTTTCTCGATGGTGAAGTCGATAGTATTGCAGCCTTGGATGTAAGCGATGGTCGGGTGCTGCTGAGAGATCAGGAGAATGCTCAAGCGCTTTATCCACTCATCGTCCGAAGTGTGCGTGGTTTTGGAATGGTCGTTTATGTGGCCTTTGACATTGATACGCCTGCCTTTGAAGATTGGGATTCAGCCTCGCGAGTGCTCGAAAAGCTGATTGCGGTTGGACGTAATGCTGGCAGTGAGGATGCTGCACTCTCGGTCCAAAGAGTGAACCATGCGGGCTATCAGGATATTTCAGGTCAGCTTCGTGCCGCTTTGGAAGAATTTGACGCCGTTACGCCAGTTCGGTTTGTTTGGATCGCAGTCTTGTTGGTCTTCTTGGTGTTGCTGATTGGGCCTTTGGATTATTACGTATTGAATAAACTGAAACGCCCGGATCTTACTTGGGCGACCTTTCCTTTGGCTGTCGCTTTGGTGGGCGTGATCGTATTCGCCATGACTCGTGCATTACCTTCAGAAACGGCGTGGGCTAATCAAATTCGGATCGTTGATGTTGATGTTGAAAGTGGCGTCGTTCGTGGTACGGATTATCTTGCTGTTTACAGTCCGCAAGTTCAGGCGGTGGATATCCAGCCAGCACAGCGTCCGCGAGCGGATGGACAGCTTCAGATTGAAAGACAATTTACGATTGCGGGTTGGCATGGCTTGCCTGGCACAGGCTTAGGGGCGTTAGGGAGAAACAGTTTTCAGACTTACGTCAATCATGAATATCAGATCGATACTCAAACCGCTCAACTTAGTTCGGTTCCAGTACAGCATGGGGGTACAAAAAGCCTTCGTAGTCGTTGGTCGGGGCAGGCAACGTTGGACCGGTCCTCGGAGCTACATGCTGATCCAATCAGTGGTTTGTTACGCGGGACGTTAACCAACCCGCTCGATATTGAACTCTTCGACGTTGAAATTCTATACGATGGAAGAGTGTACCCGATCGGGCAGAGTTTTAAGCCGGGCCAGTCGATAGACCTGTTCGATATTAGTGGAGCATCTCAGGGGATCGATAACTACTATGCCCGTTATCAGACCGGTAGCAGCAAAGGAGAACGCCGAAGCTGGAAAGTGATGGCAGAGCCGGTTCCCAGGATTGTTAAACAGATGATGTTCAATCAGGGCATCGGCGGAGCCAAATACACCGGTTTACTAAACCGATACGAATCGTTTTTAGATATCAGTCATGCACTGGCCTATAATCGGGCAGTGTTAGTCGGGCGAGCAAGCCAGGGAAGCAGTGAATTTAGTGTCGCCAGCGACCAGACTGTCCAGCCCGGCTTGGCATTTAATTTTTATCGAGTTGTGTTCACGGTGAGTACTGAAAAGTAGTCTTGCCGAACGCGTATTTTCCCGAAGGGATGTTAGGTCGTGATTGAAACACGAGGATTAACCAAGAAGTATGGCGACATGTACGCCATTCGGGATATCGACCTGAACTTGGAAGAAGGTGATCTGTTTGGCTTCATTGGCCCTAATGGTGCTGGTAAGACAACCACCATGCGAATCATCGCGACGCTTCTGAATCCTACTTCCGGTGAAGCTTATGTATGTGGGAACTCGATCTATACCAAGCCGAAAGAAATACGCCGATTGGTTGGATATATGCCGGACTTCTTTGGTGTCTACGATGATATGAAGGTCATCGAGTACCTGGAGTTTTTTGCAGCGGCATATCGTATCAAAGGAGAAGCTCGCCGTAAACGTTGTAATGAGATGCTTGAAATTGTTGACTTGGATTTCAAAAGGGATGCTTATGCCAACACGCTGTCCCGAGGACAGACTCAACGGCTGGGGCTGGCCCGAGTGTTACTGCATGACCCTCAGGTTTTGTTGTTGGATGAGCCTCTTAGCGGTCTTGACCCACGAGCTCGGATTGAAATGCGGGAGTTATTGCGGCGATTAGGAAAAACCGGAAAGACGATTATCGTATCTAGTCACATTCTTCCCGAGCTGGCCGATGTGTGTAATAAGATCGGGATTATTGATCGTGGTGTGATGACGGTTAACTCGGCTGTGAATGACATCATGCGAGAGATGCGCAAGCAGGTCGTATTGAATGTGATGGTGGCAGGAGATGCTTCTCAGGCGGCGCGTGATCTGGAACAGCATGACGACGTTGATAGTCTCGAGTTGGTGGATCAGCAGTTAATCGTGACGTTAGTGGAAGGGTGTGAAGACTATAGTCACATTCCAACCGTTCTGATTGAATCAGGCCACGGCCTAACGTTGTTCCAGGAAGAACCGATCGACCTCGAAAAAGCGTTTATGACTCTTACCAAAGGTACGGGCGCTAATTTCTAAATGATGTCTCGTTTTCTAGAGACATAGTCCCAAACGACGTAACGGTCCAGATCGCTCCCGGCTGTAAAGAAGACACGTCCACTCGTCGATTCTGCAACCCGATAGGCAAACTGAATGTCTTCTTCCGTTTGGGACCAACTAGGAATTAAAAAGAAATTGATCGTGATCCCGGCCTGTTTGCACAACAATGCCTCTCGCAGCGTGGCATCTTCGGTGAGCGGATCGGGTGGGTAAAGCAGGTATAACCATTCGTCGGAATAATGAGCGGTGGGTAGTCCATCGGTGATCAGAATGATTTGACGATTAGGTGTATCTACATTGGCCAAATTGAGTCGGGCCAATTGAAGCGCATGTTGAATGTTGGTGAAGTGTGGTGGAAGCTGATATTCACTTAATTCAGTATTCGACATGTCAATTTTGTATCGTACGATCGGGTCGTTGATGGTCACCGGCTTGGGTAGCAGGTTAATAATCTCGTTGGGAGGGCAGGGCTTGGCATGCGTATACATCTCGATGAAATTCAAATGGTCGCCTGGGAACTCACTCGTAATAAGGCCCTGCAAAGCCAATGCCATCTTCTTCACATTGATATACTGACCTTCGTATCGCATGCTCCCGCTCATATCCATAATTACGGAGGTAGCGCATTTCGGTGAATTCTTTGTTTTATGAACGACGATATCCTCCGCATTGACCCGTAAGGCAGAAGAATTTTCAGGTTCACTGTGGTGTCGAATGACGGCATTGATCAGCGATTGAGGGAAATCCATATGCGCCATGCTGTCGCCGAATTCATATTGTTTGACGTCCTGCAGTTCCACACTTCCCTCACCAGCAAGAGGGCTGTCGTGACGGCCGGTTTTCGAAGCCTCCAGGTGTTCAAATATTTTTTCCAGCAGACGTCCTTGGAAGATTTTATAAGCCTGCGGACTTAAACGCATGGCGCCCGACGGATCGCTGGTAATCCCCTGTTGCTCAGCTAACTCGCTGAGGTAATCTTTGACTTGTTGCTGGAGATTGGAAAGGTCCTCCAGGTCTGGTTCTTCAACAAACTCCGCGAGCGCTTCCATGTCGATCAGATAGATTTCAGCGTTTTCGAGAGCCTGCTTAAGTTGTTTGAGTAACTCATCGATCTTTTCAAGCTGTTCCTTGATTTCCAATGCCTCTTCGATGGACATCGGTTTTCGCCCGATGAAATCATATCGACCGTACATGTCCTCTATCTGGTATTGCTGGCTCAGGGCTTCCATCATTTGGACAAGGGTTCGGGCAAACTCACTTCGTTCGTCCGGGAGATCGTACCATAGTCGCTCGAGATCATAAATCTGTCGTCCGTGCGCGATTAGGAAAAACCGTTCTTTGTAATCATCGGGTGGGTTCGTGTTTTCCAGAAATAAATCATATTGTTGCCAGGCCTGTTCCAGCACGGAATCAGCTTCGTAGGTCGCAAGGATCTTTTGTTTCTGAGCTTCGAGCATCGCGATCAACGATTCAAGACTAGGACCAAAACCCTGGAGCTCTTTGATTTGTTCCGGATCCAGACGGATTGCTCGTGCCAGTTGTTCCGCGGTTAAGTTGCGTGCATTACCCCACTGCAGCATATGATCGAATGCGGAAGAAACCACGTCTGGTGGTGGGGTGGTGGGACTGGGGAACCGTACCGGGTCATACCGCTGATAGGTGTGGATGACCCCCCCCGGTGTTCCGTCCTGTTTTTTTCTACCCGGTTTCATTGTTTAGTTACTCGGGAATTTGGTAGTCGATAGTGCCATATTGTTGATGTCTGGAAATTTTGTCCATCGCGTGTAGGCCGGCAAGAATGAACTCGACGCAGGATGCTCTCACCGCTTCGTCGTCTGCTGCATTGACTTCGAACGCTTTGTTCCACACTTCAGGAACGTTCGAGAGTCGTTTTGCATATTCGCTTGATGGAAGCAGATCTCCAACTTCAATCCTTACGCCTTTCCCGAAGATTTCAGCAATTTCCGCCAGTCCGTGTTCTTCAACATATTCTTCAAAGACCGTTTTGATTGCGGTACTGATGATATGGTCCAGAACCTGAGTTTCCGTCATTTGGTGACTGCCCATCAGATCGAGTTCGAGTTTTCCCAGTGCACTACTTACTAAATGAGCGAGATCACTGATGCGTGGGACGGCTGGTGATTCCTCTAGAAGAATCGCGCGACGTCGTGCGCTGGAGATCATTGTTTTATAATTTGCCAGCGAGAATCGTACGCTAACACCGGATTGCTGATCAACATACTTGCTGCGACGTGCTTCGATCGTGATTTGCTCCAGGACTTCGAGCATGAATCGCGGAATCACGACAGGGTATTCATCGTTTGGTTCGTCTAAGTTTGATTCCTGTTGGGTGATCTCGATACCCAACTCCCGCTCTAAAGGGTAATGCGTTTGGATCAGGGAGCCGATTCGGTCCTTTAGTTGGGGGATGACTTTGCCGCTGCGATTATACGTGGAGGGATTGGCGGAAAACAAAATCAGTACATCGAGGTCGAATCGGATAGGGTATCCTCTGACCTGAACGTCACGTTCTTCCAGAATATTGAACAGACCGACCTGTACAAGCTCGTCCAGTTCAGGGAGTTCATTCATGGCGAAGATTCCCCGATGCATGCGCGGTATGAGTCCAAAATGTAAAGCCTCTTCGGCAGACATGCTCGTACCAGCCAGAAGTTTTGCAGGATCGATCTCTCCAATCACATCGGCAAATTTTGTTCCGGGTGCCAGTCGCTCCGTATAACGATCGTCCCGATGCCACCATGCGATGGGGACATCCGAATCGTCATGGGCGGCGAGAAAATTGTTGGCCTGACTTGTAATTGGATGATAGGGATCTTCATGGATAGGGATCTCCGGAAGGTCCAGATAGGGAATGGCTTCATCCAGAAAATTGGCAAGCCTTCGCATGAGCCGACTTTTTGCCTGGCCTTTTTCGCCCAGAAACAGCATGTCATGTCCCGCCAGCACGGCTAATGAAATCTCAGGGATCACCGTATTTTCATAGCCAACAACCCCAGGGAATAGCGGGGCTCCGGACTTCAGTAAAGCCGTAAAATTGGATTGTAGTTCTTCTTTGACGCTGCGACTTTGCCAGTCGGAGTCTTTAAGCTCTTTTAAGTTGGTAGGACGCATTAGCAGGTTTGTTTTCGATTTATTGGTTGTTATACAAGTTAAGCGTGATATGGGCCTGACCCTGATGGTGCCCTTCGTGCCAGTTAATAATGTTTAGTGTTGTTCTCAGGTCGAGCTCTTTACCTAGTCGCGGATGGATCCAGGTAAAAGAATCGAGTTGCTGTTCATTGAATTGACTGAGTGTGTCCAGCATGATCGCGCGGCCATCATTTAAGACTTGCCTGATTTCGTCGACAGTAGGAATGTCATCGTCAGGTGTTGAACCACCTTGAAATCGTTCCCAGATGTTTTTGTGTTTTGCGTCTTCATGTCGTTTGGCGAGACGGTCGGCACCAAATAATTCTTCCGTGATTCCAATGTGCACCAATTGCCAGGCAATGTGCGCACGGCCTTCTCCGGGACGCCAGCCCAGCACCTGCGCCGGATTATCCATGGCGGCAATTTGCTCCAGAGTTAAAAGTGTTCTTGTTCGATTGAAAGCAAAGGTTTCTTTGAAGGTCTCGAACATTTCATTTATTTCGTTAAACAATAGTGTTGTAGCTAAAAAAACAGATCTGACAATTGCCGCCAGATCTGTAAATAGGTTATTAATTTGTCTTATTACGATTATTCATCAGTAACACATCCTTCGGAAGCGCTCTTTACACATTTTATATATTTGTAAAGTGTGCCGCGGTTTACTTTGTAAGCAGGTGCTTCCCATTGCGCCGCTCGCGTTGCCAATTCATCGTCGCTCAGATCCACATTAATAACATTGTTTTCAGCATCGATTGTAATCGTATCTCCGTTTTGAATCAGTGCGATGGGGCCGCCCACTTGAGCTTCAGGAGTTACGTGCCCGACGATGAAACCGTGAGAGCCTCCGGAGAATCGGCCATCGGTCATCATCGCGACTTTGTCACCAAGTCCAGCTCCCATGATGGCGGAGGTGGGAGTTAGCATTTCTGGCATTCCAGGTCCACCGGTGGGGCCTTCATAGCGAATGATGACAACATTGCCAGCAACGATCTTTCCATCTTCAAGTGCCTGAAGCATGTCTTCTTCGCTATCAAAACAATTCGCCGTACCTGTGAATATGAGTCCTTCTTTACCAGTGATTTTTGCCACGGCCCCTTCCGGGGCAACGTTTCCACGCAGTATACGCAGGTGCCCGGAGGACTTGATCGGTTCTTCCACGGTTTGGACAATCGTTTGTCCTTCAGCCAATCCGGGGAGTGCGGCAAGATTCTCGCCCAGCGATTTTCCGGTAACCGTCAGGCAGTCACCATTCAGGTAGCCTTTATCCAGCATGTACTTCATGACCGCTGGTGTCCCTCCCACGCTGTGTAGGTCTTCCTGAACGAATTTCCCTGATGGTTTCAAGTCGCCAATGTAAGGAACACGATCACTGACAGACTGGAAGTCATCAATTGTTAGCTGGATGTCAACGCTGCGGGCGATGGCCAGTAGATGCAATACGGCATTGGTAGACCCCCCTAATGCCATGACCATGACCATCGCATTTTCAAACGCCTCCCGGGTCATAATATCACGAGGTTTGAGATCTAGCTCCATTAGATTGCGAATAGCAACTCCCGCTTCATGGCATTCGTTTACCTTGTCAGGGTCTACAGCGGGGATGGAGGCAGAGTAGGGGAGTGACATTCCCATCGCTTCGATGGCGGTGGCCATGGTGTTGGCGGTGTACATTCCGCCACAAGCACCGGCACCGGGACAGGAATTTCGGACAATAGCCTGCCGAGTCTCATCATCGATTTTGTCGGTGATGTATTCGCCATAACTTTGGAAAGCGGAAACGATGTCCAGTTTCTGGTCGTTGTAACACCCGGGCTTAATCGTTCCGCCGTAAACCATCAACGCCGGACGGTTCAGTCGTCCCATTGCCATGATACAGCCAGGCATGTTCTTGTCGCAGCCGGGTATGGTTACCAAAGCATCGTACCACTGAGCTCCCATAATCGTTTCGATGGAGTCTGCAATCAGGTCTCGTGACTGCAACGAAAAACTCATACCATCGGTGCCCATGCTGATTCCGTCCGATACGCCAACGGTGTTGAATCGCATACCATAGAGTCCGGCATCGGTGACTCCCTGCTTTACTTCCATTGAGAGGTCCAGTAGATGCATATTGCAGGGGTTGCCTTCATACCAGACACTTGCGATCCCTACCTGAGCTTTATTCATGTCATCTTCGGACATGCCGGTTGCGTAGAGCATGGCCTGTGAGGCGCCTTGGCTTCGTGGCTGGGTAATACGCGAGCTGTATTTGTTCAAGGAGTCGGTCATTTGGTTTTAGTCTCTGTGAGGCAATGGGTAAAAAGTGATTGGACGACGATATTTACATATGGGGTAATCGCCTAGCATTACATCGGCGTAGGCATTTATTTTAGAATTGAATGACTGACCTTGCTAGAATGCTATTGCTCTTCCTGTACAGGTATTCATTTGAATTATCTTTCTCAAATCAGATTGGATAGAAGATCTATGACCAGACTACTCTGTTTTCTCACCTTAGTCTTTGTAGTGGGCGCATCTGCACTTGACGCTAAAGAACCGAGTCAGCTTGAAAAGGGATTCGAGTCGATCTTTGATGGTAAATCGTTCAAGGGGTGGGAAGGGAATATGAAATGGTTCCGGATCGAGGACGGTGCGATTATTGCCGGCAGTCACCGTCAGACCATTCCCAATAACGAATTTTTGTGTACCACCAAAACGTATGGCGATTTTGAGTTGAGATTGCAGGCCAGATTGATTGGTAAAGCTTATCGTAATGCGGGGATTCAGTTTCGCAGTAAGAGGATCCCTAACCATCATGAAGTGATCGGCTATCAATGTGATATGGGAGTGATGGGGGAGAATAACATCTGGGGCTGGTTGTATGACGAGTCTCGTCGCCGCAAGTTTTTAGTGGAAGCACCTCAAAAGCCGGTTATTGACCATTTCCGCAAGGATGACTGGAACGACGTTGTGATTCGTTGTGAAGGAAAACAGATCCAAATTTGGATCAACGGGATCTCTACGGTTAAGTACTCTGAAGAGGACTCAGGGATTACTCGTTCTGGGGTGATTGGCCTCCAGGTTCATGGTGGTCCAGCGCAAGAAGCTTCTTATCGCCATATCAGAATCAGAGCGCTTTAAAAACTGCTACTTTTGTTGCTTGTTCTACAGAGCGGATATTGATTGTTTCTTAAAGGTGAACGGCGGATCTTTACACAAAAACCACGTGTCCTTATCGGGAATTTAATGGCCTAATCACTTGCAAGAAATGACCAAGTCTTAGGGGAATCACAATGCTCCGAGTACAATGGTAGAATAATATTGTTGAGCGAATTTTGTTTGCTGTGGACAGTATGAGCGAAACCGTGTTAATTTCACTTGACCCTGCACTAATAATTAGAGTTAAACGAGTAATTGGGGCTGAAGAGAGAATATGCCAATGAGTTTACGACGTAAAACTAAACCAGTTTTATCTTCCAAAGACCGTCAATTTATCAAAAAGAAAGTCGCTGCGCGGCTTTCTTTGGAAACGCTGGAAAAACGTGAATTACTTGCAGCCGACTTGGTTGGTGGTCTGGCTGATTTGGCCGAGGGCGAAGGCGACCCGAAAGTTCAAATGCGATTGGTCGCTACCGATTTACAGGGGCAGCCTCTTGATACTCTCTATATAAATCAGGCCTTTCATTTAAATGGGTATGTCAAAGACCTTCGTGCTGATGCCAAAGGCGCATTTACATCCTACATGGATATTGATTTCCACAAGGGACTGGTTGAGGCGATCGGTACGATTTCCCATGCGGAGCCATATAACAACTTTAAGTCGGGTAGTGTCGATGTTTCGGGATCATTAGGTGTGATTGACGAAGTTGGTGGCATGGCCGGACTCACCGAACTGGGAGGAGACGAACGACTTGTGTTCACGGTGCCGATGCGGGCGATCGGTGCTGGTACCGTGGTGTTTGATGGAAATGCAGCCGATACATTGCCGGCTCACCAAGTGCTTGTTTATGGTGAAAATGATGAAGTACCGCCATCACTCATTACGTTTGCAGATTTATCTTTGGAAATCAGTGATTTAGGGTCATTGCCTTACAGCGAAGATTTTAATGATGGCTCGGCGGATGCCATGACTGTTACTCAGGGTTCTTTTGAAATACAGCAAAATCGCTATCAATCGACGCCGGCCAATGCACAGGACACGGCGATAACTGTGATTGACTTGACTGCCGACATCCCGTCAAAGACTCGATTTCAATCGACAATCAATCTGGAGTTTGCGAATAATCGACGACGCAATGCGCATTTGGTGTTTGCATATCAGGATGCCGACAATTACAAATTTGCAGGATTGAATGCTGAGTCACGTCGGTGGGTAATCTCGGAAGTGGTTGACGGGCAAACTAGAGAGCTTCGTCGAAGTAACGTGAATCCGACTCAGAATAAGAATTATCAGTTGGAGTTAGTGATTGATGGCTCACAAGCTACTTTAAGTGTGGATGGAGTGACTAAAGTTGCGAACACATTTAGTGGTAACTTAAACGTTGGCAAGTTTGGTTTGCTGGCTGACGGTGCGAATAGTCGCTTCGACAATGTACATATTTCAGAGATATTCCCGGTACCGCTGTCGGAGCAGGATGTGGCGGAAACGGTGAAGGGCCAATCCATCACGATTAATGTCTTGTCCAATGACAGCCACGAGCAGGATGGAGCGGCGCTCCATATTGTCTCGGTGGAAGGTGTGGATAATGCTACCGTTGAGTTGCAGGACAACAATAGTGATAACAAAGCCGACGTTTTAGTCTTTACTCCGGATAGTGATTTTACAGGTTCTGAGATATTTACCTATGTGGTTGGAGATTCCAACGGCCAGACGGATTCGGCGGATGTACTGGTTGATGTGCTTCCAGGGATTCCATTAGAAGAAGATTTCAGCTCGGAATCACCAGCTGGTTTCGAGGTGGTGACCGGTAATTGGCGAGTAGAGAATGGCGCGTATGTTGCTCAGAATCGGGGAGGTCTTTCACTGGCTAAAATCCGTACAGGGGCCGTCAATCCGACTGAAACGGAATTTTCTGCGACCATCTCGATGCCACGAGTGTCCGGATATAACTCGAATGTCGAGTTGGTTTTCGACTATGTCGACGGGGATAACTATAAATTTGTCGGTGGAAGTGTCGACAGTCGTATGTGGTATCTGGGGAAGGTCAGTAATGGTCAGCGAAGTGTCACGCAGACTGTAAGGGCCGAAATTGGGCGTCAGGAATATGAATTGGCCGTGGTGATTCGCGGTAATTCACTCACCTTTGAAGTTGGAGAAGAGACAGTATTAAGTCACGACTACGAAGTGGCTCCTAATGCCGGATTGTTTGGTTTAGCTGCCAATCGTGCCAAGCCTGTGGTAGATGATATTAGGATTCGTGAATTTGTACCGGCTCCGGTTGCCGAGGACGATGCAGTACAGACGGTAGTCAATACGCCTGTAGATATTGCTGTGTTAGGCAATGATGGTCATGAAACCGATGGGACGTTTATTTACATAGAGTCTGTTTCTAGTATTGAGAACGGAACGGCAGAGCTGAAAGACACTAATGATGATGGCAAGAACGATACGATTACGTTTACGCCAGCCACGGATTATCGTGGTACGACGTCTTTGGAGTACGTGGTCAGGGATAATGATGGCCAGACGGACCGCGGCGATGTCTTGATCACGGTGGCAGCCGCGTTGCCCTTGGAGGTGGACTTCGATGACGGTACTGCCGTTGACTTTAATTACACGTCGAACAAG
>MDTD01080870.1_pt1 | contig 151237 bp, 125 predicted proteins | sample 811221 | NCBI WGS metagenome assembly MDTD01 (sample SAMN05326646, study PRJNA326480) | marine metagenome | isolation source: seawater | place: Pacific Ocean: South West | collected 2011
AGGAACTATTGACTTGTAGATACTCAGTACGATTCTGACAGTTGCATGGCATAGCAGATTTTGCTATTTTGCAGTAAGTAAAAGCCTGAGGTTGGCCACTCGCTATAGTCAGGTTGGCATAGATGCATCTTAATATTCAAAAATCTTCCTATTATTCAAAATATGAAATTTGGAAAGACAATAAAGCTATTTCTCATTGACGGAGAACCTAACGGCAGAATGACATGTGAATTGTCAAACTGGACAGGTAAAGCTTATAAGATTCCAAGAATTAAAGTAAAGGATTGCTTGGATAGGCCAGATCTACTTAATCCAGGTATTTATTTATTATTTGGAAAAGATGAAACAGGAAAGGACCTGGTTTATATAGGTGAGGCAGAAATTGTTTTCAAACGGCTAACACAACATCTCACTCAAAAAGATTTCTGGAATGAAGCAATTGTCTTTATAAGCAAGGATGAAAATCTCAATAAGGCCCACATTAAGTATTTAGAAAATAGGTTGTTTGAACTTGCAAAATCTGTCAATAGGTATAATGTAGAAAATTCCACGACTCCCACTCAGTCATCAATTGCAGAATCCGATAGAGCGGAAATGGAGGAGTTCATAGAGAATATTAAAACTCTCATCAATACTCTTGGACATAAGGTTTTCGAAGTTAAACGCGAGTTAAAATCACCTAAACAAGAAGCGTCAGAAACTTTTTTCATTAAAGCTGCTAGAGGGGCAGATGCAAAGGGAGAGCCAACTTCTGATGGTTTTGTTGTATTTCTCGGCTCCAAAGCTGCATCTTCAATAGTCCCTTCTATGACTGATAACTTCAAAAGATTAAGAGAACAATTAATTGAAAATGGGGTTCTCGTAAAAAATGGCGAAGCATTAGAATTTTCAGAAGATTTTGTTTTTTCCAGTCCTTCAACTGCTGCCGTCATGGTTATGGGAAGGAATGCTAACGGCTTAACAGAGTGGAAACTAAAAAGTGGAATTTCACTAAAGGAATTTGAATCCAATAAAGCAAATTAATTTTTTGCAATCCCTAATTAATGAGATTAGTAACTTGGAATTGTAACGGAGCACTGAGGAAGAAATTCCATGAACTTTCATCGCTGAACGCTGACATTTACATAATCCAAGAATGCGAAGATCCTGAACAAACCAAAGACATTCATTACAAAGAATGGGCGAACTCACATCTGTGGATTGGAGAAAACAAGAACAAAGGAATTGGGGTCTTCATGTCGGGTGAATACTCCCTCGAACCATTAAATTGGAGTAATCAATACAAAGATCATACAGTAAAACATTTCTTGCCGTGTTTGGTGAACAAACAGATTCGACTTTTGGCTGTCTGGACACATCATAACAACTCTCCAACATTTGGCTATATCGGACAATTTTGGAAATATCTTCAAACCAACAAAGCTCAATTCAAGAAGATCATACTTGCAGGTGATTTTAATAGCAATGTGATTTGGGACAAATGGGATCGCTGGTGGAACCACTCAGATTGTACGAACGAACTTCATGAACTCGGAATAGTTAGCGCTTATCATAGTTTGATGAACGAACAACAAGGAAAAGAATCTCAACCCACATTCTTCCTTCAACGAAATATCAACAAGCCATATCACATTGATTATTTCTATTTATCCGAGCACTTCTTAACACCAAAGTCCAACGTAGAAATTGGGGAACAGTCAAAGTGGCTAGACTTAAGCGACCATTTGCCCCTGATCCTAGAATTGTCAAAATAATATCTGCCAACATTATCCATACCATCTCACAAATCCCATCCATTGATAAATAGATATTAAAATCATATTACATTGATTGAATGCGCAATAAAACATCTTAATTACTGATTATATTGTAAATATTACAATCAACATGAGTAATCTGGCTGAGTTAGGGCTATATAATAGGCAGACCAACTCCAATGGATCGAAAAACCCAGATACGGCGATATTTTGAAGGAAAACTTTCCCGCCAGGAGGCACAGGAGTTTTTAAACTGGTTCAACTCGGAGGAGCATGAGCATGAAGTCCATGCGGAGATCGATAAGCTTTGGTATTCCAGTGAAATCCAATCCAGTGAATGGAATGGATCCAATGTATTTAAGCTCATTCAGCAACGAAAGAACAATGAAAGATCCCTCAATATTCAAAAGCCGGAAGAGAAGAGAAAATTTTCCAATCCCTCATTGTTCAAGATTGCAGCTACGGTTGCCCTATTGATAGCTTCCACACTGATTTATTTCAATATAAAGACTCAGGAAGAGTCGCAGGAGGAAATCGTATATGAGGAAATCGTGAAATCAAATCCTCCCGGGCAAAAGTCCCGGGTTTATCTTCCAGATGGATCTGTTGTCAATCTCAATTCCGGTAGTCAACTGAAGTACACAGAGGGTTTTCATAATGGCAGAGTTGTCTACCTGGAAGGGGAGGCCTTTTTTGATGTAAAAAAGGATTCCTTACGTCCATTCACAGTCGTTAGTGGTAGGTTATCTACTACGGCCCTGGGGACGAGTTTTAACATCAATGCCTTTGGTGAAGACGAGGAGGTGGTGCTGGTGACAGGAAAAGTGAGTGTCAGGGATGAAAATACCCGGATTGAGCTCTTATTGGACCCGGGTGAGAAGGTACACGTGAATGCTCAGGGTAAAAGCTTCACAAAAGAAGAGGCAGATATTTTAGCTCATACTTACTGGAAAGATGGGATTTTATATTTTAACAAAGTCAAAATGGCTGAAGTGATAGGCATTCTGGAACGATGGTATGGAGTGAAAATTATAGTAACTGGAAAAGTCCCTGGTGACAGGTGTACGGGCCTCTTCAAGAAAAATGAATACCTCACGAATGTACTAAAAATCTTAAGCCACTCTGTGGCATTTGACTATCAACTCAACGATAAAGAAGTAAAACTGATGTTCAACTAACTAACTCAAAAAACCTATGAAGAAACCCTGACAAAAAAAGAAACCGGGAATCAATGACCCCCGGATCAAACAATCAATCGATTGAAGGAAAGTTGCCGCTTTCCTGAAATCCAAAAGACTTATTGTTTCATTTTAAAGCATTACAAAAGTATGGAATACAAAATACTTCAAACCATTGCTATGGTTACAAAATATTCCCTGTATGTCTTTTTCGCCTTGTTCATAACCATGTCTTCTGGTTTAGCAGAAAGTGTTGTGGGTCAGGTGAAGAGCATCAAGGAGGTAGTTATTAACATTGATGAGTCCAGTGAGAAACTGGATCAGGCATTGAAAACCATCGAATCTCAAACAGATTTTCGGTTCTTCTATACCGACAAAAGCATCAAGCGAAACAAGGAAATCACCTTCTCTGAAAAGCATGGCACTGTGGCTGACTATTTACTGGAAATATCCGGTCAGGCAGGTGTTCAATTCCGACAGGTCAATATGACAATTAGTGTGAGCAAACAGGAAGATCCCCAGTTTGTGGGTGATGTGGAAGTGGTGTTGGACGTTCAACAGTCCATAAATGGTATGGTAGTAGATGAGACCGGTGAAGGATTACCCGGAGCCACGGTATTGGAAAAAGGTACCTCTAATGGCACGATCACCGATGTGGATGGGAAGTTTTCGCTTTCTGTTAATGAAAATGCAGTTCTAAACGTATCCTTTGTTGGGTATAAGTCGGTTGAAGTGCCAGTGAATGGACGTACGACATTGAGCATCTCTTTGGAAGCTGACGTTGCGGCTTTGGAAGAGGTGGTGGTTGTAGGTTATGGGACTCAAAAACAAGTCAATGTCACAGGTTCCGTATCTACAGTGAAATATGATGAAAAGCTGGAGAACCGACCCATTACGAATGCTTCTCAGGCCCTGGGCGGCAATGCCTCCGGAGTTTGGGTAAGCCAAAATTCAGGAAAACCAGGTAGCGATGGAGCCACGCTAAGAGTGAGAGGTTGGGGAACGCTCAACAATTCCAGTCCGCTTGTAATTATCGATGGTATTGAAGGATCATTCAATCAACTAAACCCCAATGACATCGAAAGCATTTCTGTGCTGAAGGACGCTGCCAGTGCTGCTATTTTTGGATCAAAGGCTGCAAATGGGGTGATCCTTGTCACCACCAAGATGGGGAAGAAGGACCAGAAAATGCAGGTCAACTTCAACGGTTATTATGGCCTACAGTCATTGGGAAGAAGATTCGATATGATTGACAACAGTGTGGAGTATATGGAGATGTACAATAGCGCTTTGGCCAATGAAGGATCCAGCCCGCTTTTCCCTGATTACCTGATTGAAGCTTTTAGAACTGGCAATGACCAGTACAAATACCCCAATGCCAACTATTTTGATGAGTTGTTTCAGGTAAATCCTATTCAGGAATACAATTTGTCATTCAAAGGAGGGTCCAACAATACTTCCTCGTTTCTTTCATTCAACTATTTAAGCCAGGAAGGCATGATCCCCAATACCAATTCCAATAGATATGGTATTCGGGCAAATATTGAGTCTAATGTAAATGACTGGCTGACCGTAAGCGGTCGAATCAATTATACCAGGAGAATTTCTGAAGAACCTTACGAAGATATTACCTACGGCTCGTTAGGTCGTGTCTTTGCGATGTTGCAGGGAGTCACACCCTTTACAGCTCCATATACAAGAGATGGTAGATTTGGTTCTGTGGAGGCCATTGATAATACGGGATCATTCCTGTACGACAACAGGAATCCATTGATTGATGCTGCCAATGGGTTGACCACCAGGGAGCAGAACTACCTGGTACTAAATGCCTCTGTGGGTGTTCAATTACATAAAAACCTCCTTTGGAAGACAACGATTTCATCTACCTCCAACTGGAACCTGACAGATAGCTACAACGAAAGCGTGTTTGGTTATACGGATTCAGGTATTGAGACCACTACTAAAAACTTTAACAGGGAAGGTCTTGAGATCAACCGTGGTCAGGTTTCTACCATAGAGAACAATACCTTTTCTACCCTCAACTACAATCAGAAGATTGGTGGTATCCATGACATCTCAGCCATTGCGGGTATTCAGATGCAGGATCAGGTGATCAAGAACGTCTACTCACGCAGGACAAATGCTCCTAAAGAAGGCCTTACCCAGGTAGACGCCGGTACTTCTGGTATCCAGGGTGAAGGAAACATGGTGGGCATCAAGATATACTCTTACTTTGGAAGACTTGGGTACTCCCTTTCCGATAAGTATTTGTTTGAAGCCAACCTCAGAGCCGATGCTTCTTCTCGATTTGCCGAAGGCAACAGGTGGGGGATATTTCCTGGATTTTCAGCCGGATGGCGAGTCATTGACGAAGGCTTCATGCCTGCTTCCAGCACACTTTCTAATTTGAAGTTAAGAGCTTCATGGGGACAGCTAGGCAATCAAAACATCTCTGGCTATTGGCCATACCTGACTGTGATCAATCAGAATAATGAGCTTAGCTATAGTTACAATGGAACATTCAGTCCGGGTGCGGCAGTGACATCACTGGTAGATGAAAATATTACCTGGGAAACAACCACCACCATTGACTTTGGTGCAGACTTCGGATTTTTCGATGATAAAGTAAACCTGGTATTTGACTACTTTAAGAAAAGGACTTCAGATATTATCGTACAGCTACCCATCCCCTCTGTTTTAGGTGGGTTGTCAGCACCATATGAGAATGTAGGAGAGATGTACAACACTGGGTTGGAATTTGCATTGAACTACAATAATCAGAAGCTCAATCGGGATGATTTTGCTTATGATTTAGGGGTGAATCTTACCTATGTCACCAATGAAGTCACCAGCTTTAGGGGTGGTGATTCACCGGATCAATTGTTTTTGATCAGGGAAGGTTATTCATACAATACGCTTTATGGCTTTAAGGCCATTGGTATTTACCAAAGTGATCAGGAAGCGCTGGACCACATGAGCAATAACAGCTTCAAGCCCCAGGCTGGTAATTTGAAATTTGAAGACCTTAACAATGACGGAAGGTTGGGTTTTGAGGATAAACAGGATTTAGGGAACACGATTCCCAAGTTCACTTATGGATTCAGCGGAAGCATCAAATACAGAGGATTTGATCTGAATATGTTGTTCCAGGGGCTTGCGAAGCTGCATGTTTATACGCAAAGTGCCTTTACCAATGTCACAGTTGATAATCCAACAATAACAACAAAATGGCGTGATGCCTGGACTCCCGAAAACACAGATACGGATATACCTGCATTGCGTCTCAATAGCTCATGGGATAACCAGCAAAGCTCTTTTTGGGTACATGAGGTTAGTTTCCTAAAGCTCAAAAATATCCAGCTGGGATATTCATTGCCGGAAAATGTGCTGGAAGCACTCGGTGTGCAGAAGTTATATGTATATGCTAATGCACAGAATGTGTTCACACTTGTGGATCAGGCTTATGAAGGGTATGATCCCGAAAGAAGCACCTTCAATGCAGGGCAGAATATGTACCCTGTCCCACGAATTGTTTCATTAGGTCTCAACCTTAACTTCTAAAGCAATGAAAATTAAAAATATATTCAAGTATAGTTTGATAGCGATTCTAGCCATAGCTATTAATGGCTGCGCCGATGAATATTTAGACTTTTATCCGGGAGATAAGATCACTTCTGCAAATTTTCCCGAGAGTGAAGCTGATATTAAATTATTACTGAATGGTGTCTATTCTGAATTAAGAGAGACTTCCATTTACAATCAGGGGTTATTTGGTTTTGGTATTCTGGATGGAGCCACACCCAATGCTTTTAATTGGGGGAATACACCAATTGCCAAAGCAGGAAACGGACAACTGACCTCCGGAGATGGACAGATCGTAACCTTTAGATGGACACGATGCTACAGCATTATTTACAGGGCAAATTTCCTCCTTCAGGCTGTCGATGAGGTGGAACTCAGTGATGAGGCAAGAGACACCTATGTTGGCGAAGCTCATTTTTTGAGAGCTTTGGCCTATGCCACGCTTGTTGAATCTTACGGTGGTGTCCCGTTAGTTAATGGGTTGATCTCTGCGGAGGAAGCAAGAAATTTAACTAGAGCTACCACGGCTGAAACATGGGCTCAGGCTATTGCTGACTATGATGTTGCTATTGCCAACCTTGATGCCGATGCTCCGGAAGTAGGAAGAGCAACAAAAGGAGCAGCACTAGGTATGAAAATGAGGGCATACCTGTACCAGGGCAAATACAACGAAGTACTTGATGTGATAGATGATATCGACGCACTGGGTAAGTATTCGCTATTTCCAAGTTATGAAGGCTTATTTAGGCTGGATAATGAGAATAACGAAGAAGTTCTCTTTGATATCCAATATATGTCAGGTGAGAACTCTCAAGGGTCACTTCATGATCAGTATTGTGGCACCGGAACCGGTAGCTGGACAAGAGGGACAAGGTATGTGCCTACAGATGACCTGGTGAATGCTTATGAAACAATAGATGGTTCACCTGTAGACCCATTGGATCCGTATGCCAACCGCGATCCCAGATTGGAGTTTACAGTTGTAGTGCCGGGATCTTTCTTCCTTGGTTATCAGTTTCCAAACTATATCTATCCTGGTGGGGCATATAATCACCCGGGAAATCGGTTGAAGCATCTCAGTACCAGAAAGTACCGCATCGAGCCCATGGAAGATTTACCACCTTCAGGCCAATCTGGTTTAAACAACATCATTTTGAGATATGCTGATGTACTTTTGTCAAAGGCAGAAGCCATCATAGAAACCAATGGAAACATTGATGAAGCTGTCACATTGATCAATAGGATAAGGACCGAACGGGATGACGTGACAATCACTTCACTGCCGATGGGCCTGACTCAGGCGGAAGCCAGAGAAAGGTTACGACATGAGCGAAGAATAGAATTTGCTATGGAAGGACTTTACTGGATGGATATCAAACGATGGGGCATTACTCAGGACATATATCCTTTAGAAGTAAAGGATCACAATGGCGATGTGATTGAAACCAAATTCCCGGATGGGTATTTATCACATTATGATTTGCTACCCATTCCTGACAGTGAAATCTCACTCAATGAAAATTTGGTACAAAATGAGGGGTGGTAAGCTCCTGTCCTTAGCTTGATAATTATTCATGGCAACATCCGGGTTATTTCAACTATTGAAATTATCTCCGGATGTTGTTTTTAACTTAAAATCTCAAATAGAATTACATGAAAATGATTGATCATTTGATGGGTAAAATGGGCTATTTCTTACTCTTGTGTGGTTTTGCTACTATCAGTTTAGCAGCTCCTCAACCTCCAAATATTATCGTCATCCTGGTCGATGATCTCGGGTATGGCGACTTATCCTGTCAGGGCGGGACTGATATACGGACACCTAATATCGATGCCTTATTTGCAGAGGGCATAAAAATGACCAATTTCTATGCGAATTGTACAGTCTGTTCTCCAACACGCGCATCACTCATGACAGGAAAATATCCCGACCTGGCCGGAGTGCCGGGGGTTATTCGTACCCATGAAGAGAACAGCTGGGGGTTTTTAGATCCTGAGGCAGTGAGCTTGCCAGATAAAATGAATGAGGCAGGGTATCATACTGCCCTGGTTGGTAAATGGCACCTGGGGCTGGAGTCACCAAACAAGCCCAACGAACGAGGTTTTGATTACTTTCATGGATTCCTGGGTGATATGATGGATGATTACTGGACCCATCTGCGGCATGGTAATAATTATATGCGTGAAAATGAACGGGTCATTGATCCCAAAGGCCATGCCACGGACATCTTTAGTGACTGGGCCATTGATTATATCAATCAAAGCAAAGGAAAGAGTCAGCCATTCTTTCTGTACCTGGCATATAATGCACCCCACTTTCCGATCCAACCTCCTCAAGAGTGGGTAGAAAAAGTGAAAAAAAGAGAAGGGAACATTGATGAAAAGCGGCTTAAAAACATCGCCTTTGTTGAGCATCTGGATGATGGGATTGGTAGGGTGATTAACTCACTGAAAAAGTCAGGGCAATATGAAAATACGGTGATCATATTCTCTTCCGATAATGGTGGCCATCTACCCAGTGGAGCATCGAATGGAAGCCTGAGGGGTGGCAAACAGGACATGTATGAGGGAGGGATCAAGGTGCCCACATGCATGGTATGGAAAAACAAGATCCCCGCAGGTGGAGAAACGTCGAGATTAGGACTTACTATGGACCTCTATCCGACATTATGCGCCATTGCTGGCATCGAACCACCCACAGGCATTGACGGGGTCAATATCTATCCGTCAGAGGGTGCAGGCAGTGAGGAAGAACGTACAGTCTATTTTATGCGAAGAGAGGGAGGTAGTAAGTACGGTGGTTTGTGTTACTATGCCATTCGTAAAGGGCCTTACAAATTACTTCAGAATACGCCTTATGAGGCCTTGCAACTATTCAACATAAGTGAGGATTACCGGGAACAAAAACAATTGGATAACAACTCGGAAGAATACAAGAATCTACAATATGATTTATCCCAACACATCCGAAAGTCAGGGGCCATTCCCTGGCAAGAAAAGTAAACACATGATAAAATACCTAATATTACTGGTCATTCCATTTTTCATGGGATGCAATCAGGAAGCCCCGAAAAAACGACCTAATGTTGTCATCTTTCTGGCAGATGACCTGGGTTACAACGACGTTTCAGCATACAGAAAGATGCACCCCGTTCACTCGGATACTCCTCCCACTACCTCCACACCTAATATCGATAACCTGATGGCGCAGGGAATGAGTTTTACTGATTTTTATTGCGGAGCAGCAGTTTGTTCCCCTTCCCGATCAGCGTTGATGACAGGTAGAAATGCTACCCGTGTAGGGATTTACAACTGGATACCTCCAAATTCTCCTATGCATATGAGGAGTGAAGAGGTCACTATTGCTGAAGTGCTAAAAGGTGAAGGATATAATACAGGGCACTTTGGTAAGTGGCACCTGACCTCAGAGGGTCCGGATCAGCCTCATCCCAATGATCAGGGGTTTGATTTCAGTGTATATGCCTACAACAATGCAAAACCATCCCATCACAATCCCAACAACTACTTTAAGAATGGTGAACCTATGGGTGAGTTGGAGGGCTATGCCTGTCAGATTGTGATTGATGAGGCGATTGATTGGCTGGAGGGGATAGATAAAGAAGCAGATCCGTTTTACCTCAACGTATGGTTTAATGAACCGCACCTTCAGGTAGCAGCTCCCGAGGAGTTGACCCAAAGGCATTCCTACAATCAGGATTATTATGGAGCCATAGAAAACCTGGACCTGGCCATGGGTAGAATGCTTGATTATCTCGAAGCGAATGGCCTGAGTGACAATACCATCATTCTGTTTACGTCGGACAACGGATCCCGATGGGATCACTCAAATGATCCCTTAAGAGGAGAGAAGTGCTTTAATTATGAAGGCGGGATCAGGGTTCCATTTGTAGCTAAGTGGACCGGGCAGATACCAGCTGGCAAAATCAACAACATGCCAGGGAGTTTCACAGATGTGCTTCCGTCGATAGCCGAGATAACGGGTGCACCACTGCCGAACAGGAAAATGGATGGTATCAGCATCGCCTCCGTTTTTACAGGCAAAGAGGAATCCATAGCAAGGAAAGAACCCTTGTTTTTTTATCGGTATTTTCATGATCCCATCTGCATGCTAAGAGAAGGCGACTGGTGTTTGTTAGGTTATCAGAATCTGATACCCAAGGCTGAGTCTTTGAACGAAGGTGCTTTAGCCAATATCAAACCTGGCCCGGGCGAGCCACGCGGGTCCCAGTGGAGCTTTCAGGAAGGTCATATGTCTTTTATCCAACAACAAATGCCAGATAAGTTTGAGCTCTACAATTTAAAGGACGATAAAGAGCAGGAGTTTGACCTGGCTGATAAATATCCTGACAAGGTCGAAGCCATGAAAAAGAAGATGTTTGAACTAAAAGCGGAGATGGTTGCGGATGGTGGGGACTGGTTTGAGTGAATTGTAATCAAACTGAATTAAGATTGAGGGTTGCTGCTATATAGTAACCCTTAATCATTTTATAAGGTATCAGCTATGAGAATAAATACAGAGCTAGAATGATGATTTCATGCCGCTTAAAAACCTTTCTGAAAAGATTTAGGGTTAATGTTATATGAGCTTCCACAGTTTTGATTGAAATGCCCATTTCATGCGCAATTTGCTTGTTCGTTAAGCCATCAAATCTTGACATTTGAAATACAAGTCTCCGCTTCTCAGGGAGTGATTTCAGGACCTCCTTAATTACTTCTTTTAGCTCATTCTCTGCTATGCGATCTTGGGTGCCGTTTTCAGGCTCTAGCATGTGTATTTGATAGTCTTCAGAAGCTTTTTGTTTGATCCGCCTTTTGAATTCATCATAAATGACATTTTTAGCTATCGAATAAAAGTACGAGCTCACATTTTTTGAAAGATCAATTTGATGACGTGAAACCCAGATTTTAACAAACACTTCTTGTGTGATTTCTTTAGCCTCATCTATATCCAGTCCGTACTTGATACAGAAAAAGTAGACTTTGGAATGAAAGATTTCGTAAAGCTGATTGAATCCTTCAATATCATTTTTCTGCATTCTTAGGATGGCTTTTTCAATATCAGGTTGATGGGTTACCACAAACTAAAATTAATTGGATTTTAACTCTGTAAGGTTTCATTAGGATGTATCCTTAAAATTAATCGCAGCATTTGATTGATGATTGCTTACTGAAAAGCCACTATTGATAAAAATATGGCAAATAATAGGAAAAAAAATAACGAATAATATAAATATTCAATTTTAATATAGGGTAGCGCAAGCTTTATGAGTATTAGATAAAGCAATACCTAATGATTTGAAAAAAGATCTACTTAAAAAGTATTTTCAAGGCGAGTGTACTCATGATGAGGCCTATGAAATCTTGAAATGGATGTCCACAGAAAAGGGCATTCAAGAATTTCATCAGGCATTTGAGGAATTTGATTCAGTATATAACTTATCTGAACAGCAAAAAACTGAAATGTATGACAATGTCTTCAATCAAATCAAGCTTGAAGAAATTGCCAGGAAGATACAGGCAGAGAATGACTCAGTACAGTTACATACCTCGGTAAATAAATCCAGGAAACGAAGATTCTATCTCTCCAAAGTGGCAGTTATTGCGCTGATTCTGGGGTTCATTGCCTCTGTTTTGGTATGGAAACCGTCAGGAAAAGAGGAAAAGGCCATCAGCCAGATGCCGAGCGAAGTCATCAAGAGCACAGAAGCCGGCCAAAAATTAACCGTTCATCTTGCGGACGGCTCAGTGGCAGTATTGAATGCCAACAGTTCTATCAGCTATCCAAAACAATTTGTGGATTCCGTCAGAAGCATCCAAATGTCCGGAGAGGTTTATTTTGATGTCGCCAGGGATCCGGCAAAGCCCTTTGTCGTGAATACCTCGAAATTATCAACAACCGCCCTTGGTACCTCATTTAATATAGAAGCCTTTTCCGGACAAAACCATCAGGTGAGTTTGGTCACAGGAAAAGTGAAAGTACAGTCGTTTGCAGGTAATGTTTCCGAAACCTTAAGTCCGGGACAGGCCATATCTTTTGATGGTCAAAAACTCGTCAAGTTGTCTTTTGATCCGAAAACCAAAATCCTGTGGAAGGATGGCATTATTTATTTCAATTCCACACCCCTGGAAAAGGCCTTCAAGGTACTGGAAAACTGGTATGATGTAAAGATTGAGGTAGTTGGTGAGAATCAGACTAAAGGTCGATTGATCTCAGGAAGATTTGACAATGACTACCTGGTAAATGTATTAAACAGTTTAAGCTATGCTCAAAATTTTGAATATAAGGTGGACCAGAAACGGGTTACCCTAAGATATAAAAAATAAAAAGACCCTTCTGAAATGCGCTAACATTTATTCAGAAGGGCACTATTATAGGTTCAATTAAACCCAATCAAATTTATGAAAAATAACTTTTACTACAGTTTAGTAATGTTAGGGAAGTATTCAATTTATGCTTATGTATTTGGGGTTATTCTGTTTAGTACCGCTTTTGCGAAAGATGGAAAGGCTCAGAGTATTCTAAGTGTAAAGGATGTAAGAATATCCCTGAACTTGTCAAAAAGCAGTCTACTTGATGTTTTTAAAACGATTGAAGCTGAAACAGATTACTCCTTTGTTTATGATCCTGATAACTTTGATATTACCTCCAAAGATGGAATCAGTCTCCAAGTCAGGAATGGTACACTCGAAAATGTTCTACTCGATATTTCCCGGCAAGCCAAAATCGGCTTTAGGCAGGTAAACAACAGGATCAGTGTAAAGGCCGCTCCTGGTACCCAGGAAGAGATAGAAATTGTGATCGATCAGCAAACCATTACCGGAACTATCGTAGATGAAACCGGTGAAGGATTACCCGGAGCCACTGTGCTGGAGAAAGGTACCTCTAATGGTACCATCACCGATGTGGATGGGAAGTTTACACTTCCGGTCAATGAAAATGCAGTTCTAAATGTGTCATTTGTTGGGTATAAGTCGGTTGAAGTGCCAGTGAATGGACGTACCACATTGAGTATTTCATTGGAAGCTGATGTAGCAGCTTTGGAGGAAGTAGTGGTTGTAGGTTATGGTACAGTCAAAAAAAGCGATTTGACCGGAGCTGTTTCCAGCATCAATGAAGATGATTTGACTGCGTACCCGTCAGTAAATGCTTTGCAGGCGATCCAGGGAAGGGCAGCAGGTGTAGTAATCCAGTCAACGAATGGTGAGCCCGGGGGTCAGTTTAAAATTAGGGTGAGAGGAGCCACTTCAATCAATGCAAGCAGCAATCCACTGTTTGTGGTAGACGGATTGGTAGGTGGTGCATTGCCTCCCGCAGATGACATTGCATCTATTGAGATATTAAAAGATGCTTCTGCTACTGCTATTTATGGATCCAGGGGTGCCAATGGTGTGGTGATGGTGACAACCAAATCCGGTAAAAGTGGAAAAACACAGATCAGGCTCAATAGCTTTTATTCACACCAGAAAGAGATTGGACGGATGGATGTGTTGAATGCTCAGGAGTTTGCTGAATATATCAATGATGCCAGGGGGACTAACTTTTTTGACCTGAATAATATTACCCATGATACGGACTGGCAGGAGCTGATCTATCAGCCGGGATACACTCAAAATTACCAGCTTTCTGTTTCCGGTGGATCAGATAAAAACCAGTACTACGTTTCAGGGATCTTTTTTGATCAGCAGGGTGTAGTCAAAAAATCGGCATACGATAGATATTCACTGACTACAAACTTTAAATTCAACCCCCTGGAAAGATTAAAGATTGGTCTTAATACTTTTCTGCAAGGATCAGTCAATGACGGAATCGTTTCCCAGGGAGGAGCGGGACCGACTAACCTGGGAGCCATCAATTCTGCCCAGCGATTTGATCCTAATCAGCCAGTGCAGGAACCTGACGGTACCTACACAACAAGTGCTGTGGGGATTGCGGCATTTGACAATCCTGTAGCCATTATCGATGGAAGAGAACAACAGGAGAGAGCGGACAATATCCAGGTAAATGCAAAAGCCGAACTGACATTGTCGGAGGGGCTAACATTTAATAGCACTTTTGGAGCCATAGTAAGAAACAGGAGGGATGGTGAGTATAACAGTAAGATCAATACAACGGGGATCTCCAATAATGGACTTGCTTCCATGGGATACACCAGAAACTATAATTTTTTGACAGAGCAATATGTGGATTACAAGCTATCTCTGGGTGAAAAAAATAGTATAAATGTTGTAGGTGGTTACTCCTATCAAATCTTTAAGAACGAGGCCTTCTCAGCCAGCAACGCCAATTTCATTTCTGACGCACTGGGTTATTGGAATCTTGGTGTTGGAACAACCCTGCAGATTCCCAGTTCAGGGTATTCTGAATCAAAAATCGCTTCATTTTACGGAAGGATAAATTACAATTTTGATGACAGATACCTGGTGACTTTCACGAGCAGATATGACGGGGCATCTCAGTTTAGTGAAGGAAACCAATGGTCTTTCTTTCCTTCCGGAGCACTTTCCTGGAATATACACAATGAAAGCTTCTGGCTAAATAATCAGGTTGTGACAGGGTTTAAGCTGAGAACAAGTTATGGATTGACAGGTAATCAGGCCATAGGACCTTACCAGTCATTAGCCAGAATTTCAAAGTCATTTTTTGTAATAAACAGCACCAGTGTCAATACGGTTAGACCAACTTCAATTGCAAATTCTGACCTCACATGGGAAACTACCTCTCAATTTAACATTGGAGCTGACATAGCTTTTCTTGATGACAGGATCAGTTTGACTGCTGAGTACTATCGCAAAGAAACCAATGACCTGTTATTTAGTGTGCCGATTCCGATATTCTCAGGATATCAGACGAGATTGGAAAACCTTGGATCAATCGAAAACAAAGGACTTGAGCTTCAATTGGATGCACAGGTACTGGTGAGCACATTCAAGTGGTCAACCAATTTCAATGTAACACTCAATAAAAACAAGGTTCTGGAATTGCCGGATAATGTAGATATCCTTTATTCCAGCGCCCCAAGTAACAATGGGGGTACCATGGAGACCTCACTGTTAAGGGTAGGAGAACCGGTTGGAGTATTTTATGGATATGTCTATGAGGGTGTCTACCAGGCCGGGGATACTTTTATTCCCGGAGGTGGTTTTGAGACAAGCGAAGGTGGCGAGCGATTCTCAGATATTGATGGAAATCAAATCCTTGATTCAGATGATCGAACAATTATTGGAGATCCTAACCCGAAAGCAGTTTGGGGATTCAACAACGATTTCTCCTACAAAGGCATTTATTTAAATATGTTTTTCCAGGCCTTTACAGGGGGCGACATGCTAAACCTTGTGAGATTGGATATGGACAGGTTGAGCGGGAACACCAATGCCACTAAAGATGCTTTGAGAAGGTGGACCCCTGAAAATACAGATACAGACGTACCGAAGGCCGCTGCTGGTAGAGTTTCCAGGGTTTCATCCCGTTTTGTGGAGGACGGATCATTCCTAAGGCTGAAGAATATCTCACTTGGGTATGACTTTGATTCATCAGTTTTAAAGAAACTTGGAATTGGTTCTGCCAGGGTATATGTGAGTGGGCAGAATTTGTTGACAGTAACAAATTATTCAGGGGTGGATCCTGAAGTAGGGTATCGATCCAGCAATGTCAATCTTGGATTGGATTATGATAGCTACCCAAATACCAAAGCATATACAGTAGGGATTAACCTCACATTTTAAGGTTCCATTAAAGTTTTAATGAAATGAAAAATATAAAATATATAAGTCTGATTCTAATCGTTTTGTTGAGCCAAAGCTGTACTGACCTTGTGGAAGAACCAAAGGGTCAACTTGCTCCGGAAGGTTTCTTCAAGACACCGGAGGATGTGGAGGCAGCCATTAACGGAGCCTATGCAGAATGGGTTACTACACAGGTAGAAAAGGAATATTTTCTGGCTTTGATGCTTAGAAGTGATATGGTAGATATTGGTGATAGAAACACATCCGGAGATAGAATAGCCCTGAATGATTTCAGTATGGATGCAAACAATAATCTGATCCGGCAAACCTGGATAAGGTTGTACCAGTCCATCTCCGCAGCGAATACAGCCATAAAAGCGGCAAGAAATATTGAGGCAGATGCAGATGTAAAAAATGAGCTTGAAGCCAAAGCAAGGTTTATTAGAGCTTTCACTTATTTTCATCTTGTCAGGGCATTTGGCAACGTGCCCTATCTCGATGAACCGATCGAGAGCTCCGAAGCATTTGATGCCATTACCCAAACTTCTTCTGAGGTCATTTATGATATGATTATCGATGACCTGATCTATTGTAAGGCGAACCTGCCGGTAGCTCATCAGTCAGGCACAAGAAACCTCGGAACTCAGGGTGCAGCTATTACACTCCTGGCTGATGTTTATCTCACAAGAGAGATGTTTGCTGATGCAGCCGATGAAGCACGCTCGATCATCAATAATACTGCCTCTTTTGACTACAGCTTAGCGTCCAACTACCAAGATTTGTTCAATGCCAGCATAGTAAGAAATCTCAAAGAGCCGATCTTTACCTATGAATTAAAAAATACCTTAAACCAGGGATCCTATAATCAGGCAGACGGGATGATCAACCTTACACGGATCAGAGACATGGCTGCCAGAAGCTTATCTGTGGCGGTGCCATCACTGGAAGTGTACAATTCATGGGATGACAGAGATTATCGGAAAGCTGTTTCTTTTGAGGATTCAGTCATGATAAATGGAGTACAGACAGCCCTGGTTGAGACCAATATTAGGGTTCCCAGGCCACATATTGCTAAATACTTTAGGTATCCAGGTCCCCAGGAAGCTGGAGACGACAGGTCCAGTGATCACCTATACCACATGTATCGGTATGCAGATGTTTTGTTGATTGCTGCTGAAGCCATTGCAGAAAGTGAAGGAGCAACTCCCGAAGCTATTGGCTATGTGAATGAAATCAGGGCTCGTGCCAGATTTAATGGAGTATCAACCTCAACGTATCCTGAAGATGTGTCAGCAACCATCACAGATGAAGATTTCATAGATGTGGTGAGAGAAGAGAGGCGGCTGGAGTTTGCATTTGAATTCAAACGCTGGTACGACCTGAAAAGATGGGGTATCCTGAATGAAGCATTTGAAGGGAGTGGTGCCCTGGAACCTCACACGGTTGATGATGGCAGAGACTATCTGTTTCCACTACCACAGATAGAAGTAGATGTGACCGGATTTAAGCAGAATGATGGATATTGAGTAGATCATATTCATGACAGGCCACAGCGTATTTCTGTGGCCTTTTTTGTTTCAACTCAATCTCTATTAGGCATCCAATCGTTGAGTTGTTATCGTGAGCTTAGTGAGTCAGCAGAATCAAACGCGCCAGAAAGTGATTATATCTCACAATTAATTATATTGATGTGCGATTTACTTCAAATGAATGCCTAATTTCTATCTGATCTCAGCCCTTTTTTTCATTTCTATCACTTGCTATGGTCAACAGGGAAAATTGGTCCCCTTGCAGATGGAGCGTACCAGCGAGTACTTTATCCAAAATTGGACCACTGAGGATGGACTAACGCAGAATAGCGTAAATGACATCGTTCAAACCCAGGATGGGTATCTGTGGTTGGCCACATACGGTGGTTTGGTAAGGTATGACGGTGTGAACTTTGAAACCTACACGATCGGTAATACACCAGGGTTGGAATCTAACCGGATCATTACCTTGCTGGAAACCAATAGTGGTAGTCTGTGGATCGGTCATAGGGAAGGTGGGATATCCATTTTAGAAGATGGAATATTCCAAACACCAAAGGTGCTGGAGGATATTTCAAAGGAGTTTGTTCAGGACTTTTGTGAGGATCTGGATGGAAATGTCTGGATCGCCACCGGAGATGGGCTTTATAAATATTCAGAGGGTCAGTTAGATAAATACCACACCGTGGAGGGTCTGCCGAGCAGTATAGTTCGCAGGCTGTTCCTGCATAAATCGGGTGCAGTTCACTTTGTCAGCGACATTGAAGATCAACCCGGTTTGGCTCACGGTTTTGTTTTTGAAGGGAAAATAAAAGTCCTAAAAAAATACCCTACTTCTGAGCGGCTTAATATTCTGGATTACAACAGCAGAGGAGAGTTGTGGATGGCCTATCCGGATAGGGTGGTGATGGAAAAAGAAGGCAAAGTGCTCAAATCTTTTGAGTTTGGAAAGGTTGACCTGGGAGAGGTACATACTTTCCTGATTGACCGGGAGGGAAATATCTGGCTTGGGTCTCACCAGAACGTGGCGTTGATCACCCGGGAGGAGGCACAAAATGTGCAAAATGGCCCTGTAAAACTCAATAAAATCTATACTTACAAGCGGGAGAATGACATAAACCGGATCACCCAGGACCGGGAAGGCAATATATGGGTGGGGACATGGAAGGAAGGGCTGTTTATGTTTAAAAAGCGGGTGATCAAAAGATATTTCCCTTCAGTGAAAAGTGCCTCTTCGATCTATACAAAGGTAGCCCCTGATGGCTATGGGGGTATCTGGTTTTCTGCAGCATGTCATGACTTGGCTCACTACATAAATGGTGAGTTCAGCCGATATAAATCTTTTGAAGGCTGTGTCCGGGAATTGTATAATGACCCTGCCAACGAAGCCGTCATTTATGTGGGTGTTGATTCTGAGTTGGGTATGATCAAAGACCTCCGGTATGAAAAACTCACCGATCTGGAGGAGTTGTTGAGTGAGAATTTATACTTTTCTAAAATAACTGCCATTCTGAAGGCAGATGATGGGGCATTTTGGCTGGGTACCACGGGAAATGGGCTTGTTGTTTTCAAAGATACAGTGGTCCATCACTTTACCTCCTACAGAGAATTGACCGGGGACGTTATTTTAACCATAAAAAAGACAAGTGATGGAGATATTTGGGTCGGCACAAATGCAGGCATTACAATTTTTAGTGTAGATGGCATAAAGAAAATCACCGCTGAAGATGGTTTAGTTCGGGGAGACATCCGGAGCATTTTTGAAGATAGAGATGGAGTGATATGGGTAGGTAGCTATGGCGCAGGATTGTCCAGAATTGAGGATGGCCGGATAACCAGTTATACTGCAAGTGATGGCCTTTTCGAAAACATTGTTTCCAGGATCACCGAAGATATCAATGGAAATTTGTGGATGATCGGAAATATGGGCTTGTTTATGCTCAATAAGCAGCAATTCAATGATCTGGACGCTAACAGGATCTCTCAGCTGACCTGTTTATCATTTGAATCGGAAGATGGAATGATCGAAGGGAATAGCACGGGGCAGATTGCTAAAACTGCTGATGGACTCACCTGGTGGCCAACCATCAAAGGAATGGCTGCAATAAACATAGATAATGACTATGAGGACCCGATTCCTACAAAAACGCTGATTCAGAAGGTCATCATTTCAGATATTGTATCAACAGGTCCAATTGGTGAAAGTGTAACGCTTGACAAAAACCAGAGAGACATAGAGGTGATGTATGCTGGTCTGAAGTTTTCAAACCCGATGAAAATTAAATTCCGCTATAAGCTTGTAGGGTATGACCAGGACTGGAGAGAAAATGGCACGAAGAGAACGGTGAATTACACCAACTTAAACCCTGGCAATTACCTGCTGAAAGTTGAAGCCTCTAATTTGAATGGAGCCTGGGGAGGAGAACCGGCCACCTTAGCAATCTCAGTGGTTCCTACAATATGGGAAATGGCCTGGACAAAAATTATCGCCATCGTCATTCTGCTGTTCCTGATCTGGTTGCTTTTCAGGTGGCGAAACCTGTATCTGATTAAGAAGAGAGAGGAGCTATCCTCAATAGTGAAGTTGCGAACTAAAGAGCTGCATGAAAAAAACCAACAGCTGGAATCAACACTCTCAAATCTAAAGGTCACTCACGATAAATTGGTGCAATCTGAGAAAATGGCTTCGCTAGGTACCATGATTGCCGGAGTGAGTCATGAAATCAATAATCCATTACAGTTTATACAAAATGGCCTCGACCTACTAAAGAAATCCAAGCACAATAATGAGGTTTTGAAAGAACACCTGGACCCTTCACTGGAGATCATAGACTCTGGTATAAAGCGTGCATCTGAGATTGTTCAGAGCCTAAATCAGTTTTCACGGGCCAATGAAGATTATAATGAGCATTTTGATTTGAAGGAGGTGCTGGAAAATTGCCTGGTTATCCTGAGAAACCGACTGAATACGAAAGCAAAGGTCGAAATAAAAACCCCTGACGAAAAACTGATATGCCGGGGGAATCAGGGAAAGTTGCATCAGGCATTTCTAAACCTACTATCAAATGCCGAACAGGCCATTGACGACACAGGAAAAATCATCATTGAGGCTAAAAGATTGACAGATAAGATCGAAGTATCCATTTCTGATACCGGCCATGGCATCAGTCCGGAGATCATTTCCCAGATCTTTGATCCTTTCTTTACCACCAAGCCACCAGGCAAAGGAACTGGTTTGGGGTTATCTATCACCTACGAAATCATTGTTCATCACCATGGATCAATTGACATCAAATCCGAACCGGGGAAGGGAAGTACTTTTATTGTTAGTTTGCCGGTGGGTTAATTCATATGGGAGTCAGAACCATTAAATAGAAAGTAATTATCTATTTTAGTAGCCGATGGATCAAAAGCAGTTATTTTCAATTGTTAGAAACCGGGAAATTCTGAGTTGATGAAAAAACCTAAGATACTCTTTGTTGATGATGAGTTGATCACGCTTAAGTCATTTGAGCTTTATTTTAAGAACATATTTGATGTTTTCACCGCCAGCAACGGATCAAAGGCGTTGACTTTGCTACAAGCGCACAAGGACATGGATGCTTTAATCACTGATTTTAAGATGCCTGAGGTAAACGGTCTCCAGCTGATCAAACAGGCAAAATCCAACCACTCCGGATTGGTATGCTTTCTTGTTACTGGTTATACCAATACACCGGAGATTCGAGAAGCTTTATCAGACAAAATAGTTGCTGAGACCATTACAAAACCATTTGATTTGCCGAATCTGGAACAGAAAATCAGCTCGACTTTGGGCTAGGATATTGAAGGGGTTGTATCTTCAGTTGTCATTATAAAGATGAATACAGACTGGGAAAAAATAGGAATTCAAATAGGCTCAATTAACGAAAATGCTGAATTTGGGGGAGATGATTACGCAAAATTAGCACTTGAAAATATCCTCGGAGAAGGTATGGATTAAAGAAGCTGTTGAAAAGGCAATATTTAATGAACCCGGAGCAGAACTTGCGATGAATTGTTTGAGGCTGATTTCGTCTGAACTTGCTGCTGACTATGCTTATTCTATTTATCAATCTGACTTTGATGCTGACAGGAAGAATATGGCAGTTTGGTTGATTAAGCATCTTACTGTCAGAAAAAGTTATCATTGGATAGAGGAATTCCTAAATGACAAGAGTGTAATTGGTTGGGGAATTGGTGTTCTTGACCAACTCTTGTGGACTGAAAAAATTGATTATGAGAAAGAAAAAGGAAGAATTGACTATCTGTTAAATATAGCTCTTACAAATTCAAATGGAGAGCTAAAGGACAATGTTGACTTCATAAAAGAATATTTTAAAGCAAGAGAAGGGAATGGATAATCAACTACCGCCGCCAATCACCCTTCCAAAAACGTTTCACCCCATTTTTAATCATCTCGCACTCCTTTTCAATAATTTACATTTTTCCATACTTTTAGGGTCCGAAAATTGTCTTCGGAACAAAAATGATCCCAAATCCCAAAGAAAATTCACGTAGCTACGAAGTGCTGTGGAACCAGTTTCGCGCTGGAGACCTTGACGCGCTGGAGGTCATTTATAGGGATCATTTTAAATCACTCTACCAGCATGGGATGACCGTCTGTCCAAGCATCGATATCGTCAAAGATGCCATCCAGGAGTTGTTTACCTCCCTGGTGCAACGGCAGCATTCGCTTACATCAGTAGAAAATGTGAGCTTCTACCTGCTGAAGTCATTGAGAAATAAGATCTACGACGAGCTCAATAGCCGAAAGAAGACGGTCATTGCGAATGAAGCCTACAAAAATGAAGCGCTCGTTGATCTTGTTGGTGAAGAGATAAAAATCCCAGAAGGCACCAATCAAAATAAAGATCAATTGATTTTGGTAATCAATCAGTTGCCTGAGCGGCAACGCGAAATTGTCATGTTGATCTTTTTCGAGGGCCGATCCTATGAGGAAGTATCTAAACTGATGTCACTCACAGTAAATTCTGCCTACAAACTTACCTGGAAGGCCGTCAATTCATTGAAGAAGAGCCTGAGGCAACTGAAGTAGGTTGAACCACTCCCTTTCTGGCTGGTGAGGACCCACCTATGGTGGTCAGGCACCAGCCAGAATGTAGAAGTCATTCGATCTTAGTGTATGGAATCATCGGGCGGAAATAAGACATCAATCGCACGGAAGAAACTTCCGCGCTAGTGAGGGAGGATTTCTTCGGTTCAATCAATCCTGATGCGGATCACCCTTTCACCAGCACATTCCACCGCAGGTGGCATTAGCGTAATCATTTTATAATCACCATTGGTTGACATTGGTGCATCAGTGGCTTTCATTTTAATTGGCTCTGACATGTCGTGCTATAATCAAACGCACGGAAGAAACTTCCGCGCTAGTGAGGGGTTTAGAAGTGGTCTGTGAGACACTGACACCAGCGAGGGAGTAGAAGTAATGCAATAAACTTTCTTATGGATGAAATTATAAATCAATCAATAATTGATAATGTATGATGAAATATTGTTATAAAAGCTAAGAAAAAGCTTTAGTATTCATAAAGTTCGCATTTTTTTGTCATCGAGGCGGATAGATTCTGCAATACTTCAGGTCTTTATACCACAAAGCGACGATTTTGGAATATAAAAAATATAAAACCGAAGATTTTGTCCTGGATCCTGAGTTCAGAAAGTGGGTCCTGACATCCTCAGCCGAGTCAAATGTCTTTTGGGAAAACTGGATACAGCGCAATCCGGACAAAGTAGATAAAGTAAAAGAAGCCAGGGAGATCATTCTCTCCATGGCCAAAGTTGCATATCAGCCACCGGCTGATATTGAGAATGAGATATGGGACCATGTGAAGAATAGTGCAGCGCTGCAAAAGCAGGAGAAAACCAATGTCATCCCGTTGAGTCCAGCCTCAGTGCTGGGAAAGCCAAAAGAAGATGAAGGGACTTCGCTGTGGCGATATCTGAAAATAGCTGCAGCAGCCATTATTGTGTTGGCAGGTACCGTCTTCTTTTACAACAACTATTTAGAAGGTCAGAAGGCGGAATTGGCTAAGCTACACGCGCCTGAAGAATTAATTGTAAAGTCAAACCCCAAAGGCCAAAAGTCCACCATCATGCTTTCGGATGGCACCAAAGTCATCCTCAATAGTGAAAGTGAATTGACCTATACCAGCGAATATGGCAAGATAGACAGGAAGGTTACCTTATCAGGAGAAGCCTTCTTCGAGGTAGCAGAAAATCCTGATAAGCCTTTTACCGTTCAGACAAACCATCTGAGCACCACTGCCCTGGGCACTGCATTCAATGTGCTGGCCTACGAAAACGAATTTGAAGAAGTAAGCCTGCTTTCGGGAAAAGTACGTGTAGAGAAAAACATGGATAATAAACACCATGAAATCCTCACACCTGGAGAAATGATCCAGCTGGATCAGGAAGTAAATATGGTGAAAAGGTCATTTTACCCTGAATACAAGGCCATGTGGAGAAATGGGATCCTTTACTTAAAAGATACACCATTTGATGTGACGATCGCCAGGCTCGAGCGGTGGTATGGCGTTGATTTCAAGATTGAAAAAGGGCCCTCAAAAAGCCTGACCTGTAATGGAAGATTCGACAATGAGTACCTCTCGAATGTGCTGACAAGCTTAGGTTATTCGGCAGGGTTTCAGTTCGACATAGAAGATAAAACCGTTTACATAAAATTTTAACAAAGTATAGTATGCCAATGAAGTAAAACCCCAATTCTATTTCGGTATTTACTGAAAAAGCCCGGGCACAGAGATGCTACCAACATACCTGCCCAGGCTTCCATTCAGTGATAAATGTTTCACTTAACTAATCAAATTTATGAAAAATAAATCTTTACAGTATTTAAAGATGGCAGGGAAGTTATCGATTTATGGACTCGTGATCACACTGCTGCTAGTCAACACAATCCTGGCTAGTAATGGTTCTGCACAGAATGTCCAAAGTGTTAAGAAAGCTGTGATCTCATTGACAATCAACAACAGTTCATTAGAGGCTGCCTGCAAAGAAATTGAAAGGCATTCTGATTTTAGGTTTGTATTCCTGAGAGAAGACATGGGCCTGGATAAGACTGTGAGTATCAAAGCGCGAAATAAAACAGTTGAAGAAGTATTACTGGAGATATCCAAACAAGCCAATGTAAGCTTCAAGCAAGTCAACCAGCAGATCAGTGTAAGACCACAGGAAGACCTGAACATAGAAAAGGATATCCAGGTGATCATTGATCAGGTGACCATCACAGGTAAAATCACTGATGAGAATGGTGAGGGGCTTCCGGGCGCAACAGTTCAGGAGAAAGGGACCAGCAATGGTACCATTACGGATGTAGAAGGAAACTATTCACTGAAGGCCAATGATGGAAATGTCCTGGTGATCTCATTTGTGGGTTATCAGACCATTGAAGAACCTATCAACGGCAGAACCAGCATCAGTGTAAGTCTGCCAGTCGACGTCTCCTCTCTTGAGGAAGTAGTGGTTGTGGGATACGGTACCCAAAAGAAAGTAAACCTGACAGGCTCAGTAGAGCAGGTGGATGGTAATACCCTGACCAAGCAGCCGGTATTCCAGGTGTCATCAGCACTTACAGGCACTGTACCAGGGCTTACAATCGTTCAAAACAGTGGACAACCGGGAAAAGACGTTGGACAAATCAGGATACGTGGTTTGGGTTCACTGGGAGACGGTTCTAAAAATGATCCTTTGGTACTTATAGATGGAGTGCAGGGTGATATCAATGGCATCGATCCGGGAGACATCGCAGACATATCCGTATTGAAAGACGCTGCGGCGGCTTCCATCTACGGATCGAGAGGAGCCAATGGTGTAATCCTGATCACCACCAAGCGAGCCAAAGCCGGTGGTATCAGTGTGGGATACAAAACCTATTTGGGAAGACAAGCAGTTACAGACCGACCGAAATTTGTTGGAGCGCTGACCTTCCTGGAGAATGATGGCAATACGCCACAAAACATCATTGATGATTACAGAACTAACCTGCAAAACGGAACCAACCCTGATGTCTATACCGATACCGATTGGGTAGATGAGCTTTATTCAGAGTCTGGTTTCATGCAGTACCATCAGGTGAGTGTGGGAGGGGGCTCTGAAACCTTAAGGGTGAATGGTTCCATTTCTTATCAGGATCAGGATGGAAATATTCCAAACTTTAACTTCAGACGATACAACGGTCGATTCAATTCTGATCTGGTAGCATCAGAAAAGCTGGACTTCAATTTTGATATCAACTTTAGCCAGTCCAGGAGTACAGAGCCTGCCCAGGGTCTTTTCAACATCACTCAGCAGGCATTCAGGATCCCACCTATCTACTTTGTTCGTCATTCAGATGGTTCATGGGGTGATGGTTGGAACGGACAAAATCCAATCGCATTTTCTGAAGACGGTGGTTTGAACGCAGTAAATGAAAACTATTTCAGAGGTATTTTGAGAATGAATTACAAACCTGTAAAAGGGTTGAACCTTTCATTGATGTACTCTCCTGAATACAGGGATTATCAGCAGAAGGAATTCGTTAGACCTATTGAAACCATCGTTGATTACGACCTTGGAACCACCAGGCTGACTCCTAACAGAGCTTCATTGAGCCATAGAGTACTCAACAGCCTTGAGCACAATGTGAATGCTACAGCTGCATATTCCATTGATTTCGGTGCAAGCAGTCTGACAGCCCTTGCCGGTTATGAGATGATCAAGTATAACTCTTCTGATCTCAGGGCTTACCGTGATCAGTTCATATTACCGGATTATCAGGTGTTGAATGCCGGATCCGAAGAAAATGATAGCAACTACGGATCAGCAACACACAATGGGTTATTGTCCTATTTTGGTAGGGTCAACTACTCTTATCAGGATAAGTATTTATTCGAGGCGAATGTGCGAAGAGATGCTTCTTCCAGGTTTTCACCGGATAACCGTGTTTCCGTTTTCCCTTCCTTCTCAGTGGGTTGGAGAATTGCTGAAGAAGCCTTCTTGCAAAACTCTGATGCGATCAGTGATCTGAAGTTGAGAGCTTCGTGGGGACAGCTGGGTAACCAGCAGATAGGAAGTGACTTCCCTTATGTTTCATCCATTTCACTTGCAGGAAACTATGTTTTTGGTGGTAGCATCTATACTGCTGCAACTCAAAACGTGTTGGCTAATTCAGCTATCCAGTGGGAAACCACTGAGACAACCAACATCGGTATCGATGCAGGGTTTATGGAAAACAGGCTGACCCTCACCATGGAGTATTATGTCAGAAAGACCAACGATATCTTATTAGAGATCCCTATTCCTTTGAATGTAGGGCTGAGCCCATCTACTCAGAATGCGGCAAGTGTAGAAAATAAAGGATGGGACCTGGCATTGGGATGGCAGGATGACATCAATGATTTCCAGTACAGCGCAAGATTTATCGCTTCTGATTTTGTGAATGAGGTGACAGACCTGGCAGGTGTAGGTCCGATCATCAGTGGAGGAGGCATTACCCAGGTGGGTGAAGCCATCAGCTCCATCTATGGTTACGAAACGCAAGGTATATTTCAGACACAAGAGGAGATTGACAATGCACCGGCACAGTTTGGTTCTTTGCAACCCGGAAACCTTCGATACAAGGATCAGTTGACAGTAGATACCAATGGTGACGGTGTTCCTGATCAGGCGGATGGTGTGATCAATGGCGATGACCGTGTGATCATTGGAAATTCACTACCAAGGATGAGCTACTCCTTTGATCTTGGAGCCCGGTATAAAGGATTTGACTTTTCCATCGCCTTCCAGGGTGTAGGTGACAGAGATATTCGTATCGGTGGTGATGCCGCCTGGGCCATGTTTAATGGAGGTAAGATCCAGGAATGGCACATGGAAGAAACATGGACTCCTGAAAGAACGGATGCCAAATTTCCTATCCTGGTACCAACCAGTGCGGGAAGTAACGACATTCAGAATTCCAGCACCTGGATATTCAATGGTGCGTATTTGAGGTTGAGAAATATCAATTTCGGGTATTCATTACCGGAAAACCTGATGGAGAATATCTTTCTGAGTTCAGCCAGAATTTTCTTCTCGGGACAAAACCTCGTCACATGGGATAAGCTGCCTGATGGTATGGACCCACAAGTACCTAGTGGAACGAATGGAGATTTCTATCCGATCGTATCTTCTTATACCATGGGTATTGAAGTGAAATTCTAATAATCTATTGATTATCAAAAAATATTGAATGATGAAAAATCTCATAAAAATAAATCTAATCATTGGGGCTCTTCTACTGATGAGTGCCTGTGAGGACGTGATAGATCTTAATTCACTAACTGAACCTACCGATGCCACTTTTTTCTCTAATGAGCAGGAGCTGGAACTTGCCCTGACAGGTGTTTATACTTCGGTTGTACACCAGGGAGGTTATGGCTTACCTATCCAGGTGAATATGGATAACGGTGGTACCGATATTGGCCTCGTGCGAGGTGGATTTCTGAGTTTTGATGAGCTTGGAGCCGGTAGTCACAGTGCTTCTTCCGGTGGGTTTGCCAGTGTATATTCTCATTTTTACCGGGGAATAGGTAGAGCCAATAACCTGCTCAACAACATGAGCAGGGCTCAGGATGTAGTTCCTGAAGCAGCATATAACAGGATCCAGGCAGAAGCACTTGTCTTAAGGGCTTACTATTATCACTACTTACTGGAATTGTTTGGTGATGTCCCTTATACTGAGACATTAGCTACTTCTCCGGAAGATGCCTTATTGCCAAGAGAGTCTAAGATTACCATTGCCAACAGCATCATGGATGACCTGGATGCAGCAGCAACTGTTTTGACAGACGATCCAAAAGACCCGGGTAGAGTTACCCGCGGATTTGCTCTTGGGTTGAAAGCCAGGATAGCACTTTACAATGGCCTGTATACCGAAGCTGCGGCAGCGGCTAAGACGGTCATTGATGAAGGAAATTACCCACTGCATCCAAACTATGGCGAGTTATTTACCCATGCTGGCGAAAATTCAGCTGAGACGATGTTTGTGATGCCATTTATGGAAGGTTTTGAAACCACTCAGTTCCCACGTGCACAAGGTTCCAGAAACAGAAATTCCTACAGTACTGTTGTGCCCACACAATCCATGGTGGACAGCTACGAGGCTACCGATGGGTTGCCAATTGATGAGTCATTGGTGTATGATCCAAGCAACCCGTTTGCTAACAGAGACCCAAGATTGGCAGCATCTATCATCCTTCCTCAAAGCGAGTGGGCAGGCTTGATCTTTGAGAGCCATCCTGATAGTCTTACCGTAAGGTTAGCCGACGGGTCCAATGGGGGTTCGAATAAGGATTCCAGGATCGTAATTTGGCCGGCAGCTTTCTGCGGATACCTGTGGAAGAAATATACGGATGAAGAAGCGCAGTTGATCAATCAGACATTCAGTGATCTGGACTTTAAGTTGATGCGTTTTGCAGAAGTCTTGTTGATCTATGCGGAAGCAAAAATTGAAAATGATGACATTGATGCTTCTGTATTGACCGCGATCAACAGGATCAGAGCCAGGGCTTATGGTGTGGATGTATCCGATACCGGAAACTATCCTGAAATCACCACAACCGATCAGACAGAGCTTAGGGAGATCATTCGTCGGGAGCGTAAGGTGGAGCTGGCTAACGAAGGTTTCCGATTGTTTGACATTAGAAGATGGAGAATAGCAGAAAAGGTGATGCCTGTAACACTCTATGGCAGAATTTTGGATGAAGCCAATGCTACCATGGTTCCGGATATCGATGAAGATGGATTTGTATCATATGCCGGAGTAGAGAGTCAATATGATCTGAATACTGATCAACGATTCCCTAATGCACAAAACAGGATTTTCACCAATCCAAGAGATTACCTGTTGCCAATCCCTCAGTCAGAAATCGATACTTATCGAGGTCTTGGTGCTGAGATCAATCAAAATCCCGGAGGATATTGATAAAATGAATTTGATCGGTTGGGCAGAATATGTCCGACCGATCTTATTTTATCTAAACAGTAATGCTCATAAGCAATATGACATATAGCCATTTTTTGCGGATTGTTCTTTTGGTGTTTCTTGCCTACGGGTGTGGACAGGTAGAAGAAAAGGCGAAACCCAATATATTATGGATCCTGGCAGAGGATTTGTCACCTGACCTTGGCTGTTTCGGCCAATCCCTGGTAAAAACACCTGTCCTGGATAAGTTAGCCAGCGAAGGTGTGAGATTTACCAATGTATTTACCACCGCGGGTATCTGTACCCCCAGCAGGACGGCATTAGCTGTGGGGATGCATCAGACTTCCATCAATGCGCATCACATGCGGTATCCCATAGAAATGAGGAATGCATTGCCCGAAGGGGTCCTTCCGGTAAACGAAATTTTTCGAAGAAATGGCTACCAATCAGTCAACGTGAAAGGTGGTGTAGGGACAGGAAAAACAGATTGGTCCTTTAAGTCTGATCATAGTGCCTACGACTACAATTCATGGGATCAACTAGATCCAGCGAAACCTTTTTTCGCGGTTGTTAATCTAAGATTGACCCATCGTCCGTTTGAAAAGGATGAGAAAAACCCTATCAACCCGGATGAGGTGAAGGTGCCGCCATACTACCCGGATCACCCGGTAGCGAAGCAGGACTGGGCCGACTATCTGGAGTCAGCGCAGCTGATGGATGGCCAGGTAGGTGAAGTGCTGCAAGTACTGGAGGAAAAAGGGTGGTCAGAAAATACCATTGTCTATTTTTTCAGCGACCATGGCAGACCATTTACACGGGGGAAGTCATTCCTCTATGATTCTGGCATCGAAATTCCATTGATTGTTAAAAGCCCACCCAGCCTGAGGTGGCATGATTTCCTGCCCAATGGCTCAATGAGTGATCAGTTACTCAGCTCATTAGACATTGTAGCTACTTCCCTTTCGATGGCTGGTATTTCAAAACCAGCCCAGCTACAGGGCAGAGTGTTTCTGGGAGACAATGCAGAAGATGCAAGAGATGTCATTTATGCCACTGCCGATAGAAGTGGAGAAGTCTTCTTTAAGAGCAGAGCAGTCAGGAGTAAACAATTTAAGTACATCAGGAATTATAACAACGACTTCTCAGTGAATGAAGCTTCTACTGCATACCGGAGGGCAAATCACCCTATTTATCACTTGCTGAATATCTTAGCAGAGAGGAATGAATTGAACGAAGTGCAAAAGCAACTACTGATGCCCATGCCCGAGGAGGAATTGTATGATATCAAGTCAGATCCTTTTGAGATTAAGAACCTTGCAGGAGATCCTGCTTTTGAAAAAGAATTACAAGCCATGAGAGACAGGCTGGCCAGGTGGCAGTCTGAAACAAATGACTACGGTATGCAAGCGGATTCAGAAGCCCTTGCCAGTGCTTTTGAAACGTACGGAAAAGAATCTTTTGATAAAAATGAAAAGAAAGCCCTGGAGCTAAGATCCCGGGTATTGCAACAAATAAATTAACTTATGACTTTATGAAAGCATTAATGATTTTACTTATCTGCCTGCTCAGCATCTCACCCGGCATGAGCAAGGATAAAAAGGCAGTATTCATACAAACCGAAAGCTTTGATCAAAAAGGAGGATGGTTCATCGACCAGCAATCCATGGACGTGATGGGCTCACCCTACCTGTTGGCTCATGGAATGGGCACACCCGTAGATGATGCCATGACCAAGGTGGTTTTTCCTGAAAAAGGTAAGTATCGGGTTTATGTAAGAACCAGAAACTGGACAGCGCAATGGTCTGATGTGCCTGCCGGACGCTTTCAGGTATTGATTGACGGAAAACCCCTGGATAAAGAATTTGGAGTGAGTACGCAGGAATGGTCATGGATAGATGGTGGTACCGTAGACATCAAGTCGGGAGTAGCCCATGTGGCTTTGCGTGATCTTACGGGCTTCAATGGTAGATGTGATGCGATATACTTCACAGCAGAGAAAAATGATGTTCCGCCGAATGATCCCGATCAGATGGATAAGCTGGTGGAGGAATTGACAGGGAAGAAAAGGACTGTGGAAGAAGGAGAATATGATTTTGTGATCATTGGTGGAGGAATGGCCGGAACATGCGCGGCAATATCTGCAGCAAGACTGGGCGTGAAAGTAGCTTTGATTCAAAACCGACCGGTATTGGGTGGTAATAACAGTTCAGAAGTACGTGTTCACCTGGGAGCCAGGATCAACCTGGAGCCTTATCCTAATCTGGGTAACCTGGTGAATGAAATCGGCCCGGATCGAGGGGGTAATGCACAACCCAAAGACTATTATGAGGATGATAAGAAGTTAAAGGCAGTATTAGCTGAATCGAACATATCCCTATTTTTGAATACCCACGCCAATAAGGTAGAAACAAAGGATGGTAAGATCACCAAGGTTTATGCAGAGAACATTGAAACGGGTGAGATCAGAGGTTTTTCAGCTCCGTTGTTTGCAGACTGCACGGGTGATGGCACCATTGGCTTCCTGGCCGGAGCAGAGTACATGACAGGAAGAGAAAGCCGGGATAGATTCAACGAACCGACAGCACCTCTTGAGGCTGACAACCTGACGATGGGTATCTCTGTTCAGTGGTTTTCCGAAGATGCGGGTTATCCGGTAGCTTTTCCTGATATTGAGTGGGGTTTACCATGGAATGATGAAAAAGCCTTTGCCATCAAAAAAGGTGATTGGGACTGGGAAACCGGAATGGGTAAAGACATGATCACGGAGACTGAATTTATCCGGGACTATGGTTTGCTGGTTGTTTACTCCAACTGGTCATATTTGAAAAATGATTACTCTAAGAAGGCAGAGTTTGCTAATGAACGCCTGAAGTGGGTAGCCTATGTAGGTGGAAAGCGAGAGTCCAGAAGATTAGTCGGCGACTACATCCTCACGGAAAATGAGTTGAGAAACCAGGAGTTTCTTCCTGACGGCACAGCGCCTACTTCCTGGACCATTGACCTCCACTACCCGGATCCGGAAAACCTGGAGAAATTTGACGGAGAGGCATTCAGGTCTATCGCTAAGCACACTAAGATTTATCCATATCCGATCCCATTCAGATGTTTGTATTCCAAAAATGTCAGCAATCTGATGATGGGAGGACGAGATATCAGTGTCTCTCACGTGGCATTGGGTACCGTGAGATTGATGCGAACCGGTGGTATGATGGGAGAGGTGCTTGGTATGGCAGCTTCTGTGTGCAAGGAATTTGAGATTACCCCTCGCGAGATCTATGAGAGTCATTTTGCAGATCTCGAGGAGTTAATGCTAAAAGGTGTGGGTGATCCTGATCTGCCCTTTACCCAAACCTATAATAAAGGTGGTACACTTTTAGAGACTGTCGAGTAAATGATCAGGTCTCTATTAATAACGATACTTACAATATTTTTTCTAGAACGTGACCTTACCCCCGGTTACGTACCAATGAGTCAGCCTATGATTGCTGACTCATTGGATATTGAGCTTATCCCATTGTATGATGAGGATAGTGTGCTGGAGGGGTATACTGCATTTGTTTTCACGCCTATCTGCGAAGAAGATAAATGCTACGCCGTAGAGATCGATTTCTTCTGGGACGCCATCGGGAGATATGATCACTATGACACCATTCCCGGGCAACCTTTGACCAAGCTGGAGCATGAACCTTTTACTCCTGAAGAATATGAAAAACTCCATCAGATTTTGAGCGAGCCGGCTTCTGTGCTGGCCAATTACAAGAAGGAGGACCTTGTTCAGGATATTGAGGAAGAAGGAGTGGATGGTGTTTCCGGAGCCACCATCAATGAGATCAAAGAAAGTGTGATCAGTGGCGCGGTTTATTCCTGCTATACTCTTTGGCACATTGTTCATGGAAAAGTGGTGGACAGCATTCAATCGCTGACATACAGGAGTCTCAATGATCAACTTGTAAAGAAGATGGTGCATCGGAAGGATCAACAGATCAACTACTTTCTCATCAATATTTTTTCTGAAGAAGATTTTCATAATTACCTTCCACACCTTTTATATACCATCGAAAATGGACAGGGGTACTATGCAAAAAATGCCATTGAAAAAATGCCTGCTTCTGTTTTCGAAGACGACCGGACACAAGATTTCTTTACTGAGCATTTTGAAAGCCTCAACTATTTTGCTCAGATATCACTGCTTAAAAAACTGGACCCCCAATCAATCAATAGCGAGCTGAAAACCACACTGCGAAACCACCTGAGCGAAAGAAACTCTCAGAAAAATGAACTGATTCGCATACTGATCGGGATAGAGAATAATTAATTCTTTTGAGGCCATCCAATTTATCGAAATATTATTCGGTAAAATACTGTATATCAATAATTTTCCTGTTTTAAATCTAAAAATCAAAAAATAGTTGTACATTAGATTTATTGTAATTAACCCATATATTAATCGCGCTTAATTTTCATTTTCATAACAGGAACCGCATAGTAAGAATATTTATCAATGTTCCGCACGCTGAAAGTGTTTTATGAATAGCGAATAATAATTTGTAGACCCTAACCGATATGATGGATTCCAGCTATTCAGGAAAAGATGATCTTTCAATCTGGAGAGATTTTGTTAGCGGGGATCGATCAGCACTTTCTTACATTTATTTCAAGTATGCCAAATACCTGCTTTCTTACGGGTATAAGATCTGCCGGGACAAGGAACTGGTCGAAGACAAGGTACAGGATTTATTTGTCCAGCTCTGGGCAAGGCATGATAGATTAGGGGATACAGATTCCATCAAGTTCTATTTATTCCGATCACTTCGTAGAAAGCTTGCAGAGTCTGTAAAAGTGGACAAACTCAGATATGCTGTAGGTTTAGAGATGATCGATCAATTTTCAGGACCTTTTGAAAACCAGTTAATCGAAATAGAGACCCGGTCGGAAAGAAAGAAACTTGTAGAGCAATTATTGGCCCATCTAAATGATAACCAAAGAGATATCTTACACCTCAAATATACTGTGGGACTATCCAACTGTGAAATCGCAGAAATACTAGGGATGGAGCATCAATCGGTGAAAAATGCTGTATTTAGGTCAATCAATAAGATTCGTAAGTTCCTTAGCAAACATCAGATTTCACTTTCCTCACTGACCCGAATCGGTTAGTAGTACGGCACACTAAGATTTTTTAAAAAAAAGTTTAGTAAAACTGAGTACCGATCAATTAGATCTCCCTTTATTCAATCATAGTTTGCTTTGCTATGCCTGCATCTTTGGAATTTATAGAAGAACTTGTTTGCGACGATCGGTTTTGCAAATACGTCCTGAATCCGGACAGCGAGACTGTTGATTTCTGGAATGAGTTCAGAAAGAATAATCCTGATAAAGAAGAAGAGATCCAGGAGGCCAGACAACTTGTGTTGTTGCTTGGCAATGAAAAAGATATACAAGATCGGGACACACTCAGCAAGACAGATGAAATCTGGCAAAAAATTCAAGGTGAAATAGATCACAAAGGCAATCGGCGTTCCAGGCCTTCATCACGTAATGAACTGCTCTTCTTCAGCTTGAAGGTGGCTGCGGTGTTGCTAGTGATGTTTTTCATTTCATTCCTGGTTATGGACATTCAGCCAACTTCAGACGAAGGGCAATTCAGCAAGACTGAAAACTATTTTCAGCGGGTGACTCAATATGGTCAGAAAGCAAGCTTTTACCTACCTGATGGCTCGCATGTCAATCTGAATGCTGGTTCAACCCTTTATTATTATGTCTGTAATGAGTGCAATACCAGGGAGCTGATCCTCGAAGGTGAAGCATTTTTTGATGTTAAAAGAGATACAGAAAGACCTTTCATCGTCAAGACCAGCAATCTATCGGCTACAGTGCTGGGTACCAGTTTCAATGTGAAGGCTTACCCGGAAGAAGACAAGACTGAGGTGGCGCTGGTTACCGGCAAAGTATCAGTTGCTGGTAAGAAAACCATCCCCACTGTTTTGACACCTCATGAAATGGCCACCTATCAGCATGATCGGCAAAAGACTACCGTCGGTGGATTTAACCTGGAAGAGATCACTGGGTGGAAAGATAAGATCCTGGTTTTTGAGGATGTCAGCTTTCGTGAGCTTACCGCCACACTTAGCAGATGGTACGGTGTTGAATTTATTATTTCTGATTCAGCAAGAAGTGTAAAAAAATTCATGAATCGAAAGGATTACAAAGGAAAGTATAACAACAAAAGTCTGGAGACGGTGCTGGAGGCGATTAGCTTCTCCTATGACTTTGATTATGAAATCAAGGATAAAAAAGTATGGATAAAATAATTAAACCGGAAGGAGGTATTTATAGAGAAACATGATCATTACTAAACCCCAAAGACAACAGTCAACCTGGAAAAAGTGCGATAGCTGCTAATTGAATCGCTTAAAAGCCTCAATCAACAACTACCCTTTTTGTCTTGGATAAAAATTTTATCAACTAAACTCAAATGTATGAAAATTAAACCTTTACAAATGGTCAGGATCATGACCATAAGAGCATTCGCGGTGATTTTACTGCAATGCTTCGCAATTACATTTCTGGTGGCAAAGGGAGGAGAAGCTCAAAAGGAGAAGAGCATTGAAAGCATTTATCTTTCATTGAAACTGGATGGAGAATCAATTACAGATGTCTTTCAAAAAATAGAAGAGAAGACACCATTCACATTTGCCTACAGAAAGAGCATAATCGACAATAAAATGAAGCTGGATGCCACATTCAGTGAAGAGTCATTGGCAAGCCTACTACGATTTGTTTCACAGAATACTGGCTTGAGCTTCAAGCGGGTGGATGAAACCATTCAGGTAAGTAAGTCATTCCTCTCTGAGCCATCCGTGGAAGAAGTAAACGCTCATGTGGAGCAAATAGACGTTAGAGGTAAGGTAGTAGATCAGAACGGTCAGGGCTTACCCGGGGTTTCTGTTATCGTACAGGGAACTACGTCTGGTACCACCACAGATGGTGATGGTATCTACCGACTGACTGTTCCTGAAGGCGCTACACTTGTTTACTCTTTTGTAGGATTTGAATCCCAGGAAGTAGCAGTAGCCAACCGATCGGTGATCGATATCACCATGAAGGAAGATATCGAATCTCTGGATGAGGTGGTAGTAACAGCGTTAGGTATTGAAAAAGACCAAAGAACGCTGGGATATGCCACTGCTAAGGTAGAACCGGAAGATTTCAACGTAAACCGTTCGCCAAATTTCATGAATACACTTCAGGGTAAAGTGGCCGGAGTTAACATTACCAACATGGGATCCGGTCCGCAAGGAAGTAGTAAGATCCGGATTAGAGGTGTATCATCTTTCGGAGGTAAAAACTCACCATTGATTGTAGTCAATGGGGTTCCTATTGACAACACCAATTTTGGTGTGAGAGGAGAAAGCAGCGAGGTTGGTAGCAACCGTATGTCTGATAGTGGTGATGGTTTGAGTAGTATCAACCCTGACGATATCACTTCTATGAATATCCTGAAAGGTGCAGCAGCATCAGCACTATATGGTTCACGAGCCAAGGATGGTGTAATTATGATCACCACCAGAAACAGGTCAGCCGGATCAGGTATTTCAGTGACCTACAATATGAACTATGTAAACGGAACACCATTAGACCTTACTGACTACCAATATGAATATGGTCAGGGTGAAGGTGGAGTAAGACCAAATGCCCCGGGTCCTACATCAGGTGTATGGAGTTTTGGTGAAAAAATGGGAGGTACACAAATCCTTTTTGATGGTGTAACAGCCCCATATCAACCGACTCCCGGAAAGATCCGACATTACTACAACAACAGCTCTACCCTGATGAATTCAGTGACAGTAGCCTCTGGTGGTGAGAATGGAGGGTTTAGTCTTTCAGTTTCCAATATGGATGCGACAGCTATTTTACCAGGTTCAAAATTCAACAGAAAAACCATTAACCTCGGTTTTACCCAAAAAATCAAAAAGCTGACTGTATCAGGAAATATGAACTACTCTTATGAGTACAGGAAAAATCCACCAAACATTGCAGAACAGGATTATAGCCCGGTAGTCATTTATACCTTGTCTTCTTCTATGCCAATGGATTTGCTGGAGCAATATTCCAGTGATGAAAATGGAGATGAGATCAGCTACTCCAGGTTTACCAACAGGACAAATCCATACTTTGCTTTGAAAAGATTCGAAAACAATTATAAAGACAGGATCTTTGGAAACATAACTGCAAAGTATAATCTAACTGACTGGTTGTATGTACAGGGAAGAGTAGGACAGGACTTCTTTTCCAGGGACGTAGATTATAACCTGCCAACAGGATCTCAAAGACAATCATCACCCCCTCCGGGATTTGTGAATGGACAATATGTGCAGGACCAAAGAAGGTATCGCGAAGTAAACTCCGACTTCCTGATTGGGCTTAGCAAGGATGTTGGCAATTTTGGAATTTCGGTCCTCATGGGTGGTAACAGTATGTATAGAAGATCTGACGTATATACCATCCTGGGTGAGAATTTCTTTACCAGAAACCTTTATACCATTGGTAATGCGAGTAAGCAGACACCAAACTATTCGCTTTCCGAGCGAAAAGTAAACTCCCTGTATGGATCTGCTGAGGTTTCATACAATGAATTTATTTATTTGAACGGAACGTTAAGGAATGACTGGTTTTCTACATTATCTCCGGAAAACAGAAGTATTCTTTACCCTTCAGTTACTACCAGTTTCATCTTTAGTGAGGCTCTGAAAGACGTGCTCCCTGACTGGATCACTTTTGGTAAGTTGAGACTTGCTTATGCTGAGGTGGGTAGTGATACGGATGTTAATCCATATTCAAATAACCTGTTTTATTCGATAAGCACCCAGCAACTGCTGAATCAGCCGGTTGGGAATATCAATGCCGGTACCATTCCTAACCCTGACCTGAAACCAATGAGGGTACAGGAAAATGAAATTGGGTTAGAGGTGACTTTATTTGATAACATCAACATTCAGGCATCCTATTACAACAAACTTTCTTCCGATCAGATCCTTACAGCTCAGATTTCTGATGCCTCCGGATTTGGAAACCAGTTGATCAATGTGGGAGAAAGCAGAAATAAAGGAGTTGAATTATTGGGATCATTCTACCCGGTAAGAAACAACAATTTCTCCTGGAATTTCATAGCTAATGGAGCATACAATGAATCAGAGGTTCTGAGTCTGGGTGATGATGTGGATGGAACATTTATTACTGTAGGTACAGCAGAATTTCACGGTGAGGTCAGACAAGTTGTTGGCCGCCCCATGGCACAGTTGTATGGATGGGGTTACCTGAGGGATGATCAGGGCAGAATTGTCTACGATGCCAACAATGGTAGACCTTTGAGGTCAGCAGATCAACTTGAATTTGGTAGTGCATTGCCTAAATGGGTTGGTGGTTTTACAAACGCATTTGAATTCAAAGGTATTACCGCTTCCTTCCTGATTGACTTTAAATTAGGACATAAGCTCATCTCCGGTACACATACCAATGCATACCGACATGGTTTGGATAAAGCTACACTACCGGGCCGAGAAGAAGGTTTCATTATTGGTGATGGAGTGAATCCGGATGGATCAATCAATGCTACTCCTGCAGCTATACAGCCTTTCTACGAAACCATCAGAAGTCACAGGATGTCTGAGCAGTCTGTGTTCAGAGCGGGTTCATGGCAGCTGAGACAAATCTCTGTTGGCTATGATTTCACCCGGTTTGTGACGGGTATCGATTTCATAAAGGGTTTGAAACTTGATCTGGTAGCCAACAACGTGGCGGTACTAAAACAATGGGTTCCTCACGTACACCCTGACCAAAACGGGATTATTGATGATAATAGAATAGGTCTTGAATCTACGGGTTTGCCTATTACCAGAGACATCGGATTTAATCTTAATGTTAAATTTTAATAGGAAGAGAAATGAAGAATATTATCAAATATATACTGAGTTCAATCCTGGTCATTACTATTTTTTCTTCATGTGATGAAGGATTTGATGAATTGAATACTGACCCCGTAAGGTTGACATCTATCGACCCCACGTTTCAGTTGAACAGGGCCATTATCAATGCTGCTCCGGGTTATGGAAATTTTACTTACGAGACGACCATCGTAAGGCAAATGATTACTCCGTTTATTGGGGTAGGTACTGGAGGAAACCTGAATCAGGACAACAGATCAGCTACACAGGAAAACTGGAATCATGGGTATGATACCAGTATAAAAAACCTGGTAGATGGAGTTGCTTCATTGGAAAAAGCCATTGAAGGTGGGGCAAATAAGACCAATTTGTTGTCAATCCTGAGGATTTGGAAAGCCTATGAATTCATGGTTTTGACAGATACTTATGGTGAGATTCCATATTCGCAGGCAGCACGCGGATTTTTGCAAGGAATAGCATTTCCTGAATACGACACTCAGGAAGCGATTTATGACGACATCCTCAGTGAACTGGAAGAAGCATCTGCAGCATTAAGTACTTCCGGCGATGCAATATCACAGGAAGTGATGTATGTAGCCGTAGGTGATCAAATCACCCGTTGGAAAAGGCTGGGGTACTCTTTGTTGCTTAGAGCTGCTATGCGTCTTTCCAAGGTGAATGCTACAAAAGCAGAGAACTATGCACAAATCGCCGTAGCCGGTGGATTGATGCAGTCAAATGATGACAATGCTGTTGTTCGTCATGATGCTAACTTCAGAAATAGTCTGGGCACTAACCTTAACGGTGGTCAGGCCGGATTCTATTATATCGACAGGGAGTTTATGGACTGGATGAAGAACAACAATGACCCCAGGTTGCCAGTGATTGCTACTCGATATGTTGGGGCAGCAACTAAAGGTGATCAGGTGCCGGGTACCGGAAGTAGCGATCCTGCAGATCAGATTGGTATGCCACAGGGTTTCGACAATACCACTATTCCAAGTCAGGTTACAGCAGATGGGCTTGCCAGCTTATATGACTATAGTGAAATGGACCGATTGCGGTTAGGAGCCCCTGAAGCACCCAACTTTTTGGTAACCTATTCTCAAACCATGTTGCTATACGCAGAAGCCATTACCCGAGGTTGGGTTACTGGTGATGCCGATGCTGCTTACGAAGCTGGTATCCGTGCGCATATGGAGCAATTGTCTATGTACCCCGGTGATACCGATGTGGATGAGACGGATATTGTGAATTATATCGCCGCTCATCCATTACAGGGAGGTACTGAGATTGAGCAGATCAATGAGCAATATTGGATGTCTTCTTACCTGAATGGCCATGAAGCATGGGCGAATTTCAGAAGAAGTGGTTATCCTGTTGTTCAGCCAAATCCATATCCTGGTTCTGAATTACAGACTGAGGATTTCATTAGAAGACTGACCTATCCAGACTCTGAAAGAACAGTGAACGCAGACAATTTGAATGTGGCCATTGGTCGTCAAGGTCCGGATAATCTGGAGACCCGTATTTGGTGGGATACACCATGATACGTTAAAAGCAATTTCTTGATTATTTTTAAACCAATTGGTCCTTAAACGGGCCAATTGGTTTCACAACCCCCGGGATAAGAAAATAAACCCAAAAAACGATTTAAACATTTTAACCCTTGGAAATTCCCTCTCTTACCAGTGACCCACTTTTCATCCTCGCTATTGGCATCCTTGTCGTAGTAGGTGGAATAATCGGATTCAGACTTCACGCTTTTTTGGCACTTCTGGTGGGTGCATTCGTCGTGGCTTTGCTCACTCCGGATGCTTCTATCGTGGCATATATCACGGGCAAGGGAGGTTCTCTGGCTGATGCTCAAAAGTTAATCAATCAGGATGTTGGTCTCCGCATTGCATCAGAGTTTGGAAGTACCTGTGGCAAGATTGGTATCCTGATCGCCATGGCTTCTATCATTGGCAAGACCATGCTGGAAAGTGGTGCTGCAGAAAAGATTGTCCGGTCTACCCTGAAACTTACGGGAGAAAGTAGGGCTCCACTAACCTTTCTTGGTAGTAGTTTCTTTATTGGTATTCCGGTATTCTTTGATACGGTATTTTACCTGATGGTTCCCCTGGCAAAAGCCATGGCCATGAGGATCAAAAAGAATTATTTACTCCTAATCCTTTGTACGGCTGCAGGTGCCGCCATGGCCAATTCATTGGTGCCCCCCACCCCTGGACCTCTTTTTCTGATCGCTGAGATGGATATACCCATCGGTATGATGATGGTTGGAGGTTTTTTAGTGGGGTCTATTACCATTGTAGCGGGATATTTTTACGCGGCCTGGGCCAACAAGAAATGGCCGGTTCCATTGAGAGATTCGATGGAGGCATCACTTGAAGAGATTAAAAAACTTTCTGAAAAAGATGGTAAAGATTTACCTCCAATCGGTTTAGCACTCCTGCCAATACTGATCCCTATCCTTTTGATAACCTTCAATGCCCTTGTAGAGACTTTTTCAGATGGGACCCAGACAGGCTTCTCCGCCATAGTGGGTGATACCTTAGGATTCCTTGGAGAAAAGAACCTGGCACTGGCTCTGGGAGCACTTTCCTCACTTCTTATTCTCGTGGTGCAGAAAAGCAGCAATAAAGAAGGACTAAAAAAATCCGTTCAAACAGCCTTGATGAGCGGCGGTGTAATCATTCTGATAACCGCTGCCGGGGGTGCATTTGGCGGAATGTTGCAACAAACAGCCATCAGTACCCGCATCGCAGAACTGACAAGTGGCTATCAGATGGCTTTGATACCACTGGCATTCCTCATCACCGCGATTGTGAGAACTGCTCAGGGATCTGCTACGGTGGCCATGATCACAGCCTCTGGAATTCTATCCGGTATGGCTACATCCATGTCACTTGAATACCATCAATTGTACATCGGTCTGGCTATCGCCTGCGGATCAAAGCTCATACCATGGATGAATGACAGCGGTTTCTGGATTGTATGTAAAATGAGTAACCTGACTGAGCAGGAAGCCCTCAAGACTTTTTCACCCCTCTTGACAATCATGGGCATAGTGGGGCTGATAGTGATCCTGATTGCAGCAAACATTTTTCCACTCATATAGCCCCATTTGATCAGATTCAATAAATGATATTATAACTCAAAACATATGAAAAACATTAATAGAAGAAAGGCCCTTTCATCGATGATCACGACCTCCATTGGTACTACTGCGGTAGTAGGGTCAATGGGCTCAGTAGTATCTTCATGTGCACAACCGCAGCCTGAGCAGGCTCCCCAGGCAGCAAAGGAAAAAAAGCCGATGCTGATGAAAGTTGGGTGCCAGCATGGTGGAACTGGTAAAGAAAATCTCGAATTCCTGGCCAGACACGGAGTGTTCAATATGGACGGGGGTTCCCCCAAGGTGATTCCTGGGGTTGGCTGGGATCTGGAAGATTCACTGGCCAAAAAGGAAGCCTGCGAAAAATATGGGATCAGCCTGGACGCATATCATTTACCGCTTTCGTCTGCAGGATATAAGAGAGTAGCTACCCCCAATATTATGCTGGCCAAAGATCCTGAACGCGACAAGGAAATCGAAATGATCCAACAGATGATTTCAGTGGCCGGAAAGACAGGCATAAAAGTATTGCTTTACAATACCATTATCATGGAAATTCTCAGGACAGGTAGGACCACAGACCCCACCCGGGGTAATGCATCTTACAGCACCTGGAATTATGAAGAAGCCATAAAACGAGGAATGGACAAAGAAACTGTTCCAGGCGCTCCCATTTCTATCGATGATCTCTATGAGCGTATCACTTACTTCCTGGATAGGGTCTTGCCAGTAGCAGAGGAATACAACGTGAAATTAGGAAACCACATAGCAGACCCTCCGGCCCCGGCAGGGTACAGAGGGATGACCAGATGGAACAGCCCGGCAGTATTTGAAGGCATCAAAAGGTTTGGACAGTTGTATGATAGCCCGTCACACGGTTTTAATCTTTGTCTCGGGTCTACAGCCGAGGGCCTCAAAGATCCAAAAACGGAAATTCTACCAATTATCCGATGGGTAGGTGAGCGCAAGCAGATCTTCAATATTCACCTCAGGAATATCAAAGGTGGTTATAACGACTTCATGGAGGTTTACCCGGACAATGGGGATATGGATTTTGTGGCCATCATCAGAGAATTGCGCGAGGTAGGTTATGATGGTATGGTGATGCCAGATCATATTCCTCACCATGAAGATCCGGCAAGTGGTCTTCAGGGGCATGCATTTGCGTTTGGTCATATCAAAGGGATTATGGCAGCGTTGGATAGTGAAGCTTAACTAGAATAATCTGCCAGATAGTGGATCGCAGGAATTTTTTTGGGAAAGCATTGGGGCTTGGAGCAGCAACTGCATTCAATTTTAAGGGATTTGACATTGTAGCGAAAAGCAGTCCAAAAGCATCAGAGAAGATAAATGATCTGGTGGAGTGGAATGTTCATTTCTTTAGTTCAGACACGAAGAAATATCCATTTCATCGTGATGCAACCTATAAACCAGATGCCAGTAAGTTTCCAAAAGACCCTCTTAAAACGTATTTATCGCATTTAGATAAGGAAGGTATTGGCAGGGGAGTAGTTGTTCAACCTGAACCATATGGTGATGATCACTCACTGCTATTAGACTGTCTTGAAAAGGAACCTTCCAGGCTGCGGGGTACAAGCCTGTTTTATCCGAAGGATTCATTGGCACCCATGAAGCTCGCATCTCTGGTCAGGGCACATCCTGAAATTGTGGCAACCCGTTTTCATGCGCATCGGGGAAAAGAAAGCTATCTGGATTCATTTGCAGATTCCGGTGTGAGGGCACTCTGGAAGCAGGCCGTAGACCTGGATATTATCATCGAACTACACATTGGTCCTAACTACGCCCGGCAGGTAAGAAAAGCCATTGAGGCATTCCCAGGTTGTAAAGTGCTCATCGATCATTTTGCAGAACCTCATATGGGGGATGCAGTAGAGTTTGCTCATGTCCTTGCACTGGCAGAGCTACCCAATGTATATATGAAATTTTCAGGATTAGGGCATTTTGCTGATGATAGCCCGGATTACACAAGTGCAAGGCCTTTTACCAGGCAGGTATTACAGGCTTTTGGCCCCGACAAGATGGTCATGGGCGGTGTGTCTTTGAACACCATCGATGTACATATGAAAGACTATTCCGAGGAGGAAAAATCCAAAGTGACAGGAAAAAATATTCTTAAATTACTGAGCTGGAATTAATTGATGAAAAATCGTAAAACGAAGAATTTTTTATATGAACGGGCTTAAGATTAAGGATATTATTATCACTCCAATAGCAACGGTAGATCCACCATTACTAAATGCAGCAGGGCTCCATGCACCCTATGCCTTGAGAACTATTTTGGAGATCGTCACGCATGACAACATAGTAGGGATAAGTGAAATACCAGGAAATGTAGAGATCAATGAGGCACTGGAGGAGATGGCAGGGTTGCTCATTGGAATGGATCCCTTCCATCTGAATGCCATAAGGGATAAAATAGAGAGTCATTTTGATGAAGAGACCACGCACCAACGAGGTGACACTCCGTGGGATCAGCGGAAGATAGTCCATGTGTTTAGCAGCGTTGAAGTAGCCTGTATGGACATCATGGGCAAAGTGCTTGAGCGTCCAGTGGTAGATCTGTTAGGAGGAAAGCGAAGAGATCTTGTGCCCTTCGCGGCTTATTTATTTTATAAATACGAAGGTGCTGGTGGAGAGCTTGAGTTTGGGATAGACCCAAAGGCAACAGGCTGGGCTGCAGCTCGTCAAAAGGAAGCCATTACCCCACAGGGCATAGTTGATCAGGCCATTGCCATGGTGAAGGAATTTGGTTTTAAATCCATAAAACTTAAAGGGGGAGCCTTTGAGCCTGCGCAGGAAGTAGCCGCAATGAAAGCCTTATATGATCATTTTGGACCCTATGTTCCTCTACGACATGATCCTAATGCCATCTGGAAGGTGGATACGGCACTCAAGTACGGGCAAATGATGGAAGGTATCCTGGAATACTGGGAAGATCCTGTGAGAGGGCAGGAAAATATGGCTCGGGTAAGAAAGAAACTGAAGATGCCGCTTGCTACCAATATGTGTACTACAAGTTTTGAGGATATACCCGGAAGTATAGCATTGGGCTCTGAAGATATTATACTTAGTGACCACCACTTCTGGGGTGGGTTGAGAAGCTCTATGGAACTGGCAAAGCTATGTGAACCATTTGGTCGGAAGCTTTCGATGCACTCCAATAGCCACCTGGGGATATCCCTTGCCGCCATGGTTCATCTGGGTGCTGCACTGCCGGAAGTCCCATATGCTTTGGATACGCATTATCCGTGGCAATCAGAAGAAGTGATCGTCGGTGGGCGGATCAAATTTGAAGAAGGATCGGTGCGCGTACCTGACGGGCCGGGTCTTGGGGTAGAGATTGACAGGCAGGTGCTTAAGAAGCTTCATGAAAACTTCATAAAGTGTGGTTTGACAAAACGTGATGACCTGGTGGAGATGAGAAAAGTGGTGCCGGACTGGGAATTCAAAAAAGTAAGGTGGTAATCCATATACGACAAAAACAATTCATATAATTAAATAACTAGCAACATGACTCTAAAAAAAGAAAGATTAAAAGCCCTTATGAAAGATCCCTATGAAGAGCAATCAAATAACCAAAATGGGAGGCGATCATTTTTCAAGAAGGCAGGAATTGGTGGACTTAGTTTAGCAGCACTTTCTACGGCACCTATTGAGGATGTGCTGGCAGAGTCGGCGAAAAACGTGAACCGAAGCTCAGCGCCATCAGATCTGAAGATCACTGATATGCGTATCGCCGAAGTTACTGATGTGATGTTCCGTACTCCAATTGTGAAATTATATACCAACCAGGGTATTGTAGGATATGGAGATGTGCGGGATGGAGCTGCTAAAGAATATGCCCTATTTCTGAAAAGCAGAATTCTTGGCGAAAACCCATGCAATGTAGAAAGATTGTTTAAGATCATTGAACAATTTGGTGGTCACGCCCGACAAGGAGGAGGAGTGTGCGGCGTGGAAATGGCCCTTTGGGACCTGGCTGGGAAGGCATACGGTGTGCCGGTCTACCAGATGTTGGGTGGTAAATACAGAGATCGTGTGAGGGTCTATTGTGATACCACAACCTCTCCGGACCCTGCAGTGTATGCCAAGCGTATGCAGGAAAGGATTGATAAGGGGTATACCGCACTGAAGATGGATATTGGGATCAATTTAATAAAAGACATTCCCGGCGCGGTGATCAATAATGCCGGTGGAAAATTTGACCCTTATCAATATGAATACAGAAAGTATAATTTAACACAACATCCTTTCACCAGGATTCAGGTGACTGACAAAGGAATTGATAAGCTCATGGAATTCCTTGATGTGATGAGATCTCAGATCGGATATGAGATCCCTATGGGAACTGACCATTGGGGGCACTTTGGGGTGAATGAAGCCATTAAGCTGGCAAGAGCTGCTGAAAAGTACAATTTAGCTTACATGGAGGACCTGATCCCCTGGCATTATATGGAGCAATGGAAGGAAATTTCCATGTCCACAACCACACCAACGCAAACCGGGGAGGATATTTATACCCTTAAGCGAGGCTTTAAGCAACTCATTGATATGCGTGCGGTAGATATCGTTCACCCGGACCCCAACACATCAGGTGGAATCCTCGAAACCAAAAAGATTGGGGATTATGCCTCAGAAAATGGGGTTGGTTTTATGCATCACCATGCTTCAGGACCTGTTTCATTCCTGGGATGTGTACACAGTGCAGCGGCTACGGAAAATTTCATGTGGCTGGAACATCATGCTGTCGACAAAGCGGACTGGGAAAAACTGGTTACCGGGTTTGACGGACCGATTGTAGAGAATGGCTATGTTAAGGTACCTGAGAAACCAGGAATTGGAGTTGAGTATGATGAAGACATGCTTAAAAAATACCTGGTGAAAGGTGAGAAGCTGTTTGCTCCAACGCCGGAGTGGGACAACATCCGTGCCTGGGACAGGACCTGGAGTTAAGCAATCACTATAGGCATATTTATATTGGACAGTAAGAGTACGCTTTTACTGTCCTTTTATTTTATACATACTTACTGTGTTGGACATCCCAAAAACATCTAAATTTATCACAGCGATATCAGTGTGTTAAACAACCAGAAAATCATGAAAAAGCTACATTCCTACCAACTCTTTATGGGTTTTGTTTTATTCCTTATCGGCTGTCAGTCCGGAGCTAAAAAGGAGGCGAAAGACGAGGAAACGACCTTAACTACCGAAGAGATACTCAATGAATCAAAAGAGGATCTGGCCAAGAGGATGGAATGGTGGACTGATGCCAAGTTTGGGATGTTTATCCATTGGGGACCCTACGCGGTACCTGCAGGAGAATACAAAGGAGAGACGGTTAAAGGGATTGCTGAGTGGATCATGCACCGCGCTTCAATACCTGTGGCAGAGTATGAGAAGTATTCCCGCCAGTTTAACCCGGAGAAATATGATGCTGATGAATGGGTAAGGATAGCTAAAGATGCCGGCATGAAGTACCTTGTGATTACCTCCAAACACCACGATGGGTTCAGTTTGTGGGATTCCGAGGTTAGCAAATACGATGTAATGGACTTTTCTCCAATCCAACGTGATTTGCTTGAGGAGTTGAAAAAGGCCTGTGACAAATATGATGTAAAACTCTGTTTTTATCACTCCATCATGGACTGGCACCATCCGGATGCTCAGGCGCCACATTACCCGGAATACAATACCAAAGAAAAGCAGAACCCGAACTTCCAGCGCTATGTAGACAACTATCTATACCCTCAGTTGACCGAACTTGTAGAAAAATATGACCCACACGTTTTATGGTTTGATGGGGAGTGGATCCCGGAATGGACCCATGAACATGGAGTAGCATTGTATACATACCTGCGTAAACTCAATCCTGACCTGATCATCAATAACAGGGTAGATAAAGGAAGACAAGGCATGCAGGGAATGAATAAAGGGGATGAGTACCTCGGAGATTTTGGTACTCCCGAACAGGAAATTCTGGAAGGAACCAGTGAGTTTTATTGGGAATCCTGCATGACGATGAACGACAGCTGGGGCTACAAGCTGAAGGACGACAACTGGAAGTCTGATGAGATGCTAATCCATAATCTTGTGGATATTGTGGCCAAAGGGGGTAACTACCTGCTCAATGTAGGACCTACGGCAGAAGGACTGATCCCGGGTCCAAGTGTGGAGCGACTGGCATCCATTGGCAAGTGGATGAAAGTCAATCAGGAGGCCATCTATGAAACAGAGATTTTCGAAGGTGGTTATAAGCAAGGAGAGGACATCCGTTTTACCAGCAAGGATGATGGTGCCACTTTATATGCGATATCGTTAAAGAAACCAGGAAAGAAACTTACGTTGGAGGGAATAAACCCCCTGGAAGGCTCTGATATTCAATTATTGGGCAGTAACATGAAGTTGACCTGGTCTATGGAGGGCAATGACCTGGCGATAAGTCATCCTGAGGCGGTCTCGTCTGACCTACAACATGCTTGGACATACAAAATCAAATTGGCGGAATAAGTTTATCGGCAAATAGTCAGAAAAATCTTTTTCGGAAGAAGCAGATATTTTTTTGTAAGTCTGCTTCCTCAGGACTTACTTTGAGCTGAAACCACGGGGTGCTGCAATAGCGGCTGAGATTTTAAACCCGTAGGACCTGATCCGGATAATACCTGCGCAGGCAATGGTTAGAGATTTTCTTAAGGACTCTACTCCTACAAATCGCATCTGTTATCCGGCTCCGGAATTTATTAACAGATAAACATTACAAGATGGCATTTGAAGAGCTTGTGAAGCAGGACCTAACCAATTGGCAGGGCCGAAAGGAGTGGTTTTTTAACAGGGAGCATACGGATACCTATGAGTTGTGGTATGAAGGAAGGTATAAACGTGCCGAATTATTTCAGAAGAAGGTCATGGCTGATCGGCTGAAAAAAGATGATCGTATAAAGACTTTACTGGAGTTTGGTTGTGGGACGACACGTTTCACCCGTTGGTGGCATGAAATAGGGATTGAGGCGACGGGAGGAGATATCAGCCCGTTTATGCTCGCACAGGGCCGTCAGCTTTTTGATGGAGACCTGGTACTGGCCGATTCGCATCATATGCCTTTCAAAGACAACATGTTCGATGCTGTTGCATTCATCACCACGTTCGAATACTATAAAGATCCGGTCAAGGTGATTCGCGAAGCTGCACGTGTTGGTAAATATGGGATCGCCTTTGGGATGATGAACCGTAACACAACCAAATATATCCGCAGACGTACTCAGCAAATGCTTGGGAAGAATCCTTTCTATGTGACGGCTAATTTCTACACACCCAAATCGCTCATAAAAGTGATTGATGAAGCCCTGGAGGGTGAAGATTACACAGTAGAGTGGCAATGTACCGGATTACCTAAATGGTTCCCGGTTCAGGAGTGGCATGTGCCTATCGGTGACTTTTTTGGTGTTTACGTGAAGCGGAATCCAAAATGATTGATTTTCCGGAGGTAGGTAAGATCCAGGACGATTTTTTGAAATCCCATGTGTTTCCTGCTAGTGGAGCGGTACGTGGTGAAGTATTCAAAGGGCCTAAATATGGAGTAGATACCAGTGTGGTTAATATTACGGAAAGCCTTTCATTAATTACTGCCACCGACCCGGCTTCGTTGATTCCAACATTAGGGTTGAAAGAATCTGCCTGGCTCACGGTACACCTTGTTGCTTCTGATATTGCCACAGCAGGGAGTATGCCGCAGTATGCGCAATTTTGCTTGAATCTCCCTGAGTATATCACAGCAGCGCAATTTGATGAGTATTGGGGATGGGTGAGTACCTTTTGCGAAGAGCTGGGAGTAGCCATTACCGGAGGGCATACAGGAAAGGTCCAGGGTCAAAATAGTACGGTATCCGGTGGTGTAACCATGTTTAGCTGTGTAGAAACCAATTCCGTTCTTACCAGCGATATGGCAAAGCCAGGTGATGATCTGATCCTCGTCAAAGAGCCTGCCATTATCAGCACTGCCATACTCGCACTGAGTTTTCCTGAGACCATTGCCAACGCCTGTGGAGAGGAAGTACTCAGGAAAGGACAGGAGTTATTTTATCAATCATCTGCCGTTCAGGTGGCGAATGATGCTGTCAGTTTGGGTATTCACGAGGACGGTATACGGGCCATGCATGATGCCACTGAATGCGGGGTGATGGGTGCAACCATAGAGATGATGATGGCTGCAGCATGTGGAGTTGAAATATATGAGGATAGATTGGTCAAGGGGGAGGTTCAGCAAATGATTGGAGACCTGTTCGACTACGACCCTCTATACACTGTTGGAGCTGGAGCTTTGCTGATTTCAGCAAATGCCAAACACAGTGAAAGAATTACTCAGTCACTTGCAGGGAAGGGTTATCCGGTCCAAATTATTGGTAAAGTGAAAGAAAAGGAACATGGTATGCTTTTGATGGGTAAGGAGAAAAAACAGTTGAAACACCCGGGGACAGACCCATACTGGAATGTGTTTTTTGATTCACTGAAAAAGGGATTGAAATGAAAAAGGAAATATCAGGTTTATATCTGGTTGTTGATCCAAAAATGGGGATGGAATATCTGGAGTCCAGGGTGAGTGCCATTGTCAAAGGTGGCATAAGTGTGATTCAGGTATGGGACCATTGGGACAAAAATCAAGATAAAATGACGTTCATCACAAAACTTCGCTCACTGGCGGGGGGTGTACCGGTGATCATCAACAATGATCTTGGGCTTGCATTGACCACAAATGCTGATGGCGTTCACTTTGACCGGCTGGACCAGGTGCCGGATGCTATGCCTGAACAGCTGATGGTGGGTGTGACGTTATCCGACCGGGTAGATTGGGGATCTTTGAATAAGAGACCCGTTGACTATATAAGCTTTTGCTCCATGTTCCCATCCTCTTCAACGGATACCTGTGCCCTGGTAGATTTTCAGGTTGTTCGTGAAGCAAAGGATAAATTTTATGGAAGTGTCTTTGCTTCAGGCGGCATTTCCCTGGATAATGCGGATCAGATACTCGACCTGGGTGTTTCCGGAATAGCCCTGATTTCCGGCCTGCTCAAAGCCAAAGATCCTGAGAAAGCCACCAAAGCATTTGTTGATAAATTGAATAAAAAATGAAGTTAGAATTTTATAAGAAATTGTGTTGCCCGTTTGATAAAGAAGACCTTAAGCTGGAGGTATTTGAAGAAGCTGATGGAGAAATAAAAGAAGCGTTGATGACATGCAGTCATTGCCAGCGTTATTACCCGGTGATATTCGGGATCCCAATCATGTCACCCGATGAGTACAGACAACCGGAACTGGAGGCACCGATACTCAAGCGATGGGGGTATCAGATCAGCGACAAAAAACCTCAGCAGCTACTTCAGTAAAGAATTCGATGAAGCGAGCCTTAGTCTTTTAGCTGTTCCATTGCTTTGAGTACCGCCTCAGCTTCTACGACCTTTTGATCGCTCATGGCCCGGTTGATTGTTGAAAGTCGATGTGCTTCTTTCATCAACTTCTGATATTTGTCATGAAGTTTGTCCTTTTTTGATTTGAAGAGTCCTAACATAGTTTTTAGTTTTTAATTACTGACATGCCGCCATCCACATGAAGGATTTGACCTGTCACATAGGATGAATCGGATTTTAATAAGTAACATGCGGCCTGAGCAATATCTGTAGCTTCAGCCACACGTTTAAAGGGGTTTTGTTCTGAAAGTGCTTTTCTTCTTTGATCGTTGGAAAGTAATTTGCCAGCGAGGGGAGTATCAGTTAAGGAAGGTGCTATGGCATTTACACGGATATTAGGAGCCAGCTCTGCTGCCAGTGCCCTGGTTAGCCCTTCGACTGCACCTTTGGAGGAAGACACGAGACTGTGAAAGTTGAATCCATTTTGTACGGCTACTGTAGAGAATAGTACAATAGATGATTGTTCTGCTTTTTTTAACCTGGGAAGGAGTTCCTGGATGATTCTCACAGCACTTGTTACCTGCAGCCTGTAGTCATTGATAAAGTCCTCTTCGCTAAATCTCTGAAAGGGTTTCAGCTGTATGCTTCCCGGACAGTATACCAATCCGTGTAAGGTATCAGGGAGTAGGTCCAGGTCATATTGGTCATCCAATACATCGAGATGAAAATATTGAACCGAATTTAGATTCTCCCTTTTAGTGGAGTTGTAGGTAGCAAACACCTGGTCGTCCGTGTCTTTCAAAAGGTTGACCAGAGATTGACCAATGCCTGATGAACCGCCAATGATAAGATAATTATGCATGGTAGAAAATCTTGATTAATGCTTTCCTGTGATTAAGTATATCAGGATGTTCAACCGGATGTATTACCTTAATGTTTATAAAAACTTTTCCCCTTAAATGACAAATGACCTGACTATGATACGGATTGAAAGAAATTTTTGGAGGTTAGCCCCTTTAATGTTTTTACTGATTTTAAGCTTTAAAGCAAGTGCTCAGCACGCCAATGTGCGGTTAGAAAACCCCATTTCTGTATCATATATTAAGACTAATCTTGCCCGCACTTCACCAAAACTCATATTGACTCCACAGATAGAGCGGGAATTAAAGCAGAAATTAAAGACCGACCAACTGGTACAAAATTACTACAGGTATTTAACCAGGGAAGCGGATACGATTTTGACAAAACCCTTGCTTAAGCGTGAGTTGGAGGGATTCAGGCTATTGTTTGTATCCAGAGAGATGCTTAAACGGATGACCACGCTGTGCATGGTATACAGGATCGACAAGAACCCTGAGATATTGAATCGGATTGATGCCGAACTCAAAGCAGTATGTGATTTTATCGACTGGAACCCACAACATTTTCTGGACATAGCCGAAATGTCGTTGGCAGTCGCTCTGGCAGTAGATTGGATTGGAAATGCCCTTCCTCCGGAGACTGTACGTGTAGCCAAAACGGCTTTAATAGAAAAAGGCATCAATCCAAGCTTTAATGAGCAGGGTAAGAGGATGTTTTGGATCAATAGTTCGAATAATTGGAATGCGGTGTGCCATGGAGGTATGATCGCTGCTTCATTGGTCATCGCAGATGAAAACCCCGCAATAGCAGCAAAAACCATTTCAAGAGCACTAGATAAGTTACCCAACTCCCTGAAGGAATACGCTCCGGATGGAATTTATCCCGAGGGCCCCACCTATTGGGGTTATGGCACCGGATACTCAGTGATCGCGGCAAATACGTTGACCACAGCTCTGGGAAAGGACTTCGGCATCTCCGATAGCCCGGGTTTTCTGGAAAGCGGAATTTTCAATCTTCATGTTACAGCCCCTTCCGGGTACTTTTTCAATTTTGCGGATTCAGGTGACAAAAAAGACGGGGATGATTCCGTACTGCGAACATGGTTTGCAGCGAAAACAGGTGACAAAGTTTATTTTGATCAGGAATTTTATGAAAATCCTCAGGACGCCGGCCGGTTCGCCGGGCTCGCATTGATATGGCTTTCTCAATACAAAGAAAAAAAGGCCACAGCATTACCTGCCAATTGGTATGGGAATGGATCAAACCCGGTAGCAGTCTTCAGGGGGCAGGGGGACAATCCCAACCAGTTTTTCCTAGCCGCAAAGGGGGGAAGGGCATCATTGAGTCATGGGAATATGGATGCCGGAACATTCGTGTTTGATTTGGACGGTGTTAGGTGGGTGCTCGACCCGGGAAATCAAAGGTATTATTTGCTCAACAAGATCGGGTTCAACTTGGCTGGTCATTGTCAGGATTGTCCACGATGGACATTACTCACAAAAAACAATCAGGGTCATAGCACCATCACGGTTAATAATGCTGATTTTGACGTAGCTGGACAGGCCAGTATTGTTGATTTCAAAGATGGTCAACAGCCCGAGGTTACCATTGACATGACGGATCTTTATTTCGGGAATATCCACTCCGTCAAACGCAGGTTTGTCAAAGAAAGCGATCGATCCATTTTGGTTGAGGACAACATCATAACCAATGATTCCACACAAAGCATTACCTGGGGGCTGATGACACAAGCAGCAATCAGGTTAACAAAAGATGGTGCTGTTTTAAACCAGGATGGAAAAGAACTAAGGCTTACTATTCTGGATCCGAAAGGTCTTTCACTTTCAGTCATTTCACTTGATCCGCCACCTTTGGAGATAGATAAAACCATCGAAAACCTGAAGCGAATTGAAATCAGGATGCCAGCTTATATTTTAGACGAAAGGCAGGGACTCATTCGGGTTCGGTTGGCCATGGATTAAAACACGGCTCTGAAAATCAAGCTGGAGAATTCAACAGGTATGATCACATCTTACCTGTAAATAAATGAAGGTATGTGTGGTGAAAGATTTTCTCCTTCACCACATACTGGTATTTTAGATAAACTTCTGCTTTTGAGCGCCCAGCTTTTCGATAGAAAGTTCAACCACATCTCCTTTTTTCAGGTACTGTGGAGGGTTGAAACCAAGACCTACTCCCGGAGGTGTACCGGTTGAGATGACATCTCCTGCTTCCAGCATCATATATTGAGAGAGGTAATGCACCAAAAAAGCAGGTTTGAAAATCATGGTTCCGGTGTTCCCATTTTGTTTGGGCTCACCATTTACGCTTAGTTTCATTGCCAGATTATTGAAATCACCTACTTCATCTTTTGTAACAAGATAAGGTCCGAGGGGACTGAATTTAGGGCATGATTTACCTTTTACCCATTGTCCGCCGTGCTCAAGTTGATAAGCTCTTTCAGACAGGTCATTCATCACGGCAAAACCCGCTATCGCATCGAGTGCCTCCTTTTCATCATTCAGGTAAGAAACGTCTTTATTAAGAATGATGGCAAGCTCCACTTCCCAGTCAGATTTTTTGCTGTTTTTTGGAATAGGGATATCATCATTGGGTCCGGTCAAGGTATTGGTAGCCTTCATGAAAATGATAGGCTGTTTGGGGACTTCCATCCCGGATTCTGCAGCATGGTCAGAATAGTTTAGCCCGATACACATGATCATACCCGGTCTGGCGACACAGGGAGCCCATCTTTCAGCATCTGGCACATCAGGGAGGTTAGAGATATCGATTTTCTTCAATTGTTCTAATCCACCATTGTTAAAAAAGCTTCTATTCCAGTCGCTAAAATGCGCGGAACAATCTTTTCTTTTACCATCCACCAGAATACCTGGTTTTTCGGCACCTTCTTTCCCGAATCGTAATAATTTCATCTTTTAGCTATTTAAGGTAATGAATCCACCATCGATAGGATAGATGGATCCGGTGATAAATGAGGCCTCATCACTACACAGATACTGAATAAGGCCAGCAATTTCTTCAGGTTTGCCCATTCTTCCTATGGGTTGAGTCTTTGAAAGCTTTTCAAACATCTCCTGTTCTTTCCCCGGGTAGTTTTTCTTAATGAAGTTGTCCACAAAAGGGGTATGAACTCTCCCTGGAGCAATCGCATTGCAACGGATGTTGTCAGCAAGGTAATCCTTGGCAACCGAAAGTGTCATGGCAGAAACAGCCCCTTTGCTCATAGAGTAGGCAAACCTATCCTGAATCCCAAGCTCTGCGGCCACGGACGACATATTGATAATAGCGCCACCACCACTCTTTTGCATAAACGGAATGCAAACATTCAAACAATGGAAGACTCCCTTGACGTTTACATCTACTATCTTTTGAAAATCTTCCGGCGAGGTATTGGTCGCAGTGCCTATATGAGCTATCCCGGCATTATTGATCAGGATATCTATTTTACCTGATTTCTCATAGATGTCTCCAATGGTCTGCTTCACTTCTTCATAGGAAGCAATGTTGCAATTGACATAGGTTGCCTTAAATCCCTGATCAGTAATTTCCTTTTGGAGGTTCTGTCCTTCTGAGTCATCGATATCGAGGAAGAATACATTAGCTCCACTCTTGGCGATTAATTGAGTGGCGGCCTTTCCAATTCCTTTTGATCCGCCTGTAATGATGGCTGTCTTATTTTCGAGAGTATACAATGCTTTTTATTTGAGTTTCGAATATAGCAAACCATTTTGTTTGGATTGGTATAAAAACAAAAGTTCAAACCAACTTGGAATCTTTGTGAGCTAAATAATTGGATTGTATCGACTCTTTTAAGTGCTGGAACTGAACTGGATTTTAGGTGGGATGTTCTTGTAAATCAGCCGCTTTCCCTGCCTTTTATTTTAATAGAATATTGAATAGGCTCCAAGTATTATGATGGGAGATTCAGGTGGTTGCTTTTACACTGGTTTTCTTCTTTTCGTCCATTTTTGCAATATTCATAATGGTTGCCAGAGATGGGTGAAAAGCAATAATTCCGGCCTTTTATAAATTCTTGAAAAAAGTAAAACATTTTGCTTCAAAAAGGGTTGTTTTTACGATCAAGGCAAATGTGCGCGCACACATGATTATTTTTTTATTTTGTTTTTGTGAATTCTATGTGTATTTTGGTTTCAAAATCCCTTAAATTGTATGAGGTTTCCAAAAGAGAGTAAGCACACTATAAGTACAAAAAATGGTGACTTTTGGAAAGGGGCAGTATTTAGGAAAAGCAAAACCTGAATTCATGCCATAATTGTCCGGAAATAAATCCCGGATTCTGATATTTATTCTACTATCAACTAATTACTATGAAAAATTTTAATTTATGAAGCACAAGTACAGTAAAGAAAGTCGGCTTATGGCTGGCTTTGATTCTAAAGTTGATTTCAGGAATCCCTGGAGTAGCGGAAGAGTTATTTTACGGTTTCTGGTCATGATAACCATGTTATTTTCACTTCAGGCATACGCACAGAATGTTGTGAGAGGAACTATCGTAGACGAAGGAAACGGGGAAGCTTTGCCTGGTGTGGCGGTTCAAATTAAGGGGACGCCCTCAGGTGTTGTAACTGATATAGACGGAAAATACAGCATCACAGCATCTTCCGATGATGTATTGGTTCTTTCTTTTGTTGGATTTAAAACTACTGAGGTACCAGTCAATAATAGGACGGTTATTGATATTTCTCTGTCCCCTGATCTGACAGAATTATCGGAGGTTGTAGTAACAGCTTTTGGTATCGCTCAGGAGAAGAAGCAGTTGGGATATGCGGTTACAGAGCTTGAAGGAGATAATTTTACGAAATCCAGAGCGATCAACCTGGGCACTGCACTCACAGGTAAAGTTGCAGGAGTGAACGTAAGTCCTCCAGCCACTGGAGCTGCCGGTTCTTCCAGGGTCGTGATCAGAGGTGGATCATCACTTACTGGAAATGATCAGCCATTATATGTAGTGAATGGTATTCCTATTGACAATTCTAACCTGGGTTCCGCGGGAATGTGGGGTGGAAATGACAATGGGGACGGACTCGCTTCCTTGAACCCGGACGACATCGAAAGCCTCACTGTATTGAAAGGAGCAACTGCTTCTGCTTTGTACGGGTCACGAGCATCCAATGGGGTAATATTGATCACTACAAAGTCTGGTCAGGCTGGTGAAATGCAAGTAACATTTAACTCTAATTTCACTATGGACAGGGTTTATGATCTGACAGACTTCCAAAATGAATATGGAACCGGTTCGAACGGACTTGCTCCTACAAGTCAAAGCAGTGCTTTAGATAATGGCCAGGTATCCTGGGGAGCCAGACTTGATGGAAGTAGCGTCATTCAGTTTGATGGTGTTTCAAGACCCTACTCTGATCTTGGTGAAACCATCAATGATTTCTATAACACAGGATACACATGGACAAATACTCTTGGATTATCAGGCGGAACTCAGAATATGAACTACAGGATCTCTGCATCTGATTTGAGTAATGAGGACATTGTGCCAAATTCTGGCTATAACAGAAGAATGTTGAATGCTAACATTGGTGGTAAATTCGATAGGCTCGAGGCACAAATCACTGTTCAGTATTCCAAGGAGAATGCCAAGAACAGGCCAAGACTGTCAGATTCTCCTGGAAATGCCAATGCTACGGTGATGATGAAAGCACCTAACATTTCTTTCGAGGATATGAAAGGTCCTACGGATAAATTGGGAGCTGCAGCGGATGGAACGGAGCTGAGACACCAGGGAAATACGTTTGCGCAAAACCCTTACTGGGCTGCTTATCAGTATGAAAGGCTTGATGATAAAGACAGGATCCTTGGTAATGCTCAATTGAAATATAATATCACTGACTGGTTATATATACAGGGTCGCGTGGGAACTGACGTGATTTCTGTAGATTTCAGCAGCATAAATGAACCTTACGGTACTGCTTACAGGCCTTTGGGTAATAAATTTGAAAGAGCACAGAAGATCAGAGAAGACAATGCTGATGTATTTGTTGGGCTTAACCAGGAATTTGGAGTCTTTGGAGTAGATGTGCTTTTAGGTGGAAACCGAATGAGGAGATCAAGCGAAAGCCTTCAGGTTGGAGGACAAAACCTGGTCATTCCTTTTTTCCATTCAGTTAACAACGTAAATCCTGATAACAGGAGTTACTCATATGGTTTCGACGAATGGGGAATTAACTCAGTATTCGGTTCGGCTAATTTCTCATTTAATAATTACCTGTTCCTGAATGTGACAGGAAGACAGGATTGGTTTTCTACCCTTAATCCTGATGATAATGCGATTTTCTATCCATCAGTTGGTTTGAGCTATGTGCTTTCCGACATGGTAGATCTGCCGGGAGCTTTCACTTTCGCCAAACTGAGAGCTTCATGGGCTCAGGTAGGTGGTGGAACTCCTAATCCGTATATCCTGAACCTAACATATGGTTTGGATGCTAATAGCCTTGCTGGAGCCACCAGAGGTGCTATTTCAAACGGATCAATTCCCAATGCTGCCCTGACACCATATGTGACTACAGAATACGAAATAGGTGCTGACTTACGATTCCTCAACAATCGTTTAGGAGTAGACGTTGCCTACTACAACAGGACCACAACTGATGATATCCTGAACGCTACTATTTCAAGAACGTCAGGTTTTGGTAGTACCACTGTTAACATCGGTGAGTTGAATAACCGGGGAATTGAGTTGTTATTGACAGGAACACCTGTCAGAAACAGTAATTTCCGCTGGGATATTTCGTTCAACATGGCAAATAACATCAGTGAGGCAGTTAGCCTTGGGCAAAATGCTGCTGGTGAACCCATTGAAGTGCTGAATCTTGATCAGGCGCGTACCCTACAGGAGCGTATCAGACATGATATTGGAATGCCACTTGGTTTGATTGCAGGTTACAGACATGCTACCATCGATGGTCAAAAAGTTTATACGGCAGAGGGATATCCTGTGAGAGGTGACTTTGAAGTACTTGGAGAAGGAAGACATCCGTTCAGTGCTGGTCTCAGCAATACTTTAACATATAAAGATTTCTCTTTCAGCTTCCTTCTTGATATGCGAAGCGGTGGATCTATGTACTCAGGAACAAATGTCATTGCTTATGCATTTGGTATGCACAAAGAAACGCTACCAGGAAGAGAGGAAGGTTTGACAATTACTGGAGTCGACGAAACTGGTGCTCCACTTTCAGTCCAGATTCCTGCCGCTAATGTGCAGGCTTACTATGGCAGATACAATGACATCACAGAGTATTTCGTATATGATGCAAGCTTTGGTAAGTTGAGAGAAATTTCTATCGGATATAGTGTTCCTCGTACCATGCTTAGCAACCTGCCAATTGAATCACTTAGTATTTCGGCTGTAGGTAGAAATCTATTGTTGCTTTGGTCAAATGTGCCAAACGTTGACCCTGAATCAGCTTATACGGTAGGCGCAGGTTCGCAGGGATTGGAATACTTTGCAGTTCCCACCGTAAGGAACTTCGGTTTCAATTTATCCATGTCATTTTAATTGAGGATTACGATGTATAGAAATATGAAAAATAAATTTGTTGCGATGGTATTTGCCGTCTTGGTGATACCCATCGTATCGTGTGATAATGAGGCTTTGACAGATTTGAACGTGAATCCCAATGCTTCTACCGAATTGGACTTTGACTTCATCCTGGCAAATATTCAGGGAGACATGACTACTAACGGTTATGTGCAGTCGAGAGGTAATATCATTTATAGTTCCACTATGATACAGCAGTTGGCCAGCACAGCAGGCTTTGTATCAGGAGATAAGTATTTCTGGAATGAGCAATATACAAGCGCTGCTTTCCAGAGCTACTATCCTTCTATCATTAAGAATGCAACACACGTTGTGGATAACCTGAGGGGTACAGAGGAAGTCAATACCTATGCCATGGCCTTGGTAGTGAGGACTTATGCGCTGCATAGACTGACTGATCTATATGGAGATATTCCGTATTCAGGTGCGGGAAGAGGCCTACTGGGCCAGGAAAACTGGTTCCCGGCATATGATGACCAGGAGATGATCTACGATATGATTGTAAGTGATCTGCGTGAGGCCAGAGATATCCTGAGCGCAAGTGCTCCAAATCCTGGAACCCAGGACATCTACTATGGAGGTAATCTGGATAATCGGAGGCGCTACATCAACTCTCTGTTGCTCAGAGTAGGTATGCGTTTGACAAAAGTGAATGCTACATTGGCTCAAAGCATTGTGGAAGAAGCTGTGAATCATTCGGCGGGAGTATTTACATCGAATGATGATAATACAGTTGTTATTCACAATGATGCCGCTACCAATGGTAATTCTGCAGTAATTATTTCCGACAACTACAAAGCAGGAAATGCAAGAATCAGTGGAACTTTTATTGATTGGATGCAAGCAGCCAATGATCCAAGGTTGATGATTATCTCTGGTGGTGTAGGAAATCCTGATGGAGATCCTTTATTGTGGGATACAGACCCGGCAAATCAGATCGGATTGCCAAATGGTTTAAATGCGGAAACCGCCGCAGATTATGCAATAGGTGAAGGATTAATTGCCACGGCAGATCAATATACGATAAACCTATTCTCATTCATCAACCCAAAGTTGTATGATTTCTCGGATCCGATGTTCTTACATACTTACGCAGAAACAGAATTACTTTTAGCTGAAGCTGCTTTGAGGGGATGGAGCGTCCCCGGGACCCCGGAAGAGCATTTTGATAATGCTGTTGAGGCAGCCATTGACAAGTGGACTGCATACGATGCAAGTTTTGCAGTGGATGACGCAGATATTCAGACATACATTACCGGATTGGGTTTTGCTGCTGCCAGCAACACCGATAAAGAAAGACTGATCGGTGAACAATACTGGGCGGCTACTTTCCTTGATAACTGTTATGAGGGATATGCAAACTGGAGAAGAACAGGTTATCCTGTATTGACTCCAACTAACTTCCCTGGTAACGTTACAGGTGGTACCATACCCAGGAGATTGAGATATCCTGCTTTTGAGGAGAGTGAAAACCCCGACAATTATGCAGCGGCTGTTGCCAGTCAGGGACCAAATACCCTGACCACCAGAATTTGGTGGGATGTACCTTGATATTGAGATTTTTTGTAAATAACTATCAAGCCGGGATCGTAAGGTTCCGGCTTGATCATTTTACACAAATGTTCTAACTTGATAAATATGTTTTTCCACATTCAGCGGAGATTACAGTTATTTCTAGCCACTGCGTGCTTTTTATTTTCTTTTGACATTGCAGCACAGAATCACCAATTGTTTGAGCGATTGTCTGCCAGGCAATCGGGCATTAAATTTAAGAACACCATTAAGGAAACGGCCTCTCACAATGCCCTGACCTATGAAAACCTATACAATGGGGGAGGTGTAGCCGTAGGAGATATCAATAACGATGGTTTGGAAGACATCTATTTTGTTTCCAATATGGAATACAATAAGCTATATCTCAACATGGGAAACCTTAAGTTTCGTGACATCACCGAAAAAGCCAACGTGGGTGGAAGGTCCGGATGGAAAACAGGAGTTGCCATGGTGGATATCAACGGAGATAATCTGTTGGATATTTATGTGTGTTATTCCGGCAAACAAGAAAAAGATGTACGCGCTAATCAACTTTTTATCAATAAAGGAAATCTTGTTTTTGAGGAGAAAGCCAGTGAATATGGGTTGAATGATACTTCATATTCCACACAGGCAGCATTTTTTGATTATGACAAAGATGGAGACCTGGATCTTTTTTTACTCACAACAAATGTGCAGGTAATCACAGAGTTCGAATTTTCCACCGCAAGGGATGTGATTGACCCAAATGCCGGAGATAAACTTTTTAGAAATGACGGTGGAAAGTTTACTGAAGTTACCCAGGAAGCAGGCATCAAGGCCAATTCATTAGGTTTTGGTCTTGGAGTGGCCATATCAGATATCAATAAGGATGGATGGTTAGATATTTATGTATCCAACGATTACATCGAACCGGATTATCTCTATATCAATAATGGGGACGGTACTTTTACTGACCGGTTAACGGAATTTTTACAGCATATCTCCCATTTTTCAATGGGTTCGGATATCAACGACTTTAATAATGATGGCTGGCCAGACATCATGACCCTTGATATGCTCCCGGAAGATAACAAGAGGCAAAAATTACTTTTCGGACCTGAAAACTATGAAAAATACGCCCTTCAGGTGATGAAAGGCTTCTATCATCAAAATATGCGTAATATGCTGCATCTGAATAATTCAGATGGGTCATTTAGTGAAATCGGTCAATTTTCTGGTGTTTCAAATACCGATTGGAGTTGGGCGCCGCTCTTTGCTGATTTCGATAATGATGGATGGAAAGACCTTTTTGTCACCAATGGGTACTTTAGAGATTATACCAATCGAGACTTTTTGAAATATAAAGGTGACTACTACTTCCAAAAGCTGGTAGCGAAAGAAAAAGTAGACACTTTCGAACTGGCCATGTCGATGCCCTCTACGCCCATCCATAATTATATCTTTAAAAATAATGGAGATCTCACATTTACCGATAAAAGCCTGGAGTGGGGATTTGAAGAGCCAGGGTTTACCAACGGTGCTGCTTATGCAGATTTGGACAACGATGGGGATCTTGACCTGGTGGTCAACAATCACAATGAACAAGCAGCTGTATACAGGAACTATTGTAGAGAGCGGGGGGGTGGTTCGCGTTACCTTGTTCTGAGGCTTATTGGTGCCAATGCCAATACATCATCCATTGGAGCAAGTGCCTACCTATATACCCAGGGCAAAGTACAGTTTCAAGAGCTTTTCCCTATGCGAGGTTACCAATCCACGGTAACCAATAAATTATTTTTTGGACTGGGTGATGCAGATGTGGTTGATTCCGTTAAAATAGAATGGCCAACAGGAGGTTTTACACTTCTGGAAAATATAAAAGCTAACCAGACATTGGATCTTTTGGAAGATGAAAAACAAGGTAACATCACTGGTAATAGTTTATCAGTGGATGCAATCTTCACAAAAGTTAATGAAGTATTGAATTATGAACATATAGGCCATGACTACAATGATTTCAAAAGGCAACCTTTGCTGTTAACGATGATGTCTGCTTGTGGACCGGAAATGTCTTCCGGGGATGTCTCTGGTGATGGGCTTGAGGATATCTACGTTTGTGGTCCGGCAGGAGGTCTTGGCCGACTCTTCATTCAGCAGCCGGAAGGGAATTTTTTAATCAGTGGACAATTCATATTTCCGGAGGATAACATGAAGACTGATGCCGATGTATTATTGGTGGATGTAGACAATGACGATGATTTGGATGTGTACATTGCCAGTGGAGGTTATCATAGCTATACGCCGGATGATCCAAACCTACAGGATCGGTTATTCCTGAATAATGGAAAAGGGAGCTTTTCAAAAGCCGTGCAGAGCCTACCTGTCATGCTAAGCGCTAAATCCTGTGTGAAAGGAATGGATTTTGATCATGACGGAGATGTTGATCTCTTTGTGGGGGGGCGTATTATTCCAGGGCAATATCCGGCACCTGCACCCAGCTACCTGCTATTGAATGATGGTACAGGGCATTTTACTGACCAGGCTTCAGCATTGATTCCTGATTTTAAAGGAAGCATGGTGACCGGTGCTGCATGGATTGATGCCAACAATGATGGCTGGGAAGATCTGGTTATTGTAGGGGAATTCATGTCTATAAGGCTTTTTATCAACCTGGAGGGAAAGGGTTTTGAAGAAGCTTCTTCGACTTATTTTGACTATCCGACCAGCGGACTTTGGTCATCCATCGAAGCTGCGGACTTTGATAATGATGGTGATACGGATTTCATTGCCGGTAATTTTGGGATGAATTCCCAGCTAAGGGCTTCGCAAAAACAACCTATTACCCTTTACTATGGCGATTTTGATAAAAACGGATCCATTGATCCTATCATGGAATATTACGTTCAGGGGGAGCCTTATCCCTATGTAAGCCGCGATGAATTGCTTAACCAGGTTTATGAATACAGGAAGAAATTCACTTCCTATGAAGCCTATTCAACTGCAAAAATTGAAGATATTCTTTCGAAGGATGACCTGGCGAGTGCTGAAAAGCTCGTGGTGAATGAATTGCAGACCATCTATTTTGAGAATACAGGCACTAAGTTTCTGGCTCACCCGCTTCCTGCAAGTGCACAGTTTTCCCCGGTCTTTGCTATTGAAATTCTTGATTTTGATGGAGATGGAAACAAGGATTTTGTCCTTGCAGGTAACCAAACAGCTATCACTATAAGAATGGGACAAATTGATGCAAACTATGGACAGTTGTACAAGGGGGACGGTAAAGGCAACTTCGAATACATCCCACAGGCTAAATCGGGCCTGACTTTGAAAGGAGATGCCAGGTCTTTGAAGTGGATGAATATCAAAGGCGAGAACTACCTAATGGTGGGTATCAACAACAAGGGCGTTGATATTTATAAAGTGAAATAGCATGAAGCGAATGATATTATATCTGGCAATCATTTCTGCTACCCTCTATGGTTTTGCAGATAAGAATACCCGGTTGGATGAGGTTGATCTTTTGGTAGATAATGTTTTTAATCTGTCGAAGGTAATGCTTCACGATGTGGCCAACCCACCTGTAGCTAGTCGCAATTATGCTTATTCATTATTGGGTGCTTATGAGGTGTTGGTGGCAAGTGGCGACCTACTGGATATCTCAGGGAAATTTGTTGAAAATCCCGGGTTTGAAAGAGATGCGTTTCCGAATGGGCTGTCGGGTTCTTTTTGTGCGATTTATGCCATGTTGGAAGTCGGAAAGGAAATCATGCCTTCAGGGTATATGTTAAAGGAGAATCAACAAGAATTGGCCAGTACCTATAAGAAGGCCAATAAGTGGTCTGAGAAAGTATTAAATCAAAATGTAGACTTTGCCGTTAAAACAGCGCAAAAAGTACTTCGATATGCGAAAAGTGATGGCTATAACTCCCTCAGCACCTTTACCAGATATACACCCTCAGGTAAACCAGGCGGATGGTACCCTACACCACCCGCATACCTGGAGCCTGTAGAACCAAACTGGAATACTATCAGGCCCTTTTTCCTTACTTCAGCAGATCAGTTTAAACCCGATCCTCCCGTGCCGTACAGCGATGATAGAAATAGCGATTTTTTCAGTGCTTTGAGTGAGGTCTATGAGGTGACCAATGAATTGACCAGTGAACAACGGGAGATAGCGGCGTTTTGGGATTGCAACCCATTCGCAGTCGAATTTTCAGGTCATGTGATGATTGGGTTGAAAAAAATATCCCCGGGAGGCCATTGGATTGGTATCACCGGGATTGCCAGCCAACAGTCTAATATTTCTTTTGAAAGAGCGGTCCTTGTTCATACGTATGTTGCCCTTACGCTGCATGATGCCTTCATCAGTTGTTGGGACGAAAAATATCGAAGTGACAGAATTCGTCCGGAGACTGCCATCAATAAATTGATTGATAAAGATTGGAGGCCTTTGCTGCAGACCCCTCCCTTTCCTGAGTATACCAGTGGGCACAGTGTAATATCTACTGCAAGTGCTGAGATGCTTACCTACCTGTTTGGTGACAACTACAAGTTCACGGATACTTCGGAAGAATACTTTGGTTTAGAGCCAAGAAGTTTTGGGTCTTTTCGGGAGGCATGTAATGAAGCGGCCATTTCCAGACTTTATGGTGGAATTCATTACCGCGACGCTTGTGAAGACGGACAAGACCAGGGGAGGGATTTAGGAAAATATATTGTTTCTGTTTTGTCTGAGGCTGGTAATCCCTGATAGGACGATTTGAAAGGACCTGTACCGGAGGAAGCACCTATTTCTTCTTGGACGTAAAAAAGCCAGGCGGTAAAAGATCTGGTCTTAAATTATGATTAGTGCTTGAAGCACTGGCATAATTGCGTATTTTTAGGCAGATTTAAATTTCTGTATGCTGAGGTGAGCGCACGGTGATTACTATTTTGATTAAGTGACTTATTTAAAAAGTTTCCTTCTTTCACTAATTACAATTTCATTTTCTTTTGATGCTTTACCTCAGGACGCTCAGCCAGAGTTATATGTAAAAAGAGCCACCGGCCCCATCAAAATAGATGGTATCCTGAATGAACACGATTGGCAGGTTGCAGATAAGACTTCTCCATTTTGGCAATATTTCCCGATGGATACAAGTCACAGTATCACTCCTACAGTTGTAAGTCTTACCTATGATGACGATTTTATATATGTCGGTTTTATAAATTATGATCCTGTACCCGGCCCGTATGTCACAAAATCCTTAAGAAGAGATTATCGGGGTTCAGAGAATGACGCGGTGGCCATCGTATTTGATCCATTTAGGAATGAAACAAATGGACAGCTCTTCAGTATCAATCCTTTTGGTGTACAGCGCGAGGCACTCATTTCAGGGGTAGCCGGAAGACAAAGGGTAGGGTCCAGGAGTTCGGGCTTTGACCTGTCATGGGATAATAAATGGTTTTCGGCCGCCCATATTCAGGATAGCTCATGGTCAGGGGAAATGGCCATCCCATTAAAAACCTTACGCTTTGAAAAAGGATCGAACAGGTGGAATGTACATATGTATGCGCAGGACAGTAAAACCGCAGAGCAATCCACCTGGGGACATGTGCCCAGAAATCAAAGTACACTGACCTTATCATATCCCGGGGTGATCATATTTGAGGACCCTCCGAAGAAACCGGATTACAACATTTCACTTATTCCGTATGTTTCCGGAGGTGGAAACCGGGATTTTATTGCAGATGAATCGGATGGTTCATTAAATGTTGGAGGTGATGCTAAGGTGGTGGTGACTCCCTCATTAAACATGGACCTTACTTTCAATCCTGACTTTAGTAATGTGGAGGTAGATGAGCAACAAACCAATATCTCCAGGTTTGAGCTTTTTTTTCCTGAAAGAAGGCAATTCTTTATAGAAAATGCAGATGTTTTTGCCTCGTTCGGTGACGAACGCGTGCGGCCCTTTTTCTCGAGAAGAATCGGGCTTGCCCTGGACCCAACCACAAACTTGTTGGTGCCTAATAAGATCAATGCCGGTTTGAAACTAAGTGGTAGAATTAACCGGGACTGGCGCATCGGAGTCCTGAATATGCAAACGGCTAAAGACATTTCTATCCAGCAGCCAGGGTACAATTATTCTACTCTGGCCCTTCAAAGACGGATATTTAACCGATCCAATATCTCCGTCATTGCCATCAACAAACAGGCAACCCATGTTTTAAATGATAATGATCAGTTTGAATTTGAGATTGATGAAAATGATTACAACAGGTTGCTGGGTGTGGATTATAATATCCTTTCGGATGATGGTGTCTGGAATGGAAAAGTATTTTACCACCATTCCTTTTCTACAGATAGCACCACTGAGGATCATTATGCCCATGGGGGTACGCTCTCATACAACAAGACCAACTACACCATTACCTGGAGCCATCAATTGGTAGGACAGAACTATAATCCTGAGGTTGGGTATGTGCCCCGAAGGAATTATTTCCTATTGGCCCCCGGCTTTCAATACCGCTTTTATCCAAATAAAAAAGTAACCAGTCATGGACCAGGTATTGAAACAGAGTATTATAGAAATGATGATTTTGGGGATACTGATTATAGAATATCCCCTTTTTACGAGATTGTTTTTGCTAACAAAGCTGAAATCAAGGCTGAAGTAGCTCATGAATATATCCTTCTACAGGATGATTTTGATCCGACCCGTTCCGGGGATGGAATGCCTTTACAACTAGGATCAGACTACACATATACCAGTATGAAGGTTTCATTCAGAACAGACAGAAGGAAGCCTCTTTACCATGACATGGAAATACAGGCGGGTCAGTTTTTCAATGGAAGTCTTTTAAGTGTGGGAGGAGAGACCAACTATTTATACAGGCCTTATGGTATCGCCACATTGATTTACCAGTTCAACCGGATAAGATTGCCTAAACCTTATGCGAGTGGAGATATCTGGCTGTTGGGGCCACGCTTTGACATTACTTTTACCAGAAGTCTCTTTTTGACCACTTTTTTTCAGTATAATAGTCAGATTGATAATTTCAACATGAATGTCAGGTTTCAGTATCGATTTGCACCTGTTTCTGATTTTTTTATTGTTTATACAGACAACTACTTTCCTGATTCTTTCAAGACTAAAAGCAGAGCGATTTTTGCGAAAATTTCTTATTGGTTCAATATCTAGTAAATTGGCTAAAAATCCCCATTTTGTTTAAATTTGGGGGCTTTCATAAAAAAAGATTCGGCAAATGAGGTACGATGTTCTTACCATTTTTTTCTTATCAATCACTTTGGCTTGTGACTCCGATCAGACTGTAGCTCCGGGTGGAGGTGAACCTGTGCCAGGTAGCGCAATTATCACCCCTGTTGATGGAATGAAAGACCTGTCAAATGCTCAAATTGTTGTAGGAGGCACGTTGGTTGAGGAAGGTCAATCATTTAATGGTCTGAAGCATGGAAGTTGGGTGTCATTTGATGAAAATGGTTTAATCACGGGTATCACAACCTATCATAAAGGCGCGAAACAGGGGGCTTCGATTGAAATTGATAACCAGGGTTATATTACGACCTATTCCAACTTTGCAAATAACCAATTGTCGGGATCGTATAAGGTATATAACCGAAGAAGGTTGATCGAAGAACGTAATTACGTAAAAGGAAAACTGGAAGGCATACTCCGAAAATTCTACCAGGATGGCACGCTGATGGAAGAGTCAAATTATCAGAATGGCGTATTAAACGGTATCGCTAAATGGTATGATACGGGGGGTAACCTTTCCATAGCATATGAGTATGAAAACGGCAAATTGGTCAATCAGGAAGCAGAAGTGGAGTGATTTAGGAGATTAACCTTTCCAGAAAATATCCCACGTAATAGGATAATGTGGCTGCCGCACCTCCCAGGATCAGTGTTTCAAAAATACTACGGATTTTCCCGGTATTCGTCACAAGACTTTTTAGGTACCCTATTCCTACAAAGGTAAGTCCGGTTAAAAATGAAGAGACTGTAAACAGTTGCACTTCTATATTTCCCAGGAAATCAATTACATAGATGATCAGTGGGACAAATCCCATAATGATAAATGACAGGAAGGTGATTAGCCCCATGGCAAATGGAGATTTGCTCTCTTCAGCCATTTCCAGCTCTTCTTTCATCATGACATCTACCCATCTATCCTTATCTGCTGTGATGGTAGCTACTACCTGATCCAGCAACTCTCCCTTGAATCCTTTCGCAGCATAGATCTCCCTGATCTCTTCTCTTTCTTTTTCGGGAATGTTCTCTACCTCCCAGTATTCTATTTTTTTGTGTTTGTTATAATTCTGGATTTCTGATTTCTTGGATAGGAAACTACCCACCGACATGGAAAAGCCATCTGCGATGAGATTGGCAAACCCCAAAATGATAACGATAGAGCTTTCAAGACCCGCACCTGCTGCACCTGCTACCACAGCAAAGGTGGTAATGGCTCCATCTATTCCTCCGTATACAAACTCACCCAGGTAATCTGATACTCGAGCTAGAAAGTGCCTTTCTCCATGAATATGATGTTCGTCATGCGCCTGAAGATCCCGTTTGCTTACTTCCATTATATAGCTATGGCCTCTAGATTCCGGAATTGATTTTTTCGAAAGTCCTGGAAATTTTACATCCGGAATCAACGTCTGTGATGGTGAATGAGAGTGTGGTGGAATTTACATCATAAGAACCACCATTGCAGGTAACCACGCCCTCATCTTCTATGCACAAGCTAAGTTTATCGATATCCAGGCTATAGGTGCCTTGCTCCCCAAATGTTTCCCCATCAATGGTGACCTCTGCAAAATAGACACCATCTTCTTCAAAGGTATACCTGACACAATCAGTCTCAGTACAACTAATCTCCTCCTGGATGTCCATGGCTGGATCACCGCAACCTGATAATGTCTCAAAATTGGCCTCCCAGACACCAACAATAAACCGGTTATTTTCTTCCAGTTCTTTTTTATTGCAGGAAACGAGCAAACCCGCTGTCACTAGAGATATCAGAATGATTAGTTGTTTCATGATTTTCTATTTTTCACAAAAATATCGGAGATTAGCCAGAAAGCATAAGATTAACGTTCTATTATATCTGTTATCACAGGTAGGCAGCTTGACTGGTAAATCTAAAACATCAACTTTATGAATCACACATTTCGGAAATCATCAAAGGTTTTTATATTGATTTTAATGGTGGTATTATCTTCCTGCACCACAAAACAAGAAGCTTCAGCGCCTGGAAATCCTAACATCGTGATTGTATACCTGGATGACCTGGGATATGGGGATGTGGGTGCTTATGGATCCACCGTATTAAAAACACCTAATATGGATAGATTGGCCAAAGGAGGGGTGAGGTTTACCAATGGGTATGCTTCTTCAGCTACCTGCACTCCAAGTCGGTATGCAATACTCACAGGAGTGTATCCGTGGAGGGAAAAAGATGCCAGGATACTCCCTGGTACCGCACCATTGCTGATGGACACAGAACAAATGACATTGCCCAGGATGCTCAAGCAAGAAGGATATTACACTGGTATCGTAGGTAAATGGCACCTGGGGCTGGGAGCTGGAAATGTGGACTGGAATGCAAAGATCAGCCCCGGACCCAATGAGGTAGGGTTTGATTATTCCTACATCCTCGCAGCAACTCAGGATAGAGTGCCAACTGTCTATATCAAAAATGGATATGTAGTTGGTTTGGATCCTGATGATCCTATTGAAGTCGACTACCAGAAGAATTTTGAGGGTGAGCCCACGGGAAAAGACAACCCTGAACTCCTCACCATGAAGTGGCACCATGGTCACAACAACAGCATTGTAAATGGGATTCCACGGATTGGGTTTATGAAGGGAGGAAAGTCCGCGTTGTGGAAGGATGAGGATATGGCTGATACGTTTTTGGAAGAAGCCCAGGCATTTGTACGGAGAAACAGAGATACACCTTTTTTCCTGTACTATGCTATGCAACAACCGCATGTACCCAGGACACCACATCCACGATTTGCGGGAAAATCAGGTTTAGGTCCACGTGGTGATGCCATCGTGGAAGCCGATTGGTGTCTGGGTGAGTTTATCAGGACGCTGGAGGAGGAAAACCTTTTGGAAAACACCCTTATCATATTTTCCAGCGACAATGGTCCGGTATTGAATGATGGTTACTATGATGATGCTGAAGAGAAAAATGGAGACCATACCCCATGGGGGCCTTTCAGAGGCGGTAAGTACAGCCTTTTCGAAGCCGGTACTCACGTACCTTTCATTACCTATTGGCAAGGGACCATACAACCAGGGGTGTCTGATGCTTTGGTTTGTCAACTGGATTTGTTTTCATCGATTGCTTCGCTTGTCGGAAGCAATGAAAGAATTGCCGATAGTCAGGAAATGCTCAAGACCTTCCTGGGGGAAAGTATAGAAGGAAGGGAGTCATTGGTGATCGAGGCCACTTCCAGAACAGCTTTGAGGAAAGGAGACTGGGTGTTGATACCCCCATATCCGGGGCCTGAGCTCAATAAGATGGTGAATATTGAATTAGGTAACAATAAGGAATATCAACTTTATAATCTGAAGGAAGACATTGGTGAGCAAAATAACCAGGCAGATTCCAACCCTGAGAAACTATCTGAAATGATCGAAACATTCCAGGAAATAAGAGGTGTACAAACCGGGGTGGAGCCATTAGAGCTGAAGTAGTATAAAAAATCCAAAAGCAGAGAGTGTTTTTACCGCTATATTATGAGTTTTTAATAATTATTTAATTTTCATAAAATAATTATATTTGATATGAATATGATTATAAAATGCTAATTTTGTTGCGATATATATATCAAAATAAAGGACAAATTGAAGATTAGGTTGAAGTAAAACTCAAGATATGAAGGATATAGCATTTGGATATGAAAGAAAGAAAATAGCGCTCGTTGCACATGATTTTAAGAAGAAAGATATGTTGGAATGGGCGAGGTATAATAGGGTGACCTTGTCACACCACGACCTGTATGCCACGGGGACCACCGGTTCTATGATTGAGCAAGAGGTTGGGATCCCGGTGGTCAAATTGAAAAGTGGTCCATTAGGAGGGGATCAGCAGATAGGCGCCAAGATAGCAGAGGGAGAAATAGATTTCCTGATCTTTTTCTGGGATCCCATGTCGCAGATGCCACATGACCCGGATGTGAAGGCATTGCTACGAATAGCAATGGTTTGGAATATACCAGTGGCTTGCAACAGGGTATCGGCTGACTATGTGATTTCTTCTCCGCTAATGTGGGAGCGAACACCTCGTCATCATACGAACTATGATGGGTATCTAGCACGAAAAGTAGAAGTTTAACAATGTAAATCCGGATCAGGTGAGTTAACTAAAAAAGGCTCATCTGGTCTATACCATTTTTGAAATTGAGTTCAGGGTAAGATACTTCCTTGATGCAGTCAACATCATTGAGCGGTATGCGGCTTCTACCCTCCTGGACAAACAGCTTTTTCACCGGATAGGCCTTCATTTTTTCTTCGGGGAATACTTTGATGCACGCTTTGATATCATCAATGTCATCAGGGTTATCAGAGCCATCAAGCCAGACCTTTGCACTTTCATCATCAAGGATAGCTAGTTGTCTGGGGCCTTCACTGGCTTTGGGACGATTGTGTACTTTTTGGCAAAGCGGGTTGGCGTCTGTGGTTACGATGGCCACAGTGTCTCTTTGTATGTCTTCATTTTTACTTTTCCAGGTTCTCCAGATACCTGCCAAAAGCATGGGTTCTTCCGATTTGAGTTGGATATGAAAGTTATAAGAGTTTTTCCCCTGCCAGTGCCAGTCGTAGTAGCCATCTGCCACGATTACGCATCTTCTTTTCAGTGCCGAAGAATAAAATGGATTGTCAAAATTTTTCTTGAACTTCTCATTGTATTGCTTCTCATCAAACAGTGATTCTATGCGTGCATTTAAATACCTCGAAGTATATTTTGCCTCATATTGGTGTGTGTCTTTTACAAACCCGGGAATTAACCCCCAATTGAAAAACCGGAACCCTTTTGATTGATCGCTGGTGATCACCGGAAGGGGCCAGTGATCAAAAGCTGTGGTGTGAAAGACCGGTCCGTGTTGCTGATTGAATATTTCCAGTTGCTTTTCTAGCTTATCGATCTCTTCCTGGCTTTCACCAAACTTCACGGCGTAGTCACGTTGTTTTTTAGTGAGGTATCTGAGGTTGTAGCACATGATCTCTAAGATAACCAGTTGCTGGTGGTATTAAAAATCAATTTGGTACTACACGATGATAATCTACTGTTGACAAGGTCAGTATTTTTTAAGAATTTGGTAGAGGGCTGGATTAAATTTGTAAGGCATTTAATTTCTTCTTTTACAACTATATAATGAAAGTAATAATACACTTTATCCTATTAAGCTATATCCTTGTTTTATCGAGCTATACAAACGAGAAAAAGACAAATACGGATCAACCAGAAGATCTTTTCACCGGACTGGAACATTTATTCACTCCGCCCAAAAACTATGTGGTTTACAAGACATCCAAACCGATTGTCGTAGATGGTGATATCAATGATGACGATTGGCAAAAAGCCAGGTGGAGCGATGAGTTTGAAGATATTGAAGGAGACTTAAAGCCTAACCCTTATCTGCGTACCCGCATGAAAATGCTATGGGATGATGAGTACTTTTATTTTGCTGCGGAACTGATCGAGCCACATGTCTGGGCAACCCTGACCGAACACGATGAGGTGATCTTTATTGATAATGACTTTGAAATATTTATCGATGCCGACAATGATAGAAGCCGGAATTACAAATACCCTGATCACGATACACATCGCTATTATGAATTTGAGATGAATGCCTTTAATACCACCTGGGACTTATTTTTAGACAAACCATACCGAAATGGTGGCCTGCCGATGACCAACTGGGAAATCAAAGGATTAAAAACCGGTGTAAATGTAATAGGAACCATCAATAATCCGGGAGATACGGATGAAGCCTGGACGGTTGAAGTGGCCATCCCATTTTCAGCCATTTGTTTTGGCAGGAAAAGAGAGAATCCTCCTTCCGATGGCGACCAGTACCGGGTCAACTTTTCCAGGGTGCAGTATGATATAGATATTATTGACGGGAAATATATTAAACAAAAAGACAGTTTGGGGAAAGATTTGCCATGTTACAATTGGGTTTGGTCACCACAGGGTGTGATCAACATGCATTATCCGGAGCGGTGGGGGTACGCACAGTTTAGTGAGGCGGCAGTAGGAACAAAGGAGGTGCCTTTTGTGTCCTATTATTCGGATCTGCAAAAGAAATATTTATGGTTAATCTATTACAGGCAGCAGGAGATAAGGAGAAAGGGATACCGGTATTCATCCAGTCTAATAGATCTGGGCTTCTCCAGTGAGCAAATAGTAATTGACGGCAAAACGAACAACCTCACCCTTGAAGCTATTTCCAACCAATTTGTAGCTACAATACAATCAGTAGATGAACAGACTATTTGGTCAATAAACCAGGAGGGGCTGGTGCAGCAATCAGCTCAGCCATAAATGAATGTTAATATGAATAGAAAAGAATTTATCGGCAAAGGTCTTGTGGTAGGAGCGTTTTTAGGTCCCTATGTTGTTGTGAGAATGCAATTCAACCTAATAAAAATCAATCATTAAGAAGCAGTATGGCCATAGATAGCCAGAAGTATTTCATCATATCTAGCTGAAAAAATCGGTCTAAACGGTATATAATCGGGAGAATCTGATCCGAGAAGTGGTTAATCTTCATTAACACTGCAACTTTTTGCCTGTTTTGTCGGCATAAATGAAAAAAAACCTACTAATCGCGCAAATATTTCTACAATATCAGCACAAATCTGTGTATTTATAGATATATTACTTGTAAGTATTAGTATTTATTAAACATTATTTAGCGTATGATTAAATTTTTACAAGCATTACTCCTATTGATCAGTTTTGCCTCACTAGGTCAGAATGTATCTGGAGTGGTTACAGCAGGTGGTGAAGGACTTCCTGGTGTTTCAGTTATAATCAAAGGAACAACCAACGGGACATCTACGGATGTAGACGGACGGTATTCCTTGAGCGTTTCGGGTGTGGATAATCCTGTACTGGTTTATACATCTGTTGGTTTTTCAACCCAGGAAATTGAGGTTGGAAACAGAACAGTTATCGATGTTGCTTTGGAAGAGGACGAAGTTCAATTAGGTGAAGTTGTTGTAACAGCTTTGGGAATTGAGCGTGAAGAGAAATCCTTGACTTATACGCAGCAAACGGTAGGTGGGGATGAGCTCACCAAAGTGCGAGATGTCAATTTCCTAAGTAATTTAGCTGGAAGGGCTGCGGGAGTGCAAATTCAGAAGAGTAGTGGGGGCCCAGGTGGATCAACAAAAGTTCAGTTGAGAGGAAATAAAAACCTCACCGGAGACAGTGATCCTTTGTTTGTAATCGATGGTATTCCAATGGTTAACAACAAAGGCGGCCAACCAGGCATGTGGGGTGGTGTAGATGGTGGTGATGGAATTTCGCAGCTTAACCAGGATGATATTGAAAGTATAAGTATCTTGAAAGGTGCCAATGCTGCTGCATTGTATGGGAGCCAGGGAGCCAATGGTGTGGTTTTGATTACTACTAAAAAGGGGCAAGCAGGCAAGGCAAAAATCACTTTAAATTCAGGAGTCACTTTTGAGAATGTTTTATTGAAGCCCGACCTGCAATTCAAATACGGTGCTATTGGGGGAATCAAAGAAAGCTGGGACACCAACCCTGGTAATTATGATGATAATTACGTTGATGACTTCTTCAGAACGGGAGTAAATTTCATTAATTCCATCTCAATCAGTGGAGGTAATGACAAAACTACCGCCTATTTCTCCTATGCTAATACAGATGCCACTGGTATCATGCCCAACAATGAGTATGGAAGAAACAACATTACTTTCAAACAGTCAACGAAATTATTAAATGACAAATTGACGATAAGGTCGAGTGTGATGTTGGCTCAGGAAAAAACTGAGAATCGTCCGGCTGCTGGGTATTATTTGAATCCGTTGACAGGTCTGTATCGGTTCCCGCGAAATGGAGCAACTCCTCAACATGATCCTTCGCTAGGTTTACAAGGCTATGAATACTTCAAGAATAATCCTACATTTTTAAATACAGACAGAAATGTAGAAGAGATGAATTGGTTTGTAACTGATCATCATCAGTCTAACCCCTGGTTTTTACTGGAGGGACAGCCAAGCGTAAATGAAACCAAGAGAGTGATTAGCAGTCTCAATTTGGATTACCAATTTACTGAGAATCTAAGTCTTGCTGTTCGAGGTAATATTGATTATGCCGATAAATTGCAGGAGACTCGATATGCCTCCGGTGGTAATACCACAAACATACACCCTAACGGAAGATGGGATTATGACAAGTACCAGGATCAGCTTACCTACGTAGATGCTATCTTGAAATACAATGAAAATTTTGGTGATTTAAGTCTGGGTGTAATAGCAGGGGCTACTTATCAGAAGAGAGTATATGGTCTGGGAGTGAGTGTAGGTACGGGAACAAATGGATTATTGTATGCCAATGAGTATTATTTCCAAAACCTTCCTGATAACGTAGCAGTTAATTCTACATTGGCTTCTCGTGACGTGAAGCAGGGCCTATTCTTCAATACCACTTTAGGATATAGAGATTTTGTGTATTTGGATTTTTCCGGAAGAACAGATTGGTCATCTACCCTGGTAGGTACCGGGAATGAAAATTACTTTTATCCGGCTGTCGGATTGTCCGCTGTCATCAGTGAGATGTTGAACATACCTGAGCCGATCAGTTTTGGTAAAGTTAGATTGTCATACAGTCAGGTAGGTCAAGAAATCCCATGGAATCAAATCGTGCCATCAAACTCCGTAGATGGCTCAACTGGTGGTGTCAACCGGGCTTCTGTTGCTCCGGGTACTGATTTGAAGCCAGAAATTATCACCACCTTAGAACTAGGTACTCATTGGGATTTTCTTGATAGTCGAATTGGCATCGACTTTACTTACTACGACATCACATCTACTGATGAGTTCTTTACAGTGCCAGCACTTGCGGGGTCTATATATAATACGCGTGTAATTAATGTTGGAGAGCTCAACAATAAAGGGATAGAAATCATTGTTGATGGAACACCCATTTACAATAATGATTTTACTTGGAAAACATCTATTAATTTTTCAAGAAACATCAACACTGTTGTGAAAGGAGATCCAAACAACCCTGACAACTTTATAAATACTGGAAGTTCCGAGGGTTATTTTGCGCGATTTAAAGAGGGGGGGTCCATTGGAGATCTTTATACGCTGAGCTTTGTGCGGGATGACCAGGGCAGAATTGTTCTTGGAACTAATGGCGCTCCTCGTAAAACAGCCGCTAACGCAGATAGTCTTAATTATAGAGGAAACTTGAATCCGGATTTTATCTTGGGTTGGTCAAACAACTTGTCCTATAATAATTTCTCCTTGGCTTTTATGATCAACGGTAATTTTGGAGGGTTGGCCGTAAGCAAAACAGAGGCCATGCTGGATGAAGCAGGCGTTTCCCAGAGAACTGCAGACGACAGGGATCAGGGATTTACGGCTATCAATGCGGTTTCGAGCGAAGGAAATCCTGTAAGTCAGATCGATCCTGAGCTCTATTATCGTACCATTGGCGGAAGAAACGGTATTATGGAGCCTTATGTTTATAGCAGAACCAATGTTAGGTTAACACAGGTGGCCTTGAGTTATAATACCAGGATAAGTGCAATCCCGGTCACATTCTCTATTGTGGGACAAAATCTAATGTTCTTTTATATAGATGCCCCATTTGATCCGGAATTGGCCATGAGTACCAATAGAAACTCGCCTTCCCTTGATAACTTTAATGTTCCTGCTACGAGAAATTTTGGGTTCAATATCCAGGTTAGCTTCTAATTAATAGAGATATGAATAAAATAATTAAATATATATCAATAGTTACGCTCTTAGTTTTTAGTGCTTGTACCGAAAACTTTGAAGAAATAAATACGAATCCATACCAGATTTCGGATGCGTCTCTGAGACAGGATAATAATCATGTCGGAGCATTTTTCCCGACTATGCTGGGTAATATATTTGGTGATCAGATTGAACATAATTTGTGCCATGACTCTTGGGTGCGACATTTAGCTACTCCAACTCCATTTGTAGGCGGTATTAACAATACGACCTATTACATCCGTTGGAATGTTTATTGGAACCGTTGTTACAATCAGGTCTTTGCTCTGAGTGGTAGGGTAATTGAAATAGCCGAAGCTGAAGGTAATGATGTCTTCGTTGCCTGGGCAAGATTGATAAGGATCCTTTCCGCTTCAAGACTATCTGCTTATCATGGACCGATTATTTACACAAATTATGGGTCTTTGGAAAATACCATCCTCTATGATAGTGAGGAGACGTTGTACAACACCTGGTTTGATGAGCTGGACGACATCGTCGCTACCTTTGAAGCCAATTCTGATTTTGGAGGAATGGCTGCATTCGATGCGAGTTATGGTGGTAGTATTCCTAACTGGATCAAGTTTGCCAACAGTATGCGATTGCAATTGGCCATGCGAATTTCCAAGATAGCTCCAGATTTAGCCAAAGCAGAGGGTGAGAAAGCCATTGCTGCCTCTGGAGGTTTGATTATGACTGCTGCAGATGATTTCAAAATAAAGCTTTATAATGGGTTTTTCCCTCCGGCTAGAATAGCCTGGGGGTGGGGTGATACCCGTATGAGTGCTTCTATGGAATCTATACTTGTAGGGTATGAAGATGGAAGACTCTCTAAATACTTTGAACCTGCCACTGATAACACATTGTATCCTGATCACCCTGATCATCCTTACAAGGGGATTAGAAATGGTGCGACATTGGGAGCAAAGGACGACAGGCTTACTTATTCCAACATCAGTAAGGATTTCAACCCAACTACTGCAGATGGAATGCGTCGTTGCTTCATGTCATCTGAGACGCACTTCTTACTGGCAGAGGCAGCCTTGAGAGGTTGGGCTGGCGCTGGTTCAGCACAAGCTCATTATGAGCAGGGTGTGATGGACTCATTTGCTGAGTGGGGAGCTGCTGGTGCTGCTGACTATCTTGCCGATGACACCAAAATACCGGTAGATTATAATGATCCAAAAGCGGGTACGGGTGATGTCAATGATTTCCGTACAGGGGAGACAGATCCAAGGATCATGAACCGATTTGGCAATATCACGGTAAAATGGGATGAGGCAGCTGATAATGAAGTAAAGCTGGAGAAAATAATCACGCAAAAATGGATTGCTGCTTATATGAATACCATAGAAGCATGGGTTGATCATCGACGCACAGGTTATCCTAAACTTCCTTACAACTATCAGAATGATAGTAACGAGGATTGGGGGATTATTCCAGCTGATGATTTCTTAAGAAGAATGCCATTTGTAGATGCAGAACGCAACAATAACGCTGCGGGTGTTGCCGATGCTACTACCAAGTTAGGTGGGCCGGACGAAATCGGTACTCGCTTATGGTGGGATACAGGAGGTCCGAACTTCTAATTCATAATGTTTAATAACAAGGGGTTGTTTAGAAGATAATATCTTTTAAGCAACCCCTTTTTATGATACCAGGTTTATAAGGGTTTTCATACTCACAATAAGGGGTTTTGTGCTCGGTAGTGTTCACATTAGACCTTTTGAACGGTTTAAAATATTGCATATTTTTATAGGTATTAATATAGTTTGGTGATAAGAATGTACAAATTAATTGTTGGAAGTGGACTGCTGCTTGTTGCATCATTCATGGGTTGTAAAAATGAGCTTGATGCACCACGCGAAGGAGATAAGTTATTCACAATCGTACCTCAGGATTATTCCGGACTTCAATTCGCGAATCCGGTGGAACAAAGACGTGAAAACAACCACATGATTAATTCCATGTTTATCTCCGGTGGTGGCGTAGGTGTTGGCGATATAAATAACGATGGTTTGCAGGATGTCTTTTTTACGGGAAACCAGACAAGAGACCGGTTGTTTTTGAATAAGGGGAATTTGCAATTTGAAGATATTAGTGACAAGGCCGGTATTACGAAAGATGACCTGTGGTCGTCAGGAGTAACCATGGCTGATGTTGACAACGATGGGGATCAGGATATTTATGTTTGTAGGAATGTCTACCTCGAGGAGGACAAGAGTGCCAATCAACTTTACATCAATAATGGAGACTTAACATTCACGGAAAAGGCTGAGGAGTTTGGGTTGGCTGATAAAGGTTTCTCAGTTCAGGCCGTGTTTTTTGACTTTGATAAAGACGGTCTTCTGGATGTATATTTAGTGAACCAGCCTCCAAGTATTCCTGGCAGAGGAAATAAACTTGAATTTGCCCAGTTTTCCGATATTAAGTTCAGCGATCGCTTATATAGAAATCTGGGTGATGGCCGGTTTGTTGATCATACAATTGAGGGAAAAATCAGAAACTTTGGATATGGACTATCTGCAACTGTTGGTGATCTAAACAATGACAGTTGGCCGGATATCTATGTCACCAATGATTTTGATGTCCCGGATCACGTCTATATCAATCAGCAAGATGGAACATTTGAGGATGTTGCATTAAAGGCCACAAAACATGTATCTAACTTCAGCATGGGTAGTGACATAGCCGACTACGATAACGATGGCAACCTTGATGTCATGGTTGTGGACATGATGGCTGAAGACCATAAAAGGATCAAGACTACCATGGGAAGTATGTCGCCAGAAGATTTTTGGAAACAGGTGAGAGACGGGAAACATTACCAGTACATGTTCAATACCTTACAAAGAAACAATGGAAATGGTACTTTCAGTGAATTAGGTCAGTTAGGAGGTGTGACAAATACCGATTGGAGCTGGGCTCCGTTATTTGCTGATTTTGACAATGATGGTTACAAGGATTTGTTTGTAACAAACGGAGTAAAAAGCAATAATTTCTATAGTGACCTATCAAGCATTTATGATAAAAAAGTTGACAGCCTCAATCAGGTTGCAAGAAAAAGAGGTGTCGATCCTAAAACTATCATTGATGTCATGGATTTTGTTGGCCTGGCGCCGACAGACAAGCTTCCCAACTACATTTTCAAAAACAACGGGGATCTCACTTTTACAAAGAAAACAAAGGATTGGGGGATGGATATGCTAACACTTTCTAATGGTGCCGCATATGCCGATTTTGATCTGGATGGTGACCTGGATCTGGTCATTAACAACATAGATGATAATGCACATCTCTATAGAAACAACACTGTGGATCAGCATCTCGGAAATTTTGTACGTTTTAAGCTGTCTTCAAAGGACAATAGAAGTGTATACGGGACCAAGATCAGTATCTATAAAGAAAAGAAATTATGGCAGGTAAATGAAATCACCAACGCCAGAGGGTTTATGTCGAAGAGTGAAGAAATCGTTCACTTTGGTGTGGGCGCTAGTAATGTTGTAGAAAAAGTAATAATAGATTGGAATGACTCTACCAGGTCTATGCTACAGAGTGTAGCTGTAAATCAAACACACGAGATTGTGAAGCAGGAGGTTGAAAAAACCACTCCTGAGATGAACATGGCCAAAGAAACATTGTTTAAGGAGGTGGCACAATCGCTTGGATTATCGGGCATATTCCATAGAGAAAATGATTATGATGATTATGCGAAAGAAGTTCTATTACCACATAAGATGTCACAATTTGGACCTTCCATTGCTGTTGGGGATGTAAACGGAGATGGAATGGAAGACTTCTTCATGGGAGGTGCAGCCGGTTTTTCCGGAACGCTCTTTATTCAGAAAAAAAATGGCATGTTTGATAGAATTGCAGAAGGTGCGTGGACCCTGGACAAAATGAGCGAAGACATGGGAGTAGCTTTGGTTGACCTGGATGGTGATAAGGATCTCGACTTATTTATAGTTAGTGGGGGAAATGAGTTTGAACCGAATGATCCTGCCCTGAGAGATAGATTATATTTGAATAATGGCCGCGGTGAATTTACCCGTGATCCGAAAATTTTCCCTGAGTATTTGAGCAGTGGTTCGTGTGTTATTCCCAATGACTTTGATAAAGATGGGGATCTTGATTTGTTTGTAGGCGGTAGGCTTACACCCGGGAAATATCCTAACCCAGCAAACAGCTACTTACTTGAAAATAGAGGTGGTAAACTTATTGATATCACAAAGGAGAGAGCAGCCGGACTTAGCCAACTGGGCATGGTCACATCTGCAACCTGGATGGACTATAACAATGATGGGCTCGATGATCTATTGGTAGTGGGCGAATGGATGCCTGTAACCGTGTTTACCCAAACATCCCAGGGGAATTTTGAGAAAGGTTTATTAGATGGCTTGAATGAAAGCGAAGGGTGGTATTATTCCATCAAGGCCGATGACATGGATGGCGATGGTGATCAGGATTTGATTGTCGGTAACCTGGGACTAAACTATAAGTACAAGGCCTCTGTAGATGAACCTTTTGAGGTCTACAGCTATGATTTCGATGGAAACGGCAGCTTGGATATTGTATTAAGTTACTATGAACACGGTGAGGCCTTCCCTGTACGTGGTAAGTCATGCTCCTCCCAGCAAATCCCATCCATTGGCGAGAAATTTGATACCTACGAGAAGTTCGGTAATTCAGACCTTTTTGATATATATGGTCCTTCGCTTGACGATGCCATGAACCTACAAGCGAAAACCTTTGCATCAGCGTATATTGAGAATCTGGGCGATGGTAGTTTTAAATGGAAGACATTGCCGTCACTCGCTCAGTCGTCATCCGTCAACAGTATATTGACAGGTGATTATAATGGAGATGGTCATAAAGATCTCTTGATTTCAGGTAATCTCTATCAGTCCGAAATTGAGACTCCTCGTAATGATGCAGGGACAGGACTACTGCTCATGGGTGATGGGAAGGGTAATTTTAACGCTGTTTCTGTTGAGGAAAGTGGCTTTTTTGCACCCTTTGATGCAAAAGACATGAAATCTATCAGTGTAGGACAAAGGGAAGTGATCCTAGTGGCCAACAACAGCTATTATTTACAAGCCATTGAATTCACACCCATTGTATCAAAAGACATATCAATCTCTGCCCTTTAGAATTTTCTCAAATGAGAATACTTTTTTACTCACTTTATATTTCAATCTGTTTACTTTTTGGATGTACTCAGTCAGCTGAACATATGCACTCTGCAGCAGTGGAAATCGAAGCCAAAGTAAAGCCTGACAAACAAACAAGAGATATGATCCAGAGGGTTGAGAAGGCTTATTCTAGTATTGACCCTGAGAATATACAATATATATTTAACCGGAAACGGGCAGAAAAGCTTAAAGAAAAGATGGATGAAATGGAGGTGGGAGCAGAGCGAAACCTCGTGGTCTATGAATATGGTGTATCATTACTGAGAGCAGGTGAGATTGAAAAAGCCATCGACGTCTTCCAAAGTTTTCATGATTTTTTTGAGGAAAGGATCGTGCCTGAAAGAGGTGAGATCCTGACCGAACTAAAAACACAGTTGGCTATTGCCTATCTCCGTAAGGGAGAAGTGGATAATTGTCTTATTAAGCATAATAATGAGTCTTGCATTATCCCAATCTCTGAAAAAGCGGAGCACATTGACACAGTAGGTTCTACAACAGCAATAAAATATTTGAATGAGCTGTTGGAAACAAATCCTTTTAATTTTGAAATTAGATATCTCCTGAATATTGCCTACATGACTTTGGGTAAATACCCGGATGGTGTTCCTGTAGAATTCCGTATTCCTGAGGAGTACTTTTTACAAAGTGAATTTCCTAGATTCCATGATGTGGCATCAGATCTGGGTGTGGATGTGAATGGTATGTCCGGTGGAATATGTATTGATGACTTCAACAATGATGGTTATCTTGACATGGTTGTCTCTGCATGGGGCTATCAAGATCAGATCAGGTATTTTGAAAATGATGGAAGTGGTGGGTTCAAGGATATGACAGCTTATTCCGGGCTGGTTGGGGTGACCGGAGGGTTAAATCTTAAGCATGCGGATTTTAATAATGATGGTTATATTGATTTTATCATATTGAGAGGAGCGTGGCTGGAAAATTATGGAAAAATCCCCAATTCCCTCATTAGAAATAATGGAGATGGTACGTTTACTGACGTCACTATTGAGACTGGAATTTATTCAGAGCATCCAACACAGACAGCCGTGTGGGCAGATTTTAATTTGGATGGCTGGGTAGATATTTTTATAGGTAACGAATCAACACCAAACGGGGAAAACCAATGTGAGTTATTCATTAACAACTCGGGTAAGTCGTTTACAGATGTTGCTTTAGCGGCAGGCATTTCCGAAACCGGTTTTTTCAAAGGCGTGGCCTCTGGAGATATCAACAATGATGGGTATGAGGATATTTATCTGTCGAATTTCAGTGGGGAAAATGTGCTCTATATTAATTCATCCAGTGATAATGACCTGGCTTTTAAAAAGGCCGGTAACGAGCTTGGTCTGAGCGAGCCAATACAAAGTTTTTCCACCTGGATATTTGACTTTAACAATGATGGATTTGAAGATATATTCGTCTCGGGGTACTCTTCTGATCTCACGTCTCCACCAAACATGTTGATGGCGAATATATTTGTTCCTCACGATGATGGGCTGAAGGTAAGACGCCCCAAACTTTATAAAAACAACGGTGATGGTACGTTTACAGACGTGGCATATGACCTGGGACTAACAGAACCTGTAACAACGATGGGTTGTAATTTTGGAGACCTTGACAACGATGGTTTTCTTGATTTTTACCTGGCTACCGGCGACCCTAGCTTTCTTTCAATAGTCCCCAATAAAATGTACAGAAATGATAGAGGGGAAAAATTCGAAGATATAACTTTCAGTGGCGGCTTCGGACATATTCAGAAAGGGCATGCGGTTGGGTTTGGTGATCTGGATATGGATGGTGATCAGGACATTTATGCTGTGATGGGAGGCGCATATGAAGGTGATACTTATCAAAACATCCTGTTCGAAAATCCTATTGGCAATGCCAATAATTGGATAAACATCTCATTGGAAGGCAAGACGAGCAACCAATCAGCTATTGGAGCCAGAATTGTACTCACAATTGAGGAGGATGGCATGGAGAGAAAGGTATTTCATAGGGTAGGAACTGGTGCTAGTTTTGGAGGCAATAGTCTCCTGGCGGAGATTGGAATTGGTCAGGCAACTTCCATAAAAAAATTAGAGGTGTATTGGCCGACTAAAAACAGGAACATATCCAGTTTTCAGGATGTAAAGATCAACACCATAATCAAAATTGTAGAAGGGCAGAATCAGATTGAGGAATTGAAGCTGAAAAAGGTATCCTTTATGAAAGGACATCATCACCACTTGTGAGATATTAATGATAGTGTAATGAAAGGCCCAGAATATTACCCAATACATATTGAAATGAAACTTGAGTATGAATGAATTGTGACATGCCTCGTTTGGATAAGGGCTAAATAGTTAATTGGCAAGGTCAGTGTGCCCACATTCACGTTAGAAGATGACCCTTTTATCTTGGTCGATCAACCAGGATAGACAGGTCCATCGTCGACCACAGACATCAAAAAAATATAGATATGAATCGGAAAGAGTTTATTGAGAAAGGACTTGTGGCTAGTGCAATGCTGGGTCCGACAGCTGCCATGAGTGGCGTATCTACTACAAAAGGAGAAGGTAAACAGCATAAGAAAAAGGATGAAGATGAAATATTTATCGAACGTCCTATTTCCGGACGGCCACATGAGGGGAAGGTCCTTGCAGCTATTCAGCCTCACTGTGATGACATTGCCTTTTTTGCGGCCGGAACTGTGGCCAAACTGATTGATGAAGGATATACCGGTTATATGATCCGAACTTCCAATGACGACGCAGCTGGTATGGGGTCAAGTATTGGTGAAAGGGTGTATAACAACGAAATTGGCACAGAAGCCTCAGCCAAAGCCTTGGGGCTGAAAAAGGTATATAACCTCGGATATCGCAATCACCGCATGGATGAATACAATATCCAGGAGATCAAGGGAAGATTGATCTTTCTGTTTAGACTGTTGAAGGTCGATACAATTGTTTGTTATGATCCATATGGAGCCTATGAAGAAAACCCGGATCACTACATCACTGCCCGGGCAGTAGAAGCAGCTTCATGGATGGCAGGAATGGGTACAGATTATCCGGAACAACTGGAAGCTGTGGATCGACATGGGGTATCTGAAAAATACTATTTTGCCAGGGGTCCCCAGCTTGTCAACAGGGTGGTGGATATCTCTAACTACATCGATAAAAAAGTAGAGGCTAACACTGCCAATATTTACCAGGGTCCCGGAGTGTCAGGGGCCGCTTTGAGGAAGCGACTGGCTGACCAGGGAAAGAAACTTCCCATCCTAGGTGATACTGATGAATCAGCTAACAGCGCATATATTAAACACTTCATGCTGGACATGGATTCGGAGGCTATCCGGGGAGTTCCCTCTGATAAGGAAATCGGGGAAAAATATGGATTGGGATGGGGTGAACGATTTCACTATATAGGTCCAAAAGAATCCATTCAGAGTGATTATATAAATGAGAACGTCGTGAAAAATCGATGAGCTAATATTTTTTTGTGTAGCACAATGATTTTACAATCATATTTTGCATATAATCAATTGTGTGTTGATTTATTATATATAACTGTTTATGATTAATTTCATTTCATACAACAAGTTAGATTATTTAATTAAAATCAAACTATCTTAGGGTTTTGTTTATACGTACAATTAAATTGTGTGCGGAAACAATGATTAGCCAAATAATATTTTGAAACGGGAAGGAAACCTTAGAATCAAAGACATTGCCAGGCTCGCAGGGGTATCTGAAGGGACCGTAGACCGTGTGCTCCACAATCGTGGGAATGTTTCAGACTCCTCCTATGCGAAAGTTAACGAGGTGCTCAATAAGATCAATTACAAGCCAAATCTAATTGCAAGATCCCTGGGTAGAGGGCTAAAAAAGAAAGTAGCAGTTTTGATTATTGAACCAAAGGACGATCCTTATTGGAACGCAGCGTATACTGGTATTATTCAGGCAAAAGACGAGTGGCAGCAGTATGGAGTGACCATAGACACCTATTTCTATCTGCATGATGGAGAAGCTTCGATTGAGAATGTGGTCAGGAGGATCATAACCAGCAATCCCGATGGTGTGGTTCTGGCTCCACTATTTCATATCCAGGCACTTCATGCCGTAGAAGCACTGAAAGAAAATCAGATTCCCTATGTGCTTTTTAATGCCAATATACCGGAGTCCGAACCGCTGGGGTTTATAGGGCAGAATCTCTATCAAAGTGGGAAGCTTGCTGGCTTCCTTTGTAGCCTGGGACAACACCAGGATGATTGTTATGCCATTCTTAGCGTGGGTGAGGATACGAAGGAGTCTGTTTATCTTATGGAAAAAGAGCGGGGTTTTCGGGAATTCTACATGAGTAACTTTTCCCACCATGACATTAATAGCTATGTCTTGGAAATGGGGACTCCAGGGTTTTATGATTGTATTGAATACCTACTCTCTGATAGAAAACTAAAAGGTATATATGTGACTACTTCCAATGCGACTCCTATGATAGCAGAAAAGATCTGTCATAGCAAAAGGCGAGACATCCGACTCATCGGATATGACCTTCTCGAGGATAACCTAAAGTATTTGGAAGAGGGCATCATTAGTTTTTTAATTAGCCAAAACCCAAAAAAACAAGCATTTAGAGGGATAGGATACATGGTAAATTACCTGTTGTTCAATAAGGAAGTACCCCGATTAGACCTGTTCCCCTTAGAAATTATTACGCAACATAATGTAGATTCTTATATCGATTCAACTGTCCATTAAACTATTAACTATGAGAAATACGCTTACACTTTTCGGAGTATTCACAATTGTCTTATTGCTGGCATGTGGTGCCCTTGAGGCACAGCCCTTAGACCTGCTTATTACAAAGGGTCATGTCATTGATCCCAAAAACAATATCAACGGAGTGATGGATGTGGGGATCGTAGATGGTAAAATTGCTGAAGTATCTTCAAAAATTTCAAAGGGAGCAAAGAAAACCATCGATGCCTCTGGTTTGTATGTGGTCCCTGGTTTAATAGATATCCATGGCCACCATCATTATGGTACTGAACCTGACCATTATTTGAGTAATGGTTACTCAGCCTTGCCGCCGGATGGGTTTACATTTCGATCAGGTGTAACCACAGTAGTGGATGCTGGTGGTGCAGGTTGGCAAAACTTTGGCCAATTTAAAGAACAAGCCATCGATAATTCCAGGACCCGGGTTCTGGCATTTCTAAATATTGTGGGAGCAGGTATGCGAGGTGGAGCATATGAGCAAAATGCTGATGATATGGATCCTAAGCTTACAGCCATGGTAGCCAGAAGATATGCTGATTATGTAGTAGGGATTAAGTTAGCTCATTATTCTGGTAAAGAATGGGGGCCTACCGAGCTTGCCGTTGAGGCTGGTAAACTTGCGGATATCCCTGTGATGGTAGATTTTGGAGGGTCAGAGCCGCCATTGTCTTTGGAAACGCTCTTTTTGGAAAAACTTAGACCTGGAGACATTTTTACTCATTGTTTTGCCAATGTGAGTGGAAGGGAACCCATTGTGGAAAATGGAAAAGTCCGTCCTTTTGTAATCGAAGCACAGAAAAAAGGAATTATTTTCGACGTGGGTCATGGAGGAGGAAGTTTTCTCTATTCGCAGGCAGCTCCTGCACTGAAGCAGGGGTTTAAACCAAACTCTATCAGTACAGACCTTCACACGGGAAGCATGAACGGAGGCATGAAGGATCAGGCAAACGTGATGTCCAAGCTTTTAAATTTAGGAATGCCCCTGAATGAAGTCATTGCTGCATCTACCTGGAATCCTGCTCAAATTATCAAAAGAGAAGAACTGGGCAACTTATCTGTGGGATCAGGCGCAGATGTCGCGATCATAAAAGTAGAAAAAGGTGAGTTTGGTTTTGTAGATGTAAAAGGATTTAAGATGACCGGAGACCAAAAAATCGTGTGTGAAATGACCTTACGTGATGGAAATGTGGTTTGGGATTTGAATGGTCTTGGAGCTACTCCTTTCAGTGGTAAATGATTAACAAGTGAAAGTATTTTTTCAAAATTTAAGGTTTTTCCGCTTCGTCTTTCTGCTGCTGGTCCTATATGTATTTTCACAATGCTCCACACAGAATGATCTCCCTCCGGGGGACCCTGACAATGGTGGGCTTGTCGTACCCAATGGATTTGAAGTAGTAGTGGTAGCAGATAGCATTGGCAGTGCCCGGCACATGGCGGTAAATGACAACGGGGATATTTATGTAAAACTTCGGGGAGGCAAACCAAAAGGAATTGTAGGGCTTCGTGATGTAAACAAGGATGGCAAAGCCGATTCAATCGTATATTTTGGCAATTATGAGGACGTGGGCAACTATGGTACTGGAATGCGTTTGTATAGAGGGTACATGTATTTCAGTACAGCTGGTGAAGTATACCGAATAAAGTTGGAACCCGGAAAGCTCGTGCTGGATGCTGAACCTGAGTTGATTATCAAGGATGACTATAAAAATGATCCACATGGGTACGAGCATATTGCCAAACCAATCACATTTGACAATGAAGGACATATTTATTTGCAATATGGAGCACCAGGTGATGTTTGCCAGGTATTGAATCGAATCCCCGGTGAACCTGGAGAATTTCCCTGTTCAGAGTTAGAAGAGCATGGTGGTATATGGCAGTTTGATGCATCTAAGAAGGATCAAACCCTACAAAAGGACGGAATACATTATGCCACCGGAATCCGGAGTATCGTAGGAATGGATTGGAACACTGCTGATAACACGCTTTATACAGTTGTGCACGGTAGAGATGATCTGGCCCGAAGAAACCCACTTCAATATTCCAAATGGGAAAGTGCCATCTTCCCATCGGAAGAATTCTTGCGAATAAATAAAGGAGATAATGCCGGATGGCCATACTTTTATTATGATCAGGTAAGAGGAAAAAGAGTGTTAAACCCAGAATACTTAGGGTTAGGGATTGAAGAAGAGAGCGGGAAGGATTATATACAACCATTGATTGGGTTTCCAGGGCATTGGGCACCAAACGATATTTTATTTTATACAGGTGATCAGTTCCCGGATCATTATAAGAATGGTGCGTTCATTGCGTTCCATGGATCAACCAATAGGGCTCCGTATCCACAGGCAGGTTATTTTATTGCGTTTGTACCATTTAAAGATGGACAGCCTTCTGGTGAGTGGGAGGTCTTTGCGGATGGATTTATTGGGGATGAACCATTGGCTAACGTGAGTGATGCTCCGTATCGGCCGATGGCCCTTGCGATGGGTCCCGATGGCTCACTCTATTTGTCTGAGACGGTGCAGGGGAAAATCTGGAGAGTGATGTATAAAGGAGACAAGAGGAATTTCGGAAAGGCTGATCTTGAGGTAACTGAAGCTAGAAAAGAGCTCCCACACATCCGAACACCAGATGAAGAGATTGATAATCTTCAGAAAGGGATTATAATGGGAGGAGAAAGAATCTATGCAACCTATTGTGCTCCGTGCCATCAACGTAACGGTAAAGGTGCAGAGGGGAGGTTTCCTCCTTTAGTAGATACGGATTGGGTCAAAGGCGACAAAGCCAGATTGATTGGCGTAATCCTCAATGGTCTTGAAGGAGATATTACAGTGAATGGCGTAGGTTATAATGGAATTATGCCTCGTCATGATTTCTTATCTGACGAAGAAATAGCCGAACTTCTCACATTTGTGAGGCATAAATTTGGTGATGGTGCAGATGGTATCACAGCACGCGAAGTGCAAAATCAGAGAAATAAGAATTTATCAATTAATCAATAAGTTTCTAATCATAAATTAATACATCATGAAATCAGACAGACGTTCAATTTTCAAGAAAATATTCATGGGTACAACAGGTCTTTTTGGACTTTCAGCTGTTAGTGCCGCTTCAACCAAAACTGAGGAGGATGATGAAATAGTTACCAATAATGTTACCTATGATGATCAGGTTCCTCTGTTTTCCGGATCTCAAACTTATGGTGGTCTGGTATATGTTGCCGGAAAAGGAGCCCATTTTGAAGGAGATATTACCGCACACACCAAGCATGTCTTGGATGAAATTGAAAAAGAACTGGAAAAAGCAGGATCTGCGATGGACAGGGTATTGAAAGTCAACGTTTACCTACATGACCTGAATGACTACAAGGCTATGAATGAAGCCTACAGAGGGCGATTTGGTGATAACCCTCCTGTCCGGACCACCATTGCACCCTACGGAGGTGTACCTGGAAATTCACTAGTAGAAATTGATTGTATAGCTGCGTTAAAAAAGAAATAAGATTATGACAAAAAGAAGAGATGTTATCAAAGGACTGGCCACACTTCCCATGGCAGGTGTTGCCGCAAGCGGGGCTTTGGCTAGTCCTTCTGAAAAAATTTCAGGACGCGATTATTTCAAAGAACTGGGCGTACGGACTTTTATCAATGCAGCAGGAACCTATACGGCACTGACTGCTTCATTCATGCATCCGGAAGTGCTGGATGCATACAATTATGCTTCAAAACAGTATGTGGGTCTGAATGAACTGCAGGATAAGGTAGGAGAAAGAATTGCGGAATTGCTGAAATGTGAAGCTGCAATGGTGACCGCAGGTGCTGCTTCTGCCATTACACTGGGAACCGCAGGTGTGCTCACGGGTGATGATGCTGAAAAGGCTGTGAGGATACCCACAGATATGACAGGAATGAAGACTGAGGTGATCTCCCAAAAGAGTCATAGAGTAGGGTATGATCACGCCATGAGAAATTGTGGGGTAAAGATCATAGAAGTTGAAACCAGGAAGGAGATGGAAGCAGCCATTAATGAAAATACGGCCATGCTATGGTTTTTGAATTTTGCGAATCCTAACGGAAAGATTCAATATGAAGAATTCCTTGAGATAGCCAAAAAACATAAGATCCCCACAATGATAGATTGTGCTGCGGATGTACCACCAGTGGAAAATCTATGGAAATACACTCAAATGGGTTTCGACCTGGTATGTTTTTCGGGAGGTAAGGGTTTACGCGGACCTCAAAGTGCCGGATTATTGCTAGGCCGCAAAGATCTGATAAAAGCTGCAAGGAGAAACGCGCCCCCCAATGGAAATACCGTAGGAAGGGGAATGAAAGTAAACAAAGAAGAGATACTTGGGATGATGGCAGCTGTAGAAGCATACCTGAACAGAGATCACCAGGCGGAATGGCGGCTTTGGGAGTCTCAGGTAAAACTAATTGGTGAGGCAGCTTCATCGGTGAAGGGCGTGAAACATGAGATCCACGTACCGGAGATAGCCAATCATGTGCCGTCACTCAGGATATCATGGAATGAAAAAGCCGTGAAAATTTCACCAAATGATGTACGAACTGCACTTAGGGACGGACATCCCTCCATTGAAACTGTAGGAGGAAGTGATAACATCGGCATTACTACGTGGATGATGAATCCAGGTGAGGAGCGTATCGTGGCTAAGCGCATCAAGGAAATTCTTGAGGCGGCAAAAGCTTAATATTCAAATAGCCAGGCTGAGGGTTATTCCGATGCCTGGTTCAAAAATTGATCAAAGGGGTATAATGCTTTGAAAGCTCCTGCACAATGCTTTAGGAATTCATCGGATAATACCTCTTTGTCATCGCAATGATGGACCGCCAGAAAGCTTTTATGTTTCAGAAGCTCAATTTCAGGATGGTCTTTGGGGTAATCCCTGGGTGCTGTTTTTAGTTTTTCACCCTCCATGTTGAAATACTTTTTGAAACCCGGATCATTGATTATCTTCTTCAATGAATCCGCATTGTAGTGTATTTCTTGCCGGATGGCTTTGAGCCAGCTTCCTTCAGGAAGATAAGCCCCTCCAGCAAGCATCGATGCTCCGGGCTCAAGGTGAATATAATATCCAGCCCGGGTATGGATTTCTGATCTTTTAGGGGCGGAAGTTATGTGGGCCCCAAAATGGGTTTTATATGGTGACTTATCCTTAGAAAATCTCACATCCCTGTGTATTCTGAAAATGGTATCCTTGGCAGAGAAATGAGCAATGTCTTTATCGAATTTGGCTACTTCTACAATTAAAGCATCTATAAAATCGGTAAACTCCTTTTTAGCCTTTTCATAATCTTTTTTGTGGTCCTTAAACCAATCGCGATCGTTGTGCTTCTTAAGGGCTTTTAAAAACTGAAAAGTGGGCTGAGTGATATTCTGCATGGCAATGTATTATTTTTTCTTACTTGATTTAGCTTTTGGGTTAAATGCGAGGCATTCTTTTATCCATAGCTCCAGGTCCTCATTGCTATCATAACCTTCCGATTCAATCAGAAGATAGCCCTTCATCACTTTTCCAGCCATGGTCATTTGGCTGGCACCTTCCTTTTTTATGAGCTCAGGTATTTTATCAGGATCTACCCGGGCCATAACCCCACCTCTAAAGGTGCCAACACACATTTTATCATCCACCATAAAGCAATCACCACCAAACATCCTTTTTTCAATCCAGGTGATGCTTTGCTCTTTCAATATTCTTCTGATACGTTCCAGTAGGTATAGGTCTGTTGCCATTATTTCAGTGTTTGTGTATATGTTAAAGCCATATCAGCGAACGGTTCCCAAAGGTCCATTTCCCTCTGGTCGATCAGCAGCCATCCTTTGAGTGGTGGTTTTGCTTTGAATGGGCTTAGAGGCTCCGGGTACTTCAAACCCCATTTGCCAGGATCAAAGTTGGGACCTAACCTGAAACCCATTTTATCTTTGTACAAAAAGGCAAATACCTTGTCGTTGTATTTTAGACCGGGAGAACTCATCATCTTACCTTTTTCTACTCCAGGTTTGCCGGTACAGGTTGCACATATAAGGTCAAATTGCTCTTCTGCTGTTCTCATTTGGATAACTGATTTACAAGATAACGAATACAATCGTTGATTCCGGACAAAAATTGAAGTCAGGCGACGGTTTTTCAAATCGAAAATTGTTCGTTCATCCTTAATTATAGCGCTTCATATAAATTCCACACAGCCAGAGGCTCAATATGTAACACCAAATATTATTTGGCCGTTTATCAATCGCCTCGCAGTCACAGAGGCAGATGGAATATGAAAGAACTATTAAAAATGACTTTTGCTATCACAGTGATGGCAGGACTAATAGCATGTAATGATGACGAGAACGAGGGTAGCCCCAATCCGATTGCTGTGGAGTTTGGGGAAGATCAGACATTATCTGAAAATATAGGAGCAACTACAGTAAGTATAAGCTTTGATAAACTAGCGCATACGACTGGTACTATTGAAGTAAAAGTTACTACGGATCAGCAAAACACATTTACTTCCACTCCAGCAGCAGTAGATGGATTGATTTCCATCGTTGTTGAAGAAGGCGATGAAAATGCATCATTCACAATTACCCCAACCAACAACACTGTTTTAGATGGAAATAAGTCAGTGCTGTTTGATATCGAAGATCTTACCGAAGGTTTTGAGAAGGGAGTAAAAAACCAGTTGGAGATCACAATATTTGACGACGAGGCTCCTTCTTCGGTCTTTTTTCCAGGTGAAACAATTGAGGTCAAAGAAAATGTGTCCGGTAGTGTAGAAGTGACTCTTGGTTTTTCAGCACCTGCTCCCGGTGCCGGGCAGGTGGTCATTAAACTTGGTGATTCTTATGAGCCAGGCTATTTTACTACTGATCCTGAGATCCAGAATGGAAAAATTACTTTGAATGTTGAGCAAGGAGTATCTGAAGTCAAATTCAGGATCAATGCAATCAATAATGAGGTGATTAATGGCAATAAGCAAGTCCTCTTCCAGATATCAGAGGTTCAGGGGGCCATTGAAAAAGGCACAGCCCTGGATTTTCTTGTCAATGTGATCGACGATGAGCTAATTGGCAAACCAAAGTCTTACCACAATGTTGGTGGCAACTGGAGCGATAAGAGAACATTTGAATATGACGAGTCAGGTAGGATTAAGAAAATATTCTGGGAAACAGCCACTCCATTTGTCAGATCAGGAGTGTACACATACTACTATGCAGAAAATGGTTTGATTGAGAAGATCAACAGATATCCAAATCATGATGAGTTCTTTATTCAGGAAGATGGTAAGATTGTTAGGTCTGAAACGATAGATTGGGGAGTTAAAAAATCCTATTCAATCTTTGATTATGATGATGCAGGTAATCTGGGAGGCCAGGCTATTTATTACCGTCAGCCAGATGGCAGCTTCATGTTAGGTTCGGTATTTCTTTATTTAAATGATCTGGATGGCAATATCTACAAGAAACTTGCTTACAGTTCCGTAAATGGCTCTGAAGAGGAACTTAATTTGATCTCAACAACTACCTATAATAGCTATTATAATACTAGTAATCCTTTTCCAATGTTTGAGGTGATCCCTACGGTTGTCTCTCAGTCAAAGCTCCCTGGTTCATATCAATATGAAGGCAATGGATCCAACTTGTATTATAATCTATCTTATGAGTTCAATGAACAGGGTATGCCAACGAAGCGATATGTTTCCGGAGCAGGTATCGAACAAACTACTTATGAATACTATTAATCTCTATGATAGAGATATAAAAGCCTGTGACGTTCTAAGTCACAGGCTTTTATTTTTACATTTTTAGTTTCAATTGGTAGAGGTCTGTTCGTTTATCCTTTAGGTTTTGTACACTTCCAAACTGGTTGAGCTCTCTTAGCAGGTCAATGTCAACATCAGCAATCAGCATCATCTCAGTATTAGGTGTAGCTTCCGCTTTGATGCCATTAGAAGGAAATGCAAAATCACAAGGTGTATATACCATAGACTGGGCAAACTGCATGTCCATATTGTGCACCTTAGGAAGGTTGCCCACACTGCCGGCAATTGCTACGTAACATTCATTTTCAATGGCTCGGGCCTGCGCACAAAGCCGAACCCTTGAGTATCCATTTTGGGTGTCTGTAAGAAAGGGCACAAAAAGGATATCCATTCCTTGTTCGGATAAGATCCTGCCCAGCTCAGGAAATTCTACATCGTAGCAGATCAGGATACCAATCTTACCACAATCCGTGTCAAAGACTTTGATCTGAGAACCACCCTCCATGCCCCATACCTTCACTTCGTCTGGTGTTACATGAAGTTTTTCATACCTGTCTATTGTACCATCTCGATGACACAAGTACCCCGCATTGTAAAGTCTGTTATCTATCACTTCGGGCATACTTCCGGATATAATATTGATGTTATAGGAGATGGCTAGCTCAGACAGTTTTTGTGTGATGATCTCTGTATATTTTGCTAGCTCCCTGATAGCCTCAGGCTCAGACAGATGGTTGTTTTCAGCCATGAGAGGAGCATTGAAAAACTCAGGAAACACAGCGAAATCAGATCGATACCTGGAGATGGTATCGATGAAGTATTCTACTTGTTGCATGAGATCAGCCAGGTCCTTATAAGGTCGCATCTGCCATTGAATTAGACCAAGACGGACCACGGTCTTCGTAGAAGTAGGTTCTTTGGTGGTCTTTTCATGGTAGATATTGGACCATTCCAACAGTACTGCGTAATCTTTTGATGCTTTATCGCCCTCCAGGTAATTCTTAAGAATGAGCTTGGGATGAAAGTCGTTTGACATTTGGAAATCAAGAACAGGATCCTGTATTTCTTTATGTCTTACTTTCTCGATGTACTGCTTGGGAGTAAGCTCTTGTGCATACTTGTGATAGTTTGGGATGCGACCACCAAATGCCACACCTTTCAGGTTCAGGTTTTCGCACAGTTCTTTTCTGTAGTCATACAACCTTCTCCCAAGTCGTAACCCCCGATATTCTGGTAAAATAAAGATGTCAATGCCATATAGCATATCCCCATCAGGTTTGTGAGTGGTAAACTTATAGTTTCCAGTTACCTCTTTATAAGTATGCTGATGGTTGAATTTTTCATAATCAACAATGATGGATAGGGCACATCCAGCAATTTGGTCGTTGACTTTTATGGCTACCTGACCTTCAGGGAATTTTTTGACCAGTTGCTTTATTTCAGCTTCTTTCCAATGCGGGTTCTGCATATTCGGATAGGCAATCGTCATGGCCTCCCTTAGCTGATGGTAATCTTCTACCGTAAGGTAGGTCAGAGTTATATTCTCAATATCCTTCATTGTGCAAAATTCCTCATAATTATATTATGAACAATTACCCAGTGCCAGCAAAATGTTTTAATGTCTGATTTCCGGAGCGGAACCTGTCTCAATTACATGGAGATAAGCTTATTGTAATGATCAAAAACCAGGATTAGATCCTCTTCCTTATGGATATTCAGGCCATTTTTATCAATATAAGATCTAATCTCCTCTTTTTTGTCATCCATAAGCTTGAATAGCTCTCTCTTTCTGGTCTTGAATCCGTCAGGCTGCAAACCTTTTTTTTGAATGTAGAGATCATCATTCATCATGTATTTGTCGTTGGTAGCACCTATGATACCTTTCGACTCCATCCCCATCAGGATTCTGCAGTAATACCTTTTCAGCAATCTGATGGGACCATCACTTAGTAGCTGATAGATATCTTTGCTATGATCGGAATAAAGGTATACGAACACATCGTTTCCGATAACAAACTGCTTTAGGTCTGAATAGGTAGAAATTAAGTATTCTTTGTCTTGCTCTTTGTATGTGAGGCTATTCTCATATACGTTATAGTTGAGCAGGTTTACATTGACCTCAGTATCATTTTGAAGTTTGAGTATACCTGGCTTCCAGTAGGAATTAATATATGGACTCCCATCGATGGTTGTATTCATTTCTTTCTTGGTCATTAGGGTCCCAAAAAAGCCGGCAGTGCCATTTTGTTGTTGTGCACTTCCAATGATATTCTGTGATTGAGCCGATACCAGATAGGCAATAGATAAAAAGTAGATGAAAGTTAGAAATCGCATAAGTTGCCTGGTGATTGAATACTATTTTGGTATAAAACTGTTATTTACAATATTACAATAACAATCTAAAAAGTAGAAACCATTATAAAATTGAGTAACAATTAACCAGGAAAATCATTCACTTTTTCCTGAAAAACCTGTCCTTTCCGAGACCAAATATTAATCCCATGGCAATCCCAAGAGACAACCACATGGATAGATTGTCTGTAGCTACGCCAACTGCGCAACCAATCCCAACTCCAAAGGCGATTCCCAATCCCAGATTTTTCCTGTTGTTCAAGACCGGCTATTTGAAGAAGATCACAGCGCAGACCACAATGGCGATACCTGTAAGCAATGCGATGGGACCGAGGACAGGTATAGCTTTCATTTGAGAGGAATCACCCTTTCTGGCCTTTTTCGCTTTGGAACTGATAATTCCAATTAAAGCACCTAAAACAAGAAACAGTATGAGTTTTATGATAAGAATTGGTGACGACCCAAGGATAGACCAGTAAGGGGTCATCAGGTAGCCGCCAGAGATAAACAACAACCCTAATCCAATGTGACCCATGGTGCTAATAGAAAAAGCATTCATGATAAAGTTTTTGCCCGCCTCCGGCTCCATTTTGGCAGATGCCCTTCCTAAGAAGAAGAAGGCAAAACTTGTTCCCAGCCCCATGGCTAATCCGATGAAATGAAGAATGAGCATTATTTCTCTCATGGCATAGTTATTTATTGATCTACGGCGAAGATAGGCCAATATTTTGATTTGTTTGAGAGAACATTTGGATGCTTACTTCATAATAAGATCACCCATTTTTTGGTGAAACTGGTTCATGGCTTTTTGATGAAAAAAAGGATATAGCAACCTGTCTCTAATGAATGATGTTCCCTTATACCGGGTTTTGTGTATAATTATTGTCTTGTTTTCTCCATCGGCATGCATCTGTATCCACTGAGATCCTTCCGTTTTTCCTGTGTTCAAATAGCATAGTTTAATCAGCTTCTCCTGATCATTGACTTCATCTACCTCATGTGCAACCGCGATTTGAACACTTTTGATGATGTTGAGATTGACGAGGTAAACCTGACCTTTTGCAATTCCAGCAAATTGATCTTCAGTATGATAGACGTATTGATCTTCTGACCTGGAGTACATAAAAGCAAACCTGATCATTTTGCTGTTCCAGCCTTTGGCAGGATGAATGGTTTTATAAGCATCCCACACTTCACTCAAAGGAGCATTGATGGCATAGGATGTCTCATGCTTTAAATATTCATCCTCCAGGCCGTTAAAGCATACGGGTCTTAGGTCTCCCGGACCTTCGATTTTAGCATCCCGAAATAGCTTCTCTATGCTTGGATAGACAACTTTAGAATAGTCTGGCTTACTCAAGGAATAAGCCTATAAGTCAGAGAAATCGAAATCATCCAGGAACTTCGTGGTGAATTTCCCTGACTTAAATATTTCGTTGTCCATCAGTTTCAGATGAAAAGGGATGGTAGTTTTCAATCCTTCTATGACCATTTCAGAAAGCGCCCTTTTCATCCTCACAATGACCTCTTCTCTTGACTGAGCAGACACGATCAGTTTTCCTATCATACTGTCATAATATGGAGGGATCACATATCCGGCATATACATGGCTATCCAGACGTACACCATGGCCACCAGGCATGTGAAGGTTGGTAATCCTGCCAGGAGAAGGTCTGAAACCATGCGCTGGATCTTCAGCGTTGATCCTACATTCCATAGAATACAATTGAGGATAGTAGTTCCTTCCGGAAATTTCTACACCTGCAGCCACCTTGATCTGTTCTTTGATCAGGTCATAGTCAGTGACTTCCTCAGTAATGGGATGCTCTACCTGGATCCGGGTGTTCATCTCCATGAAATAAAAATCTCCATGTTTATCTACCAGGAACTCTATGGTTCCGGCACCCTCATAGCCAATGGCTTCGGCTCCTTTGATGGCTGCCTGACCCATTTTTTCTCTCAGCTCCTGAGATACGATTGGTGAAGGAGTTTCTTCAACCAGCTTTTGATGTCTTCTTTGTATAGAACAATCCCTTTCTGAGAGGTGACAGGCTCTTCCTTTGCTGTCTCCAATAATCTGGATCTCAATGTGTCGGGGTTCTTCTACAAACTTTTCGAGGTATAGTCCATCATTTCCGAAGGAGGCAGCTGCTTCCTGTCTGGCATCGTCCCAGGCTTTTTTAAATTGGCTGGGTTCGTTGACAAGACGCATACCTTTGCCACCACCACCGGCAGTAGCTTTGAGGATTACAGGATAGCCAACTTCTTTAGCAAGGCCTAACCCCTGATCAATGTCTTTTAATAATCCTTCTGATCCAGGAATGGTTGGTACACCTGCCTTTTTCATGGTGTCTTTGGCTGTTGCCTTATCACCCATGGAATTGATCATATCGGCACTTGCACCGATAAACTTAATGCCATATTCTTCACAAACTTTTGAGAATTCAGCATTTTCCGACAGGAAACCATATCCAGGATGGATCGCATCAGCATTGGTGATCTCAGCCGCAGAAATGATTTGAGGAATTTTCAGGTATGAAAGTTTACTTTGAGGAGGTCCAATACACACTGCTTCGTCAGCAAATCGAACATGAAGACTGTCTCTGTCGGCTGTAGAGTAAACGGCCACAGTCTTTATTCCCATTTCTTTACAAGTCCTGATGACTCGTAGAGCGATTTCTCCTCTATTGGCGATCAGTATTTTTTTAAACACAGACTAGGGGGTTAAGATGGATCGATTAAAAACAAAGGCTGATCAAATTCTACTGGTTCTGCATCATCTACCAGTATCTTGATGATCTTACCAGATACTTCAGATTCCACTTCATTAAATAATTTCATTGCTTCTATGATACAAACGGTATCACCAGGTTTCACCACGTCTCCTACCTTCACGAATGGTGCGGTCTCCGGATTTGGAGACTTATAAAATGTACCAATCATTGGAGATTTGATGGCAATAGCATTTGAATTAGCTGCTTCGGCCGCTTTTTTAGGAGCTGCTTCAGCAGGACCAGGTAATGCTGGGGCAGGGGCAGAAGCTACTTGTGGCATCGCAACAGATCCGGCTGTAATGATATTTTGAGATCTTTTCACCTTGAGCTTTACCTCAGAAGTTTCGATGTTGACTTCTTCCAGTCCTGACTCTGAGATGAAATCGATAAGTTCTTTAATTTCTTTTGCTTTCATGTGTTGAATGTCAATTTTACTTTGGACATATGTCTTGCCAATGGCAAACTGGGTAAGTCCTTGTCATTTGAATAATAATAGGAATCCCTTTCCAGGCCTTCAAAGCTAAACAGGGATGGTCAGATTTCAGACATTTAATGTATAAGGTTTTTGGGCTTCTATAAAATTAAGTAAAATTATTTTACTCGCTCTACATAAGCTCCGGTGGTTGTGTCCACCTTGATCACCTCGTCCTGGTTAATGAATAATGGTACCTGAACTTTGGCACCTGTCTCCACTTCTGCTGGTTTTAATGTATTTGTCGCGGTATCACCCTTAAGACCGGGTTCTGTATAAGTTACCGTTAAAACCACATGTTGTGGTAGCTCGCAGCCCAATACACGTTCTTGCTCAGCATGAAACAGTATTTCAACATTTTGACCGTCTTTTAAGAATTGGGGAGCATTGATAAGATTCTCTTCGATAGGAATCTGTTCAAAAGTGTTGCTATCCATAAAGTGATAGCCCATGTCATCTTTATAGAGGAATTGATAGTCTCTTCTCTCTACCCGAGCTGTGTTTACTTTGTGACCTGCTGAAAATGTATTATCAATTACTTTTCCAGTGGTAAGGCTTTTTAGCTTCGTTCTGACGAAAGCCGGACCTTTACCCGGTTTTACATGTTGGAATTCTACGATAGCAAACAGGTCGTGATTAAACTCTATAACCAACCCATTCCTAAAATCAGCAGTAGTAGCCATTTGGTATTGAAATTAATTATTTTGAATCATAAGCCCATCTCACCCAGGAGGCTCCCCAGGTAAATCCACCACCAAAGGCGGCCAGCACCAGGTTATCACCTCTTTTCAATTGAGATTCATAATCCCAAAGACACAGCGGCAAAGTACCTGCAGTGGTATTCCCATATTTTTCGATGTTCATCATCACCTTATCTTCTCCTATGCCCATTCTGTTGGCTGTGGCATCAATGATCCGCTTGTTGGCTTGATGAGGTACCAAAAATCGAATATCCTCGGAAGTAAGGTTATTTCTTTCCATGATCTCGGCGGCCACACCGGCCATGTTGGTCACGGCAAACTTAAATACCGTAGAGCCTTCCTGATAGGCGAAGTGTTCCCGGTTGGTAACCGTTTCAATGGTAGCAGGCTTTGAGCTTCCTCCTGCTTTCATGTGAAGATATGGAGCTCCCGAACCATCTGATTTGAGGATGGAGTCCATTACGCCTACTTCATCTTCTTTGGGTACAGGCTCAAGCAATACCGCTCCACCGCCATCACCAAATATGATGCATGTAGTACGATCAGTGTAGTCGATAATAGCAGACATCTTGTCTGCTCCTATAACGATTACCTTTTTATAGATACCTGATTCGATATATCGTGCGCCGGTATCCATTCCAAAGAGGAATCCTGAGCAAGCCGCACTTAAATCATACCCGAAAGCATTTTTAGCTCCTACCTTATCAGCAATGATATTTGCTGTGGCCGGAAAGGGCATGTCGGGCGTGACTGTTGCACAAATGATCAGGTCAATTTCTTCAGGGTCTGTTCCCGTTTTCTCAAGTAGACCGTTCACAGAATTGATCCCAATAACGGATGTCCCCTGATTGTCTCCTTTGAGGATTCTTCTTTCCTTAATTCCGGTTCGAGAGGTGATCCACTCGTCGGAAGTTTCGACCATGGTTTCTAACTCCTGATTTGTTAGAATATAATCAGGTACGTAACCATGTACACCAGTGATAGCTGCTCTGATCATGCTGAAGTATTCGGACCCTTAGGCCAGGACTTCTTTTTCCATTACCACTTTGCCTTTGTAGTAAAGCTTGCCTTCATGCCAAAATGCCCTGTGAGGTAGATGTGCTTCACCAGTAGTCTGGCAGATCACATAATTCCTTGGAGTGGCTTTGTAATGAGTCCTTCTTTTATCCCTTCTGGTTTTTGATTGTTTGCGTTTAGGATGAGCCATTTTTTAACCTACTTTTTATTTGTCTTTTAATTTTTTGAGTGCCTCCCACCGGGGGTCAGCTACTTCTTCCGTTTTTTCTTCTTCCTCTGATATCTTTGTTGAATAAATCAAATCTGGTGTCTCCTGGCCTTCATACCGTGGATGAAGCTTTTTCATAGGGACGGCCAAACTGATAAATTCATAGATCAGACTGTCAATATATATACTTGGTGTATCCTTTCTGATGATCGTATATTCTTCATGACTATCATCATCTACTTCACCAAACTTAATAATATAGTCTTCTTCTATATTCATCGGGTAGCTATAGCTATCAAGGCTTCTGTCACAAGTAAGTTCTACCTCAACAGCCATCGAAAAATGAAGTGTCATCATTGTTTCCGATTTCTGCATCAGGAGCTTACAATTTCCTTTTCCTCGGGTGAGTACACTATTTTCCGTCATGGATAATAATGCATCGTCGATCGCAAATTCAAACTCATGGAGCTGATTGCTCAGGTTGAAAATATCGATCTGATACTCACGTCTTCCCTTGGTTAGCATAGCTTACCTCCGCTCAAAGAACCGCAAATTTAGGGAATATGTATGGATAAAAAAATAGTATGGTGCACTTTGATTTTTATGGTCCTGGGTTGTAGAAAATAAACTTGAGGATTGGTCTTAAATAAATTAAGCTTGATCGATACGTAAAATTAATGTGGTGATGATTCAATAGAAATTACACTAAGTTTAGATTGTGAAAAGCGACTTTATGCGCGCCACCGCGTCTGAGCTGAAGATCACTCCATCCTCCTCAAAATAACATCCTTGGCCAAAAACAATGCATTTCTCAAGGAAGTCTCATCAGCTACACCCTTGCCAGCCAAAGAAAATGCGGTACCATGGTCGGGTGAGGTTCTCACAATCGGCAAGCCCGCCGTGTAGTTTACCCCCTCAGTAAAGGCAAATTGTTTAAATGGTGTTAGCCCCTGATCATGATACATCGCCAGAATGCCATCGTACTTTCTAATATCACCGGATCCAAAGAACCCATCTGCAGGAAAAGGACCAAATACCAAATGACCAGAGTCTTTGAACGATTTAATGACCGGAAGTATCGTTTCAATCTCCTCACTCCCTAGCAAACCATTTTCGCCGGCATGAGGATTAAGCCCCATCACAGCCACCCTGGGCTTTTTGATGCCAAAATCTTTTTTTAGGGTATCCAGAAGGATCTGCAGCTTCCTGGTAAGCTTCTCCTTTGTCAGGGCTGAAGATACTTCTTTCAAGGCAATATGTCCGGTGACCACGCCCACACGCAGGTGCTCACTCACCATCAACATCAGACTGTCTTCCATTTTACTCTCCTGAGTGAGGTACTCAGTATGTCCTGGAAAATTGAAATTGTCACTTTGTACTGTCTCCTTACTTATAGGGCAGGTCACAATACCCTGGATAGTCCCTTCTTTCAGGTCCTCAACTGCCTTCCTCAGAGATTTCACTGCATACTGACCACTTTCTGGTGTGGATTTACCAGGCTGCACATTGATGGGGTCGTGTTTTAGGTCTAACAGATTGATTTTTCGGTTGTGGATATTATTAGCGTGATGCGTTAAGTGATAATTGAAATGTTGTTTATTGAAGTGCTTTCTGTAAAAAGAAAAAATCCTGTTGTCAGCATAGATCACAGGGGTGATATATTTCAATACCCTGGTATCTTCCAAAACTTTAATTATTATCTCTGGACCAATCCCATTATAATCCCCCACAGAAATTCCAATGACTACAGGGTTCTGTTTTTGTGAAGATTCCACCATTTTTTTAATCACTTTTACAATCGCGAAGATATAAGTCATTCATTGAATAATACGGACGTGAAAAGCGTAAGGCCAAAAAAATACCTCGGACAGCATTTTCTTAAGGACGAAAATATTGCATTTAAGATCGTAGAAGCATTGCAAATGGATCATTGCAGCACTGTATTGGAGATTGGACCGGGTACGGGTGTATTGACCAGACATCTCTTTGAACTGGAGCAAATTGACTTTTTTGCTTTGGATGTGGATGAAGAGTCCGTCAGTTATTTACAGGAGAACTACCCGGAGTATAAATCAAAGGTGTTGCTCGCTGACTTCCTGAAATTTCCTTTGGAGGATTTTGGCTCCAATATCGCTGTCATTGGAAATTTTCCTTACAATATTTCTTCACAGATATTTTTTAGGATTTGGGACAATCATCACCGGATCGATGAGGTGGTATGTATGGTACAGAAAGAGGTTGCTCAGCGATTAGCCTCTAAACCCGGAAACAAGACTTACGGCATTCTAAGCGTGCTTCTTCAGGCCTTTTATGATATTGAATATCTTTTTACTGTTCCACCGGGAGTTTTCAATCCACCTCCAAAAGTCCACTCTGCAGTGATACGCCTGAAACGGAATCAGACAAGGCAGTTAGCCTGCAATCACCTGGATTTTAAGAAAGTCGTTAAAACTGCTTTTGGAAAACGAAGAAAGACCTTGCGTAACGCACTAAAAGACCTAAATTTGGCTGCCCAAATCTCCAATGAAAAAGTGTTTGATCAGCGGGCAGAGCAACTTTCTGTCCCTGAGTTTGTTGAGCTTACGTTAAAGGTGTTTTCAAATGACTAAAACGATGGAATTTTCCCTTTCCAAAGAATATCTGGATCGATTTCAGCTGGCGCTGAACGAACGGGAAGATTCATTCATCAAAGAAAGTCTTGAGGGAGTCAATCCCGCCGACATCACTTCCTTATTGGATGAGTTCAATGCTGAAGAATGTAAGTATGTCTTCGACCTGCTACCTGTCGAGGTGGATGCGGCCATCCTTAATGGCCTGGACGAAGATGAACGGGAAAAATTCATCGAACATTTTACACCGGAGGAGCTTGCCGGTTACCTGGAATACCTCGACTCGGATGATGGAGCGGATATTTTGTATCAGATGCCTCTCAAACGTAGAGAAGAGGTCATCCGTCTGATAGAAAATGAGGAAAAGGCAGGGCATATTCTGGACCTGCTCAGGTATGATGAAGACGTTGCCGGGGGGTTGATGGCCAAAGAGCTTATCAAAGCCAATGTCAACTGGACGGTTCAGCAGTGTATTGAAGAGATCAGGAAGCAGGCTGAAAATGTGCAAAAGATCTACTCCGTTTATGTCGTCGATGATAAAGATAAATTCCTTGGACGTGTCAGCTTGAAACGGATCATCCTGGCTGATGACAAAGTAAAGATTGGCGACCTGTATGATACCGATATCATTTCCGTGGAAACATCCATGGATGAGGTGGAAGTAGCTACCATCATGGAAAAATATGACCTGGAAGCCGTTCCTGTTCTGAATGCAAGAGGCAAACTTGTCGGAAGGATCACCATCGACGACATTGTAGATGTAATCAAGGAGCTGGCTGATGAGGAGCGACAGATTATGGCAGGTATCAGTGCAGACGTAGAAGAGGATGATACCGTCTGGAAACTCTCTAAGGCACGATTACCCTGGCTCACCATTGGAATGGCAGGTGGCCTGATTGGAGCCCAGTTTATGGGTTTGTTCAAGGGCGATATTGCCATTATTCCGGCGTTGGCATTTTTTATTCCCCTTATCACCGCCACAGGGGGTAATGTGGGGATTCAAAGTTCTTCTATCGTTGTGCAGAGTCTGGCCAACCCCAATGTTTTTGCAGAACGACTCTGGCGAAGAATGGTAAAAGTTTTATTTGTGGCTGTGGTGAACGGAGTGATACTGGCGCTTATGGTCTTTGGTGCAGTAATCCTGGTGAATAGAGATCAGTCTCTAGCACTCACAGTTTCTGCAGCTTTATTTAGTGTGGTACTTTTAGCCTCACTGATGGGTACAATTACCCCACTGGTACTCGATAAGTTTGGTATCAACCCAGCTTTAGCTTCGGGTCCATTTATCACCACAACGAACGATTTACTTGGTTTAGCCGTTTATTTCTCGGTGGCACATTTGTTGTACCAATTATAAATATGAATAACAAAATCCTCATTGTCGATCACATGCACGATAGCATCATTGAGATGCTTGGTGATTCCGGATTCCGTCCCGATTATCGACCCGAAATCAAAAGAGCGGAGATCCTGAATATTATTGATCAGTATGCAGGTATTATTGTGCGAAGTAAGACCCGCATAGATAAAGAGCTGATATCCAAAGCAACGAATCTACAGTTTGTCGCCAGAGCGGGAGCAGGTATTGACAACGTGGATTACCAGGAGATATCCAGCAGAAACATCAAGCTGGTGAACGCACCGGAAGGCAACCGCGATGCTTTGGGTGAACATACCGTAGGTATGCTATTGACCTTGCTTCATAAAATCCACCTGGCAAACCAGGAAGTAAAACAGGGAGTCTGGGACAGGGAAGGTAACCGTGGATGGGAGCTCAAGGGCAAAACAGTGGGTATTTATGGCTTTGGCTACATGGGCTCAGCTTTTGCTAAAAAACTGAGAGGCTTTGATTGTACCGTATTGGTATATGATAAATATAAGACCGGACTTTCCAATGAATTTATCCAGCAGGTAGATCTGCAGACCTTTCAAAAGGAGACGGAAATATTAAGTCTGCATATTCCCCTTACATCCGAAACAAAGTTTCTGTTTGATCAATTTTATCTGAGTCAGTTCCCGAAACTGAGAATATTGCTGAATACTGCCAGAGGTGAAATACTCTCTCTCAAGGCACTGGATAAGCTTTTAAGTACATCCAAACTGATCGGAGTGGGACTGGATGTACTGGAGAATGAAAAAATCAATCAGTTGAATATGGAAGAACAAGCCATTTTCGACAAGCTGGCTAAAAGAGAGAATGTAATCATGACTCCTCATGTGGCTGGTTGGACTTTTGAGTCTTATAAGCGGATCAATGAAATTCTTGTTTCCAAACTTCAGAAAGAAGGTCTGGCGCATGTTCGTTGATTGTGTAGAATCTTTGAATTCTCTATATTTGCTTTCCTAATCAAGTAAAAAAGATCACACAAAACAGAAAACGGTTCATCTTCATGGCCGTTCTTTTTTATTTATTAGGGTTAATAAAGAATGTTATGGCTGTAAATTATTATACAAAGGAGGGTTTGCAAAGGCTCAAAGATGAGCTTAACGAACTCAAAACAAAGGGAAGAGCTGATATGGCCAAGCAAATTGCTGAAGCCAGGGATAAAGGCGATCTGAGTGAAAACGCCGAATATGATGCAGCTAAAGATGCTCAGGGATTGCTTGAGTTGAAAATCTCCAAACTGGAAGAAGTTGTGGGTAATGCGAGGGTGATTGATGAATCAAATATTGATACCTCAAAGGTCTCGATCCTCTCTACGGTAAAGATCAAAAACGAGAAAAACGGGATGGAGGTAACTTACCAGATTGTTGCCGAGGAAGAAGCAGACCTTAAGCAAGGAAAGATCTCTGTGAAATCTCCGATCGGAAAAGGTCTTTTAGGAAAGAAAGTAGGAGAGAAGGCCCTTGTGAAAGCCCCAGCAGGCGACATTGAGTTTAAGGTCCTTGATATAACCCTCTGATGCCAAGCATATTTTCAAAAATAGTAGCAGGAGATATCCCAGCCCACAAGGTAGCAGAAGATGAAAATTTTCTGGCTTTCTTAGACATTAATCCCCTGGTGGAAGGACACACGCTGGTTATCCCAAAGAAAGAGGTTGATTATCTGTTTGATCTCGATGATGAAACCCTTGCAGGGATCAATGTCTTCTCGAAGAGAGTAGCCAAGGGAATTGAAAAAGTAATTCCCTGCGAAAGGATCGGAGTAACAGTCATTGGTCTGGAAGTTCCGCATGCACATGTTCACCTGATCCCTATCAATGGTATCAACGACATGTATTTTGGAAAGAAAAAGCTTTCATTTAGCCAGGCAGAATTAGCTGCTACGGCTGAGAAGATCCGAAAAGCAATAGAAAATTAGGGTTTAAGTCTGGTGGGATTTTCTGTCAGAAAGGCTTTCCAGCTCTTTGCACTCTTTACTTCATTGCCACCCTGGTAATGATGACATACCGCAACGGCCAATGCATCAGAAGCATCTAACAGTTTCGGGTTCTGACTAAAGTTCAGGATCGTTTTGAGCATCGCGGCCACCTGCTCTTTAGAGGCATTACCATTTCCGGTTACTGATTGCTTTACCTTTTTAGGGGCATATTCTGTGATAGGGATTTCACGTGATAATGCGGCAGCCATGGCTACACCCTGTGCCCTGCCAAGCTTCAGCATCGATTGTACGTTCTTCCCAAAGAAAGGCGCCTCCAGGGCTACCTCATCCGGATGATAGTCATTGATGAGGCTGAGGACTCGTTCGAAGATCTTTTTTAGCTTGAGCTCATGCCCGGAATATTTTTGCAGGTGTATAACTCCGAACTGAATTAGCTTGATTTTTGGGCCCTCAATTTGGATCAACCCATATCCCATTACGTTGGTGCCGGGGTCCAATCCAAGGATGACCTTTTCTTTGTTGATGAGTTTTGTTATCGCCACAGCTGCAAATTAACCAATGGGTAATAGATTTCTTAGAATCTGTGAATCGAATAGTTCCCTGGTTTTTAATTTAACCTTAACATTGCCAAATGATCTTCTTTCTCTCACTCTCCCTGTTGAGAATTCTTTTTGTACAGTTGCTGGCAGTAATGTGGTGGAGGATTCCCGGGATAAAATCACGTGCGCAATCTTCACTCACATTTACTGTGCTGATCCCGGTGCGCAATGAGGAAGATAATATTTCCGCTCTCTTACGCGACCTGGAGGATCAGGATTACCCACAGAAACTTTTTGAGGTCATCGTCATAGATGATCATTCGGAGGATCAAACAGCCACGCTTGTTCGTGATTTTATTGACAAGTCTGGTTTAAATATCAGGTTGATTCAGCTGGATGACCTGAATGGTAAAAAAGCAGCCATCACCATGGGGATTGGGCAGGCAGTGAATGAATATATTCTGGCTACGGATGGAGATTGTCGCATTCCCTCTACCTGGATCAAAGAATTTGCTTCCCGTTTTGGCGAAAACGATCATCCGAATATGATTGCTGCACCAGTTTTGATGGAAGGGAATGATTTATTTACGAGTATACAGTGCCTGGAATTTTCAGCCTTGATAGGTTATGGAGGCGCTAGTTTGCAGATGGGCGTGGCAGGTACATGTAATGGTGCCAATATTGGTTACAAAAAGGAGGTCTTCCATGAAGTGGGAGGGTATACTGGAAATGAAAAGATCCCTTCGGGAGATGATGAGTTCCTGATGTTTAAACTATTTAACAGGTACCCAGGCACGGTAGTTTTTCTCAAATCACCAGCAGCTGTGGTGAGGACACCGGCCAAAAAGACCCTAAAAGAATTGATCAATCAGAGGATTAGATGGAGCAGCAAGTGGAAATTTCACAAAAGCCTGTATGTTTCCGTGACAGCGGTTACATTTTTTGTGGACTACGCCATGTTGATTACAGCTACAATAATGGCTATGCTTGGTCTTTGGGACTTTGCAACCGTGGCATCTGTCTTGTTGCTAAGATGGCTTACGGAATACTACTTTGTGTCAAATGTCGTTAGGTTTTTGGGCGGAAAACCCCGATGGTTCAACTTTATTATGATGCAGATAATTTATCCCGTCTTCGTGATTTTCTTGGGTATTGCTTCTATTTTTGGGATTTATCATTGGAAAGGCAGGGCATATTCATGACAGATGATGAATTTGAAGTTTTAGACGAATTATATTTCGTTCAGACCTTCCACGAGTTAATTGAGCTTACCGGTAAGGAAGCAGAAGAGCTTAAGCGCATTCTTTCAGTGCTATATGACAAAGGATGGATTCGGGTTTTCAAAGAAGTGGATGAGGAGATCCCGGTGGAAGAAACAGATTGGATCCGTCATGCTGAGCGCTATATATTTCTGGCAAGCAAAGAAGGATTGATGGCTCATAACACCGCAGATTAATGGCTACCACATTTGACATACGAGACCTTGAACTGAACGCCTTACTTGAGATCACTCAGGCAATCAACAATAATCTGTCCGAGAAAGACCTGTACAAGATCTATAAATTTACCCTACTCGGAGACTTGAAAGTGAAAAGGCTGGCCCTGTTTGTCAATGATGATGATGAAGGATGGAACTGTCCAATCCATTTTGGTACTTCAGAAGATTATAGTGAAATCTCTCTTGATGAACAGCTGGTTGGAATTGAAGAAATCACCTACCTGAATACCGGTTCGATCAAGTCTGAGGAGTTTGAAATAGCGATACCCGTCTATCACAAAAAGTCATTACTGGCAATTGTCCTGATAGGTGGATTGCCCGAAGAAAGCCAGGAAGACAGTACCACGTTTTTAAAGGCGCTCACAAACATCATCATTGTGGCGATCGAAAATAAAAAGTTGGCTCGTCGGCAACTACAGCAAGAGGCTTATAGAAAGGAGCTGGAAATTGCCAAAAAGGTTCAGAATTTCTTATTCCCCAAGTCATTACCCAAAAGTCAAAAATTAAATATCGAGGCGGTTTATCTGCCGCATCACGATGTAGGAGGTGACTATTACGACTATTTGTCCATCGACAATGATCGATTTCTTATTTGTATTGCTGATGTATCAGGCAAAGGTGTACCTGCTGCTTTATTGATGTCCAACTTTCAGGCATCCCTCCGAACATTGATCAGGAGGACTCAAAACCTGTATGAAATCATCGTTGATCTGAATCATTCCACCTATCTCAGTGGTAATGCAGAGAACTTCATTACTTTTTTTGTAGGGATCTACGATTTTAATCAATCAACGTTTGAATATGTAAACTGCGGCCATAATCCTTTATACCTGGTCAATGATAAGGAAGTGATTCTACTTAATGACGGAACAACAATTTTGGGGATGTTCGACCCATTACCGTTTTTGAGTACTCATAAAATCGAAAATGTAAGGGACTTCTTCTTTTTTGGATACACTGATGGTTTGACTGAGACTTTCAACCGGAAGGAAGAACAGTATGGTAATGAACCCATCGATCAGTTGTTGAAAAAGGGAATGCCTGACAATCTTGGTACTTTTCATGAGTATCTGCTGCAGGATTTGGATAAATTCAGGGAAGAGGAATCATATAGGGATGATATTACCATGATCTCCTGCAGGGTGAAAAACATATGATCCCCTATTTTCACAAAACCCCCGGGTGGCTCATGAAATGGTTTCCTTCCATGACCTGGCAGAGACCTGCATCAGAGAAATCCATTTATTTAACCTTTGATGACGGCCCCATCCCCCAGGTGACTCCATATGTATTGGATGTACTTACTAAGTATGATGCTAAAGCCACTTTCTTTTGTGTGGGGGATAATATCAGAAAGCACCCGGATGTTTTTCAGGCAGTATTGAAAGCCGGACAATCTGTTGGTAATCATACCTACCATCACCTGAATGGATGGAATACGCCTACCCATAAGTTTTGGACAGACATAGAAGCTTGCAAAACTGTAATGGAAGCCCATGGCGCTGAATCCAGGTTGTTCAGGCCTCCACATGGAAGGATTCGAAAAGAGCAGAGAATACAAGTGGAGCAGGAATATGAGATTATTATGTGGAGTCATCTTTCGGGTGACTTTGATCCGGGTTTGAATGTAGGTCAGTCAGCAAAATCGATGAAGTCTGCTGCGGAGGGTTCCATTTTGGTTTTTCATGATAGTATCAAAGCAGCATACAACCTAAAGAAACTGTTACCTGAAATAATGAGTTATTTTTCTGATCAGGGATTCGAATTTAAATCACTTTAGATATGCAATTAGCAGATAGTCATGCACATATTTATTTAGAGCAGTTTGATGAAGATCAGGAAGATGTGATAGCGCGTGCTCAGGAGGCAGCTATCCACAAGATTTATATGCCCAATATTGATCATACATCCATCGATAGGATGCTGGAAACAGCGGCGAAGTATCCGGGCTACTGCATTCCCATGATGGGTTTACATCCCTGTTCGGTGGATAAGAAGTTTGAAAAAGAGCTCTATATCGTGGAGGAGTGGCTTTCAAAAAGTGATCAGTTCGTTGCCGTGGGCGAAATTGGTACAGACCTGTATTGGGATAAAACATTTTTTGACCAACAAAAAGAAGCTTTTCGAATCCAGTGTGATCTGGCCATCAAACATGATTTCCCTATTGTGATCCACTGCAGGGAGTCATTGGATGAAAATATTGAGCTGGTAGAGGAATTTGGAGGAAAGGGACTTCGTGGAGTGTTCCATTGTTTTTCAGGAACCATTGAGCAAGCAAAAAAAATTATAGATCTCGGGTTTTATCTGGGAATTGGAGGAGTAGCAACCTTTAAAAATGGAGGGTTGGTGGAGCTGTTGCCTGAGATTCCTTTGGAAAGCATTGTATTAGAGACAGATAGCCCTTATCTGGCACCCACTCCTTTGAGAGGTAAAAGAAATGAACCCTCATTTATCACGCATGTTGCAGAAAAAATAGCCCATGCAAAGGATCAGGATATTGAAAAAATTGGAGAAATTGCAACTCGAAATACAGCGACCCTGTTTAAAGGCCATTGAATTACAAAATCGTAAATATACGGACCAGCGCTAAAGTTGATCCCAAAGACTCTGTATTGATCATTTATACAGGAGGTACTTTTGGAATGGCCTACGACAAGGACGGGTCGTTAGCTCCTTTCAATTTCGGGAGAGTGATCGAGATGATCCCGGAATTGAAAAGCCTTGAGCTCAGACTCACGGTGATTTCATTCCCAGAAGCGCGTGATTCGGCGAATATCCAGCATACGGATTGGGACAATATTGCTTATATCATCTATGAAAATTATTCTCAATATGATGGTTTTGTGGTCCTCCATGGCACGGATACGATGGCCTATACAGCGTCTGCATTGAGCTACATGTTGAAAAATCTTAATAAGCCGGTGATTTTTACCGGCGCACAAATACCCATCGGATATATCAGGTCTGATGCACGGGAAAATTTATTGACGGCCCTGGAGATTGCTACAGCCAAGGAGAATGATCAACCTATCGTCAATGAGGTCTGTATTTATTTCAACCTGGTTTTGCTCAGAGGAAACAGGGCTTCAAAGATCAGGAGTAGCACCTTTGCTGCCTTCCAGACCAAAAATTACCCGGTATTAGCCGAATCCGGGATAAACATTGAATACAATCGTAGTTTCATGGCTCCTCACAAACCCGATGCTAAAATCAAAATTGTACGGGGATTTGATGAAAATGTAGCGATTTTAAAAGTATTTCCATCCATCAGTGAGACGGTGGTCAAATGTTTCTTGAATAGTAAAGGATTAAAAGGTGTGGTTCTGGAAACCTTTGGTTCTGGCAACACCATGAATTTTCCCTGGTTTTTGAAGCTGATAGAAAATGCATTGAAAAAAGATCTCATCATTTTCAATGTTAGCCAGTGCAGTGGGGGAGAAGTGTTGCAGGGCAGATATGAGACCAGTAAGCGCTTAAAAGAGCTCGGTGTGCTCGGAGGAGGTGATATTACAACTGAAGCAGCGATCACAAAAATGATGTTTCTTTTAGGCACTGAAAAGAATAAATCATTAGTTCGGAAAAAACTGATTAAGCCGCTGAATGGAGAGATGGATGAATGATTCGATTTATTTGAATTTGAATTATTTGCATAAAGGTTTATTTATTGATTTATTTGTTGCCTTTGATTGACCTTTGGAAGGAATTTAGGAGAGGTGGCCGAGTGGTTGAAGGCGCACGCCTGGAAAGTGTGTATACTCTTCACGGGGTATCGAGGGTTCGAATCCCTCTCTCTCCGCGAGTTCTCGAAAAGGATTATATTTACGGACTTTTAAAAACTTAACCGGAGACTACCAAAAACGAATTATGAAAAAGTTATCTTTTGTTTGGATTGTTACTGTTGCTTTGACTTTTCTATCAGCAACACTTTATGCTCAAGATTCATCAGAATCAGATTCTGCTTCAGTATCTGAAACAATGGCGCCGGCTGAAGAGCCTGCAGTAGCTATTGCCGAAGAGATTGCTGTAGAAGAAGAGCAATCAGAATCATTTCACAATGTTGTTAAGCAACAATTTATCGATGGAGGTCCTGAATTTATGGGGATCGTTCTTTTGTGTTTGATTTTGGGATTGGCTGTAGCCATTGAAAGGATTATTACCTTGAACCTGGCCACTACCAACACTAAAAAATTATTGGCAAATGTTGAAGAGGCACTTAGCACTGGCGGTGTTGAAGCTGCAAAAGAGGTTTGCAAAAACACAAGAGGACCTGTTGCTTCAATATTTGTACAAGGTATGATGAGGATGTCTGAAGGTATTGAGATGGTTGAAAAATCAATTATTTCTTACGGATCAGTAGAAATGGGTAAACTAGAGCGAGGAATGGTTTGGATCTCTCTTTTCATCTCACTTGCTCCTATGCTTGGTTTCATGGGAACGGTAATTGGTATGATCGACGCTTTCGATGCCATCGCAGAAGCTGGAGACGTTTCTCCATCACTTGTTGCATCTGGTATCAAGGTAGCCCTTTTGACCACAGTTGGTGGTTTGATCGTTGCGGTTATCCTGCAGTTGTTCTACAACTACCTGATTGCAAAAATTGATTCATTGGTAAATAGCATGGAAGATGCTTCTATCACATTGGTAGATGTATTGGTAAAACACAACCTTGCTAAGTAATAAGCTATTCACCTTTAAAATAAGATATTATGGTTGATATAGGTCTGATCGTAGCATATGTATTGATTGTACTGTGCGCACTATCTGCAATACTGATCCCTTTGGTTCAGTCTTTCAGCGATCCTAAATCATTGGTGAAATCAGGAATAGGTCTGGGAGCCGTCTTGGTAGTCTTCCTGGTTGGATATACCCTGGCGGGCAGTGATTCTACTGGAACCACGGAATCCACATCCAAATTGGTTGGAGCAGGAATTATTTCCATGTATATTTTTGTTCTTATCGCAATAGTAGGTATATTTTTCACAGAGATTTCTAAGTTGTTTAAATAATGGCGAGATCAAAAAACAGAAAACCTGCAGAGGTTAGTTCAGGCTCCATGGCGGATATCGCTTTCCTTTTGTTGATATTCTTTTTGGTTACTACAACCATCGCGAATGACAAAGGAATTCTGATCTCTTTGCCACCAAAGCCTGATCCTAATGAGCCACCACCGGTTGTTGAGAAAAACGACAAGAATATTTATGCTATTCTTGCCAATTCTCAGGATAAACTGTTGGTGGAGAGTGAGCCGTACGAAGGTACGATGGAGGAGTTGACAGAAGACATCAAAAAATTCGTCCTCAATTTCGGGAAGCCCGGAGAAGAAGGGGTTGCTGTATATAACAGCCTGCCTTCCAGTCTGAAAAGCTACATCAATAGCAATGGGCGTGATCCAGCATCATCAGATGACCCGATAGAGGCTGTGGTGTCTTTTAAAGCCAACAGGGGTACTACCTATGAGTTGTATATCAATGTCCTTGATGCTGTTTACAAAGCATACGATGAAATCTATGCAGAAAGGGCCGGACTGACGGTAGAAGAGTGGCTTACACTTGATAAGAGTAAGGATGCTCAGAGAGAAATCTACGCTCAGGCCCGTGAAGGTATAGGAAGGAATATTTCAATTGCTGAACCGAATTAATTATGTCTAAGTTTAAGAAAAGTTCAAGTACCTCAAACGATATACCAACTGCAGCACTTCCGGATATCATCTTTATGCTACTTTTCTTCTTTATGGTGACAACCGTAATGAGGGAAACAGATATTCTGGTGAAGCAGCAGCTGCCGAGAGCTACACAATTGACTAAAATCGAACGTAAGTCTCTGGTGAGCTACATTTATATTGGTGAGCCGAAAAATCCAAGTCTTTATGGTACCGAACCCAGGGTTCAAACCAATGATGTATTTATCGAACCTACTGATATCATTCAGTTTGTGAATCAGGAGAAAGATAAATTATCTGAGGTGGAAAGAGATCAGATCACAATGTCTTTAAAAGGTGATATTGAGATTAAGATGGGTATAGTTTCCGACGTGCAGCAACAGCTAAGAGAAGCAAACGCACGAAAGGTTTTATATAGTTCGATCAAAAGATTAGATAACTAAAAAAAAGCCTCCGCAAGGAGGCTTTTTTTTATATCAATTTGAGAGTTTTTCCTTTTGATCCTCCAGCCATTTTTTGGATTCTTCTGTGAGTTGAGTAATATCCTCATTAATTTCCTCTCCTGTATCATCTATTTCGTCTTCCAGCTCTTTAATGCCTTGCTGAGAGGATTTTTTCACCTCATCCATTAGAGAAGTTACTTTATTTCTTTCAGATTTTAATTTTGATACTGCCTCTGACACCTGCTCCCTGGCTTCTTCGCCAAGTTCTTCAGACTGGTCAGTGAGCTCATCAATCTTACCATCTAGCTTTGTTTTTAAATCGTTTAATTGCTGATTTAGCATTTCTTTCTTTTGCTTCATCTCAGACTCCACTGAGTCTTTTTCTTTTGTTGAATTTTCACATGCAGACGCTAAAACTAACGCGCATACCACTATAATTGAATATAATTTGTTCGTAATCATGATTGTGTTTTGTTGGTTTAAAATTGCTCTTTAATGAGGTTGAGCGGAGAATCGACAAAAAATGACCTTTCCCGAGACAGGACAAAGGGTGTATTTAGCAATTCGGGTTGGTTTCTTAGCAATTTCAATATTTCTTCAGACGTGAAATCATCTTCGACTTTTTTATCTGTTCTTAGCAGTTTTGTAATGTCCACATCCAACATATTAGCAGCTTCTACCAATTGAGTTTCGGTAAGCATGTCTTTACTGACATCTTGTTCATTTATAGAGATCGATCTTAGCGTACGAAGATATCCCGCAGCTTCACGATCCTGTATATCGCTACTGTTATAGATCAATAGATATTCGTTGCTGTTTAATGCCAAGCTCATACTTACTAAACAGGCCTTCCACATCATTGTTTATGATTATTTTTATTTTTTAATTAGATCTAGCCTTTTTAGTCACTCATGATCAACATACACTTGTCAAATCAATTACTTTGCCTTTTTATAGGAGTTGTCGTATCACTGGTATTCAATTCCTGCAACAGATTACCAGATACATATGATACCATAAGTCCGAATGTTGCTTTTTCTTTTACCCTTACAGTCAATGAAAGTTCTTCCCCTGTCTATACCATCCAATACAAGGGAAAGGAGGTCATTCAACCTTCTCTTTTGGGTTTGGAGATCGATGGCAACAGAGTTAAGGAAGGCCTTGCTGTCAGGGAGGTGGAAACAAAGTCCGTGTCAGGGGATTGGAAGCCAGTCTACGGAGAAAGAAACCAATACCCGGATAATTATGCGGAAGCGCTATATGAGCTGACAGGCTACGAAAAACCCATCAGATTGCGGGTAAGGGCATACAACGAGGGCGTGGCGTTCCGATATGAACTTCCTGAAGTGAGTGCTCCATTAACTGTAAACAGTGAGTTAACTGAATTTTCCGTTCCTGTTACATCCAGCTTATGGGCATCGCATCGCGCTCAAAGTGAAATCATGGAAATGGGTGTTTCAGAAATTGAGGAGATCGTCGAGAGACCTCTGTTGATACAGCCTGAAGAAAACCTGTTCCTGGCTATAGGAGAAGCTGCCCTTGTAAATTTTGCCCGAATGAAACTTTCAAAAAAAGCCGGAGGTACTTTAGTAGCATCCCTCGAGGGCGAAGCTGTAATGAACAAATCGTTTTCAACGCCATGGAGGTTTGTTATGGCAGGGGAGACCCCTGGTCAGATTTTGGAGAACAACTATTTGTTGCTGAATCTCAACGAACCAAATAAGTTGGATGACACCTCATGGATCAGGCCAGGTAAAGTAATTCGTGAGGTAACATTAACTACCCGTGGTGGTATGGCATGTGTGGATTTTGCAGTAAAGCACAACCTGGAGTATATCGAGTTTGATGCCGGATGGTATGGAAATGAATATGATGATGCTTCAGATGCCACTACGATTACTGTGGATCCAAAGCGATCTAAAGGACCCCTCGATTTATTGGCTGTGATTGAGTATGCCAAATCAAAGGATATTGGCGTGATCTTATATGTCAACAGAAGGGCATTGGAAAAGCAGCTGGATGAAGTGTTACCACTTCTTAGCTCGTGGGGAGTAAGTGGAATTAAGTACGGTTTTGTCAACGTAGGGCCACAGGAATGGACCAGCTGGTTGCATGATGCTGTAAGAAAAGCGGCTGAGCACAAATTGATGATTGATGTCCATGACGAATACCGACCCACCGGATATTCAAGAACCTATCCCAACTTTATGACTCAGGAAGGTATCCGGGGTGATGAAGAGTCACCAACCAACTCCATGGTTTTGAAGACGCTATTTACCCGGATGATTGCTGGAGCAGGAGACCATACCAACTGCTATTTTGCTCCACGGGTAGATGAAACCATGGGGTCGCATGCTTCGCAGCTGGCCAAGTCAGTGATTATTTATAGTCCATGGCAGTTTCTCTACTGGTATGATCGTCCGAAAGGGTCACGCCCGGGTGATGAAGGCGCTGGTGGAAGTAAATCCTTTATTCAGGAGGTGCCGGAGCTGGCTTTCTTTGATGCACTACCAACCGTTTGGGACGATACCAAAGTCCTTGAGGGCTATCCTGGTAAATATGCTACAGTGGCTAGAAAATCGGGGGGCGATTGGTTTGTTGGGGTTTTAAATGGGGAGGAAAGCAGAACGTTTGGGGTCCCGCTGCAATTCCTGGATCAGGGCGATAAATATTTGGCCACTATTTATTCAGACGATGCTTCTGTAGCAACAATAACGAAAGTGAAAATTAAAGAACAAGAAGTCAGTGCCAAAGATATTCTGAAGTTTGATGTAAAAAAGAGCAATGGACTTGCCATCCATATTCGGAAAGTGAATTAAAATCAACCTACCTGATATAGACCGTCTTGGCATTCACAAACTCTTTGATACCTATAAAGGAGAGTTCTCTTCCGTAACCACTTTCCTTTATCCCACCAAAAGGGAGTCGAGGATCTGATTTCACAAATGCATTGATAAAAGTGGATCCTGCCTGAATCTTCGAGGCCATGATTTCAGCTTTAGCGAGGTCCCGGGTAAAAATGGCAGACCCCAAACCATAGATGGTATCGTTGGCCACTTTAATCGCTTCCTCGTCGTCTTTCACTTCAATAATGGAAGCTACCGGACCAAATAACTCTTCATCATAAGCCGGCATCCCAGGCTTTACATGAGCCAGTATAGTTGGAGGATAGTAATACCCGCGTCCCTGATCAATTTTACCGCCCAAAACGATCTCGGCTCCTTCCTTTACCGATTGGTCTACCTGATCAGCCAGCAATTGCATCAGGTCTTTCCTGGCCATCGGACCGATATCCGTTTCATCAGCAGTAGGATTTCCAATTACCTTGGCTTCCATGAGTTTTTTTACCTTTTCCACAAAAGGTTTTTTGATTGCACTTACTACAATAAATCGCTTGGCAGCTATGCAGCTTTGACCGCTGTTGATAAGCCTCCCCGTCACACAAGTTTCGGCGGCCAGGTTCAGGTCAGCATCAGCAAGAATCAAATATGGGTCACTGCCCCCCAGCTCCAGCACAGTCTTTTTGAGATATTTTCCTGCCAGGGCCGCCAGAGACTTGCCTGCCCTGGTAGAACCAGTCAATGTGACAGCAGCAATCTTTTTGTTAGCCACTATGGGTTCTATTTGGGGGATGTCGGCAATGATCGTATTAAACAGATATATTGGAAATCCTGCCTCTTCGAAAATTCTTTGTATGGACAAGGCACATGCCGTGGTGTTTGGTGAATGCTTCAAGATACAGGCATTCCCCGCCATCAATGCCGGAGCAGCAAAACGGAAGACCTGCCAGTAGGGGAAATTCCACGGCATGACTGCCAGGACCACGCCGAGGGGGTCGTACCTCACATAGCTTTTGGAGGCATCTGATTTGATGACCTCTTTTTGTAGAAAAGCTTCCGCATTGGTCGCATAATACTCGCATACCCAGGCACATTTCTCAATTTCGGCCACCGATTGATCCAGCGGTTTCCCCATCTCCAGGGTGATTTCTTCAGCTAGTTGATCTTTCTTTTTTTCAAGCAGATCTTTCAGCTTACGAAAGAGGACACTGCGCTCGGTGAAGCTTGTCTCTTTCCATTCCAGCCAACAGTGATGTGCATGATCAATCGTATGGCTGATCTTTGAATCCTGATAATATTCATAGGTATTTAGCTGCTCTTCAGTAGCTGGATTGATGGTTTCGAATGTGTTCATTTGTGTATGGCTTATGCTGATGCTTTCCTGTCAAGGAATGGGATCCAGTCTTCCCTCATCTTGTTGGTAGTGGATCTTAGAAACATAACATATGTAGGTCGAATTGGTTTCCTTACCAATCGTAATCCTACCTGATCGGGGCTGAAATCGCCTTTGCGGGCATTGCAGGTCTTACAGGCGGTCACCAGGTTGGTCCAGGTAGATTTGCCCCCTTTGGAGCGTGGGACCAGGTGATCCAGGGTCAGATCTTTGGAAGTGCCACAATACTGGCAGGCATAAGCATCCCTTTTAAATACATTGTGACGTGTCAATACGACCCCTTTGTAGGGGATGTGAGCGTATTGTAAAATGCGGATTACCGAGGGAAAGGGGAAACATTTGTCCACTGAACGAAGTACTGCATCAGACTTCTCACTCAACATTTCTGCTTTGTTCAAAAAGACCAATAAAAAAGCTCTTTGAACTGAACAAACTGAGATAGGCGTGAAATCTTGATTGAGTACAAGGACCGCGTTCATATTTTCAATCTTTTCATTTCTCTATCCTGATCCTTCTTCTTAAGCGTATCCCTCTTATCAAAAAGCTTCTTACCCCGTGCCAGTGCAATGCCCACTTTGGCATACCCTCGTTTGTTCACGAATAGTTTCGTGGGTATGATCGTTAACCCTTTTTCTTCGGTCTTGGCCTTGAGCTTTTTTAATTCACTTTTTTTCAAGAGCATTTTACGCTCTCGCATAGGGTCATGGTTTTGGAACGAACTCTCCGTGTACGGGGTAATGTTCATTCCCTTGATAAAAAGCTCGTCGTTGTGTAAATAACAATAGGCCCCAGAAAGGCTGATTTTTCCCTCCCGAATGGACTTTATTTCGGTTCCTTTCAGCACAATACCTGCTTCAAACTGCTCCAGCCACTCATACTCGAAACTAGCCTTTCGGTTTTTTATACTGATATCGTTAGAAAATCGCTTTTCTTTAGCCATGACATACTTATTCAATTTAAAAATAATGAAGGGCCGGTGATATTAAAAAATATAGGCTTTAAAATATCATTCGGGGTAGCGGACTGTCTGTAAGTTGACCGAAATTGTTGGATTTAAAGTTTAAATATCCAGTTAATGCGATCATCGCTGCGTTATCCGTGCAATATTCAAATTTTGGAATAAACACCTCCCATTTATTTTCCTGTGCCATATCTTCTAACGCCTTTCTAAGACCCTGGTTGGCAGATACACCACCGGCAATTCCTATGGACCGGATCTTCTCCTGCTTTGCGGCCTTCTTCAATTTTTTCAATAGCATGTTTATCAGCGTATGCTGAATACTGGCCGCCAGGTCGTTTAGATTCTTTTCGATGAAGTGTTCATCTTTTTTTACTCCATCACGAAGGAAATACAGGAAGGCTGTTTTAATCCCAGAGAATGAAAAATCATATCCCGGCATCTCTGTTTCCGGGAAGCTAAACCTGAGTGAATCTCCCTGCTGTGCCAGTTTATCTACCTGGGGACCACCAGGATAGCCGAGGCCCAATAACTTGGCACATTTATCAAACGCTTCACCTACAGCATCGTCCTGTGTCTGACCGATGATGGTCATTTGATCAAAGTCATCTAATCTTACAAGTTGGGTATGACCACCACTTACTGTCATGCAGAGAAATGGAAACTTAGGATGTGGCTCCTCGATGAAATGAGAAAAAATGTGGGCATGCATGTGATGGACAGGAATAACTGGTATGGACAGACTCAACGCCATCGCTTTGGCAAAAGAACTACCTACCAAAAGTGATCCCAAAAGTCCGGGGCCACGAGTATAAGCAATTGCATTAATTTTGTGGGGTGTTATATCTGCTTCCTTCAGGGCTTCGTTTACTACCGGGACAATATTTTTTTGATGTGACCTGGAAGCTAACTCTGGGACGACTCCGCCGTAACTTTTATGAATAGATTGTGTTGCAATGATATTACTTCTAATTTTTCCGTTAATACAAATAGAAGCTGAAGTTTCATCACAGGATGATTCTATACCGAGAATAGTGCAATCCATAGGGAGCCAAAAATACAGTTGAAAAGTAAGATAACGATAGCACCCGCTCTTCGAGTTCTCAAAAAAGTCATTTTTTGGGGTTTAACCCTGGTAGTGACCCTGGCCCTGGCCATTATTTTGTTGCTGCAGGTTCCATGGGTTCAGAATACCATCAAAGATCGGCTACTGGAAACCCTCTACGAGGAAACCGGCCAGCAGATCTACCTCAAGAATATAAAGATCAAGTGGTTTGATCAGGTATTGATCAGGGAGCTGCTGGTCGAAGATTACAAAGGGAAACCCATGTTGAAAGCTTCTGAAGTAGAGATTAACTACCAGATATCAAATCTGCTGGTAGAGAATCACCTTTTTCTGGATGATGCTTACCTGACTAAGGGTGAACTTAACCTGGTGAAATATGATGACTCGCTGGCTGTCAACATCATTGAGTTTATCGATGGGATCAAGACCTTGAAAAGTACAGGGCAAGTAGTAGATTCCTTAAAAAAACCATTTAACATTTCAGTTACCCAGATAGAGCTTGAGCAATTCAAGGTGGGTTATGACAACCAGCAGGTAGAGCATGCCGAAGAACAATACGTAGATCTGGCACATTTTGACTTCATGATCAATCAGGCAGGGTTCTATAAATTTGATATCAAAAAGGATACAATCTCATCGGTAGTCAGCTATCTCATCGGAGAGGAAATTAACACCCGGTTTCAAATCAGGGAATTTCAATCACTCTTTAAGTTGACGAATAAGGACCTGACCTTAAGCGAACTGTTCTTGAAAACACCGCACTCGGTAGTTAGAGACAGGCTCACATTCTCCTATGATAGTCTCAAGGATCTCAATGATTTTAGCAGTAAGGTATCCCTCGATTTGCAACTACGGGAAACGAAAATAGATCAATATGACCTGTCCTATTTTGCACCTGTTCCCAGAGAACATCATATGATCGATACGGAAGCAGATGTCCTGGGAAGGATTCCTGATCTTTCGATCAAAAACTTCTCTATCAAATACAATGATCGCAGCCACATTGAGGGGGACATTGATTTTATGGGATTGCCCAAAATCGATGAAGCATTCATAGATGCAAACATTTCTAATGGAAACCTTAACCCCGATGATTTTGCTGATTATGTAGGCGAATTTCGTAAAAACCTGATGTCCCTGGGTACCATTCGTTTTTCCGGATCCTTCCTTGGGTTTATCAATGATTTTGTAGCTAACGCCAACTTTATCACTGACAATGGGAAAGTTTATTCGGATATTAACCTGAAGTTTCCACAGGGTTTTGCCGATGCCAAATACTCAGGAAAACTTATACTGGATAAATTCAATGCGGGTGCGTTCATTCAAGACAAGGAGTTGCTCCAAAAAGTGAACCTGAATGGGGAAATCGATGGACAGGGATTCCGCGTAGATAATGCCAGTTTTAAACTGAATGCAGATATTACCAATACCGGGATAATGGGATATGAATATGATTTCATCAAAGCCGATGGAATATTTGCAGCTTCTTATTTTAGAGGCAGCCTGATTGTGGATGATCCCCATTGTAAAATCAACGGAGAGGGGACTTTGAATCTGGGGATTATCCCGGAAGAAATTGAAGTAAGGGGGTCTGTTGATCAGTTGGATTTTAAGCCCCTGGGTTTTTCGGAAAAAGAGATCAGTCTGAAGATGTCCATTTCATCCAATTTCACCGGCTTAAATCTTGACAGCCTTGAGGGACGAATTCAGCTCGATAGTATGTATATCAGTTATGACAATCGCTCCTTGTTGTTCGATACCATTTCCATCACAGCCGAGCGAGATCAGCATAGTCGTGAAATAAACATCGACCTGGAGGAGGCACACGTGAGACTCAACGGAGATTTCTATTTTTCTCAGTTGGTCACCGATGCTGATCTTATCACCAGGGAGTTTGCAGCATACTTTGAACCTGAATTAGAAAGAAGGGTAAGCATCTACGACCGGTTAAAAGATTCCAGAAATTATGAGGTCAATATGACTTTGAATTATCAGGACATCAACCCTTATATAGCTTTTCTGGATCAGGACCTCAAGATTTCTGAGGGTGGTATTGTAGAGGGTAAATACTACCAAAGAAAGAATGCGACGCTGTTTCTGTTTACTGAGATCGATTCGGTGGAATACAAAGGAGTTAAATTTTATGACAATACCATAGATATCAATGCTTCCAAAGACATGGATTCTCTGGGAGTCATCGCCAATATTTTTATCAATTCCTCACGGCAGCAATGGCGGCAGATACCCGAGACAAGAGACATGTCCATTGAAGCCATTTGGTTCAATAATGATATTACCATCCAGGGGCATGTGGAGCAACCTGAAAATAACAGCTCAGCCCTGGTCAATGCCCAGCTCAGGCTCTTGAAAGACAAGCTGGTATTTAATTTCAAGCCTTCCAACATGGTGGTGTTTGGAGATCGATGGTTCTTTAACCCGTATAATAACATTGAGATTGAAAGTGAGTCCATTACCATCGACAGACTGGAACTATACAATGGCGAGCAGTCGGTGAGCCTCAAAGGGGTTTATTCCGCTGCCAACTCTACCGACCTGGTGCTCAACTTCAAGCAGTTTGACCTGATCAGCATATCCCCAATCGTGCCCATACCGATCAGTGGCATACTTACCAGTCAGGTGACCTTGAATAAAGAAGGTGAAGACTCTTCCATTCAATTGCTCACCGAACTGGACTTAAATGATTTGGTGGTGGACGATCTGTACGTTGGCAATGTCAATGGGAGTTCGGACTGGGTGAAAGGGCTACAGGCCATTTCTATGGATTTTGTGGTGCAAAGAGAGTCGATCCGAACGATAACAATGGAAGGATACTACTATCCTTATCATGATGAGGAACAATTGGATATTGCAGTAGAATTTGATCAGGCCAATGTGAAGCTCTTTGAACCACTTTTCAGGAGTTTGTTTTCAAATATCGAAGGAAACGCGAGCGGGAGTGTGAGTATCAGCGGAAATTTATCTTATCCGGTATTAAATGGCTATAGCAGAGTGGAGAATGGTAAATTCCGTTTTGATTACCTGGGCACCACATACGGCTACAATGGGAATATCAATTTTAACAATGAAGCCATACTCTTAAATGGGATTCAGATCACTGACAGAGATGGAGACAGGGCCTCTCTCAATGGAAGAGTCAGACATCGGGGATTCAAGGATTTTGCTATAAATCTTGACATCTCAGCCAATAACTTTTTGTTTCTAAACACCGCCAAGGGAGACAATGATCTCTACTATGGGTCCGCCAAAGGAACCGCCGAAATCAAAGTTTCCGGACCTGTCACAGATCTGCTGATACAGGCTAAAGCCACCACAGAATCAGGCACCAAAATTTTCATCCCGCTCGAAGAGGATACGGAAATTGATCAGAAGGATTATATAAGCTTCATAGACCTGTCTGACACATCCCATACCGAAGTGACTGAGGAGTTGATCAGGAATAGCATTTCGGGGATCCGACTCGATTTCGATTTGGATATTACCAACCGGGCATACCTGGAATTGATCAGAGACATCAAGACCGGAGATATTATCCGTGGTAGAGGTGTTGGAAACCTGAATATGACATTGGATACACAGGGAGAATTTCAACTCTTTGGTGAAATCACCATCACCGAAGGGGCATACAACTTCACGATTCCCAATTTTATCAACAAGGAGTTCGATATTCGGGCCGGAAGTACCATCTCATGGTATGGAGACCCATACCAGGGTATACTCAACCTCACGGCCACTTATCGGCAGATGGCCTCACTGAGTGATTATTATGTCCAGAGTGATGATTTTGAAACTACCAGTCAGCATCAAAGGCTTCCTTTCCTTGTGATGCTGGGACTCTCCGGAGAAATGCTGTCTCCACAAATTGACTTTAAAATAGAGGTAGATGAATCTTCTGCTCAGATACAAACAGCTGACCAGGTAGCTTTATCAGACATCAATAACAATGAGCAGGAATTGAAACGTCAGGTTTTTAGCTTGTTGATATTAAGAAAGTTTTCTGTTCAGGATGGCTTCAGTATCGGAGGTGGTGCTGTGGGTAGCAGTTTGAGTGAATTCATTAGCAATCAGTTCTCGTATTTTATCAGTCAGGTAGATGAAAACCTGGAAGTCGATATTGACCTTAGCTCATTATCCGATGCCAATGCCTTCAATACCTTTCAACTCCGTCTGGCCTATACATTCATGGATGGTCGGCTTCGGGTAAGCGGTGGCGGACTCGTAGCTCAAAATGGATCCAATGTATCCAATGAAAATTTTTATGGAGACTGGTCTGTGAGGTACATTCTCACCAAAGACGGGCATCTTCGCATCAAGGCATTCAGCCAGACCAAGCAACGAACAGCCACAAGCACTACAGCTAATTTTTTTAGAGAGACCGGGGTAAGTTTTCAGTATGTAAACTCCTTCAATGAGTTTAGTGACCTGTTGAAGAAATCTAGAGATAAAGCCGTACAGGACGCCGAGCCTGCTCCACCACAAGATGCGAGCGACTCAACAGCTGTATCAAGTAGTATTTGATCAAACAAAACCATCAGATGGAGGTTTGATAGAGATGGATGAAATCAATGTTTTCTGGTTTAGAAGGGATCTGAGATCGCATGACAACCGGGGATTATATCAGACGCTTACCTCTGGCTTGCCAGTGCTGCCCATTTTTATATTTGATAAAGATATTCTCGATGAGCTGGAAGATCCCACAGATGCCAGGGTTACATTTATTCACCGGCAGATAATGAGGCTTCACCAGACATTCAGGAAATTCGGCAGCGGACTACTGGTTTATCATCGTAAGCCATTTGATGCCTTTAAGGATCTTCTTGAAAAGTATGACGTGAAGAGCGTCTTTACCAATGAGGATTATGAGCCCTATGCCAGAGAACGTGATCATATGATCCGTGATCTGTTAAAGCCCAAGGGGGTAAGGTTTGTCCAGGTAAAAGACCAGGTAATCTTCAGCCCGGAAGAAATTCTGAATGAGCAGGGACAACCGTATAAAGTTTTTACACCTTACAAGAATAAGTGGAGGGAGCGACTTAAACCCGGAGACTACGATCAGGTGGCGTCAGAACAAGCCCTGGACAATCTCTTTGAAACGTCCGGTCCTGCTCCTGTTTCTCTCGCTTCCTTAGGATTTAAAGAAACCTCGATAGAGATACCGTCAGCCACCTTTGATGAGGAAATCATCACACGGTACGACCAAAACAGGGATTTTCCCGGTCTTCAGGGTACAACCAGGCTTAGTGTACACCTCCGGCATGGCACGGTGAGCATCCGTGAAGCAGTCTCCAGGGGGGTGGATTTGTCGGACACATGGCTCAATGAGCTTGTCTGGAGAGAGTTCTATATGAAGGTGCTGTATCATTGGCCACAAGTAGTGGATCAGGCTTTCAAGCCTCAATACGATAAGATCGAATGGCTAAATGACGAATCTGTTTTTAAGGCCTGGTGTGATGGGAAAACAGGCTTCCCGATAATAGATGCCGGAATGCGGGAACTCAACAATACCGGGTTTATGCACAACAGGGTGCGGATGATCACTTCCAGTTTTCTAAGCAAAATGCTTTTGATAGACTGGCGGTGGGGTGAACGGTATTTTGCTGAGAAGCTGTTGGATTATGAGCTTTCCAGCAACAATGGTGGCTGGCAGTGGGCTGCCGGCACTGGTACGGATGCTCAACCCTACTTCAGGATATTCAATCCATATTCCCAAACAGAAAAGTTTGACAAAGATCAGAAGTATATTAAAAAATGGATCCCTGAATTGAACTCGGATGCATATCCAGATCCCATCATTGACTACAAGATGGCCAGGCAAAGAGCCCTTGAAACCTACAAGGTGGCCTTATCATAGCCGTATTCAGGAAATTAGCATTATATAAGTATTTTTGCTGGGCAAGCCGGCTCATCGTCCCGAAATATTTCGGGAAGGAAAGTCCGGGCAACACAGAGCACCGTACTTCCTAACGGGAAGGGCCCGATATCGATAATCGGTATCGGGAACAGATAGTGCCACAGAAAACATACAGCCCAAGAGGAGGAGTTCGCTCTTCTTCCGGTGATGGTGAAAAGGCGAGGTAAGAGCTCACCGTTCTCATAGTGATATGAGGAGCATGGTAAACCTTACGGGTTGAAAGACCAAATAGATCCTGTTTAGAGTTGCTCGCTCGTTTGGCAGGATGGGTAGGTTGATAATGATCCGGGCAGTGATGTCCGGGCTAGATAAATGATGGGCATCCCGATACTGATGCTATTGGTATCGGGGTACAGAACCCGGCTTACAGGCTTGTAATTTTTATTTTAATTGAAAATAAGCAATGGCGAAGATCCTTATTGTTGATGATGAGAAAAGTATCAGAGAAACTCTGAAAGAAATCCTCGAATATGAAAAATACCAGGTAAACGAAGCCCAGGATGGTGAGGCTGCCTGGGAGGAATTGTCTAAAAACAGCTATGACGTAGTACTCTGCGACATCAAAATGCCTAAAATGGATGGCATTGAGCTTTTGGACAAAGCTGTCAATGAGGGGATTGACACACCTTTTATCATGATCTCTGCGCACGGCACCATTGAAACCGCCGTAGACGCCACAAAGAAAGGAGCATACGATTTTATTCAAAAGCCACCTGATCTCAACAGGCTGCTACTCACCGTTCGCAACGCACTTGATAAGTCCAACCTTCAGGTGGAGACTAAGAATCTAAAAAAGAAGATCAACAAATCTTTTGATATAGTTGGTAATTCTAAGCCAATCCAGGAGATCAAAGAAACCATTGAGAAGGTAGCACCAACTGACGCTCGGGTACTCATTACCGGTGAAAATGGAACAGGTAAGGAGCTTGTGGCACATTGGCTACACGCCAAAAGTTCAAGGTCTGCATTGCCATTGATTGAAGTAAACTGTGCAGCCATCCCTTCAGAATTGATAGAAAGTGAGCTGTTTGGTCATGAGAAAGGTTCATTTACCTCCGCCCATAAGCAGCGCATCGGTAAATTTGAGCTGGCCAATAATGGAACTATTTTCCTGGATGAGATTGGCGATATGAGTCTTTCTGCACAGGCTAAGGTATTGAGAGCCTTGCAGGAGCATAAGATCACCAGGGTAGGAGGGGAAAAGTCTATCAAAGTTGATGTTCGTGTGTTAGCGGCAACCAACAAAGATTTAAAGAAAGAAATCCAGGAAGGAAATTTCAGGGAAGATCTTTACCACCGACTGAGTGTAATGATCATTCAGGTGCCACCATTGAGGGAACGAAAAGATGACATTCCATTGCTCATCGAACATTTCATGGAGTTAATCTCCAATGAGTATGGTTCCGCCCCCAAGAAAATTGCAAAGGACGCTATTGATGAGCTTACTAACTATGCTTGGTCAGGTAATATCCGCGAGCTACGAAACATCATAGAGCGGCTGATCATAATGTCGGACAATGAGATATCAGTAAAGGATGTGAAGAGATACGTAGAAATCTAAATCAAATTCTGATTTGTTCTGGTTTTGACTTTTCTACATCCTGTTTGGCGTAGGTGGGACAAGTTTTTTGGGTACATGCACTCAGCCCAGCTAGTACGATTGCAATAACAAAAATTTTCAACTTCATGAGCGGTTTTTCTTTAATGGATATGGCGTATACCCAACATTAACTATTATCAAAAATATATTACAGTTTCTTTCTCTGCAAAAAAAAACGACTAATTAACTTGTTATCTCGTTAAAATAGCAAATTACAGCCTCTAATATCTGAATTATCTAGTCTTCCCATTACTTCAAATTGACTGTTTTCTGTAATTCTACCAAGATCTTCTGTTTCAACGAACGAAATGCTATGGATATTGGCTAAATCTATAACATTTATTCCTCCGGTGATGCCCTTACTTAGATTTTCAAATGGATCGTTGATGTCGCGAATCATCACTTTGGCCCAGGGAGGAAAGCTAAAATAGCCATCTTTACCATAAGCCTGAGAGAAAAGTTCAGTCATCCCATATTCAGAATAGACTGCCTCAATACCAAAGCCTGCCTTTATAAGTTTGTGTAGTTCCTGGCGGGTGATCTCCTTCCTCCTTCCTTTCATCCCACCGGTTTCAATAATGGTAAGATTTTTAAGGTCGGTAAATGGTCCCTGCTTTTCGATAAAATCCAGCAGCGCATAGGAAACGCCAAATAGAACCCTGGGGGTTTTGCCTGAAACCAGGGCTGCTTTCAGGTCACTGTAATTGTCCAGGTAAAAACCACCTTTATGCGGTGTTTTTCGAATAAAATGATCAACCATACTGATCAGAGATGAATCTCCCTGCTGAATATACGAGGGGAGGAGCGCCAGAATTTTGAAGTTTTCCAGTTGATCAAATTGCTGATTAAAAATGGTTTCAGCATTGAAGTGATACAGTGTTTCATCGCGGACGTGATGATTGCTGCGTTCTCCTGTGGTGCCGCTGCTCTTAAAAATTTTTTGAGTTGGCCACTTCCCTGTCTTGATTTCATGTGTCTTAAAGAAGGTGATGGGAAGAAAAGGAATATCCTTTAAAGTTCTAACATCTTTAGGGGTAATGCTCAATAGATTGCAATAATCCTGATAAATTTGATTTTGAGTCCATTGAAAATTAAAGACTTCAATCGCAAATTTTTCAAATGTTTTTTCGTTTATAGAAATTAGTTCAGATTTGAATCTTTTAGGATCAATCATCGGTTATAATAAAACAAAGTTCAATTTATAATGAGGGATCGATTATGAAGTACATGGTGAGGTATTTTTTAGTAATAATCACGATTCCTGTAATCTTAAGCTGTTACCGGGAGACTGACATCTCAGATATACCATATATAGAATTCAGGAGCCTGGAATTTGTTCCCGGTTCTTCTTTCGATTCCCTTGTCCTGTCATTTTATTTCGAAGATGGGGACGGAAATGTGGGATTATTTTCCAGAGAAACGTTCCCTCCATTTCACCCATTCGACTATGTAGTGGATGACGATGATAGCCTGGTCACCCTTAGGTCCAACTCCACTCCACCTTTTAGATTAGTTACACCTGGCACGCTGGATGAGAAATTTTTAAGTGACACAGATATCAGGACCCCCTATAACTGCGAGGATTATGCCATTCTTGATATTGGTACCGGAGCTACAGATACGTTTTTTATCAAGAAAAATGAATTCCATTACAACCTTCATTTGAACTTCTTCAGAAAGGTCAATGGAGTGTACCAGGAGATTGATCTTGAATCTGTATTTGGTACTACCAGCTGTGGAATCACTTATGATGGAAGAATCCCTGTATTTGATGAAGAATCAGTTGAGAATCAAAGGCCAGTCCGGGGAACCATAACTTACCCAATTACATCGAGTGGATTCCCTTTCATTTTCGGGAATGATGAATTCAAAATTGAATTCTACGTATACGATTTTGATTTGAATCTCAGTAACGTAGCCAGTACGCCCGATTTGACCCTGTTGGGAATTACCAGATAAGTGGCTTGAATTGTTCGGGATCAACCTCTGAGATGAGTTGATAAACCCCTTCAAATACATCCTCCGTATTAGGCTTTGAGAAATAATCACCGTCCGTACTATACGCTGGTCTGTGGTCTTTGGCAGAAATGCACAATGGTTTTGAGTCAAGGTATTGATATCCATTGTCTCTGTCCAGTACCTGCTGCATCATATAGGCTGTGGCTCCTCCGGGTACGTCTTCATCGATAAAGACAACCCGGTTGGTCTTTTTCAATGAATCTGTGATGGAGCTGTGAATGTCGAAAGGTAGCAATGTTTGCACATCAATCACCTCGCAGGAAATGCCAAATTCACTGAGCTGTTGGGCAGCTTCCATTACAATGCGGCACATAGAGCCATAGGTTACCAGTGTCACATCCGTTCCCTCTCTCAGAACCTCCGGAACGCCCAATGGTACCTTGATTTCAGCGATATTTTCAGGCATCTTCTCTTTCAGTCTGTATCCATTGAGTGATTCAATGATCAGTGCAGGATCTTCTGATGCCATCAAAGTATTGTAAAATCCTGCAGCCTGGGTCAGGTTTCTGGGAACCAGTAAGTGAATGCCCCTGATAGATCCTAATAGCATGCTCATAGGTGAGCCGCTATGCCAAACACCTTCCAGGCGATGTCCTCGTGTCCTGATGATCACGGGGCACACCTGACCACCTTTCATGCGGTAGTGCAGCGAGGCCAGGTCGTCCGACATGGTTTGCAAGGCGTAGATTACATAGTCTAGATACTGGATCTCTACAATGGGCCTCAGACCCCTCAGCGCAGAGCCAATGCCCTGCCCCAGGATGGTCAGCTCCCTGATGCCTGTATCGGTCACGCGGATCTCACCGTGTTTTTCCTGCAGGCCGGCAAATCCCTGGTTTACATCCCCAATCTTTCCTACGTCTTCACCTATTGCAAAAACCCTTGGATCTCTTTTCAGCAGCTCGTCAAAACAAGCCCTGACGACTTCGCGTCCGTCAACGACTTCCGAATCGTCTGAATATTCTGGCTTGACCTCTTCAACGCGCAAAGGACTATAGGCAGACTCATTGTAGAGATGAGAATTGTATTCATCCTTATGGATCTCGTTTTTCTCTTTGACCCAGGCGATGATCGCCTCTTTTTCTTTGGATTGTTCGTCTTTCAGATACCTGAGGCTTTTTCTTACAGCCCGCATGGTGTCTGCTTTGAGCGGATTCAAGGCATCCTTGAGATCACTCTTAATTTCATTGAGCGCTACCTTGTTCACAGACACTTTTGCCGCATCTCCGATCATTCTGATGGCAGTAGCCACATCTTCCTTGATTTCGGCAGTGTAAGCTTTCCAGGCTTCATTTCTGGCCTTTTTGGCCTTTTGTCTGGCCTCATGCTCTATCTCTTTGAGCTCTGCTTCGGTACAGAGTCCTGTTTCCAGGATCCATTCCCGCATTTTCAGGTTGCAGTCAAATTCTTTTTCCCAATCCAGCCGCTCCTTAGACTTGTACCTTTCATGTGAGCCGGAAGTAGAGTGGCCCAAAGGTTGTGTCATGTCGATCACATGGACAAGGCTGGGGACATGCTCTTCCCTGGCTACTTTTGCGGCTTTTCGATAGGTTTTCACAAGATTAGGGTAATCCCACCCCTCGACAGTGAAAATTTCCATTCCCGCCAGGTCTTTTTCTCTTCTGAAGCCCTCCAGGACGGTAGATATACTTTCTTTGGCGGTGTGGTAGTGTTGAGGGACGGAAATCCCATATGCGTCATCCCATACAGACATCACCACAGGGATCTGGAGCACACACATGGCATTGATTGCTTCAAAAAAGTGGCCCTCTGAGGTGGCGGCATTACCAATGGTCCCGAAGGCTACTTCATTTCCATTGATGCTAAAGTCTTTTAGATGTTTTAAGTCCGGATTGTTTCGGTAAAGTTTGGAGGCATAGGCAAGCCCTATGAGACGGGGCATCTGTGCCGCGGTGGGAGAAATGTCTGAGCATGAGTTTTTCATGTCTGTCAGCGTATTCCATTCTCCGCTGGCAGTCATCGATCGGGAACCAAAATGACCATTCATCATCCGGCCTGCAGATGCCGGCTCTGCATCAAGGTCTGTGTGGGCATAAAGCTGCGCGAAAAACTCCTGTGAGGAATGCTGACCCATGGCCATCATCATGGTCTGGTCGCGATAATATCCGGAGCGCCAATCTCCGTTCTTCAGGGCTTTGGCTGCCGCAATTTGCGCTACCTCTTTGCCATCACCAAAAATGCCGAATTTGGCCTTGCCCATAAAAACCTCTTTGCGTCCAATGATGCTTGCTTCACGACTTTCTACTGCCAGTGCGTAATCAAACAGCACCTCTGCTTTATTAAACTTGGTTTTAGTTGTGACTTCCTGAGTACCCACTAAAAAGAGGTTTTATTAAACAAAATTTCAACATTTCAAGGAATTCAAAAATACTAAAAAATCATCAGAGGTAATAGAGAATCGGCCATATATTTCTATTGAATTGGTTTTTCGTAGAGATGAAAAAGGAATAATATTTTGATCTATTTTGAAATCATGAAATATTATTTTGAGCCGGTAAATTTCGGTTAGGTATATTATCGAATTTTTCAGACCCTGCAAATCTGATTGTCCATGCACTTATCTTTGCTAAAAAAAGCATTTATTAGATGATTATAGGGGTTCCAAAGGAGATAAAATCCAACGAAAACAGGGTAGCCATCACTCCGGGTGGAGTGATTGAGCTGGTCAAGCGAGGACATGATGTTTACATTCAAAGTGGAGCAGGTTTTGATAGCGGGTTTGGTGATGAGCAATATGTTCAGGCTGGGGCAAATATCCTTCCGTCCATAGAGAAGGTTTATGAAACAGCAGAAATGATCATAAAGGTGAAAGAGCCAATTGAGCCTGAGTACAGACTTATTAAAAAGGATCAATTGCTGTTTACCTATTTCCATTTTGCGTCGAGTAAGCCACTGACGGATGCGATGATCAACAGCGGTGCTGTCTGTCTTGCATACGAAACTGTAGAGAAAACTGACAGGACGTTGCCTCTATTGATTCCGATGTCTGAGGTGGCTGGTCGAATGGCTATTCAGGAAGGAGCTAAATACCTGGAGAAACCTCAGAAAGGAAGGGGTATTCTGCTGGGTGGTGTACCAGGCGTGCGACCAGCCAAGGTTTTGATCCTGGGTGGTGGTATCGTAGGAACAAATGCTGCCAAGATGGCTTCCGGAATGGGTGCCGATGTCACCATTATGGACATTAATCTCCCCCGACTCCGATACCTGGAAGACATCATGCCTGCCAATGTGAGTACATTCATGTCGAGTGAATATAACATTCGCGAGCTGATCGGTACACATGACCTGATCATAGGTGCCGTACTTATCCCTGGCGCCAAGGCACCACATCTGATTACCCGTGACATGCTGAAAGACATGAAGCCAGGAACGGTATTGGTAGACGTGGCCGTAGATCAGGGGGGATGTATAGAAACCTGCACACCCACCACCCACGATAATCCTACCTTTATCATCGATGATGTGGTACATTACTGCGTGGCCAACATGCCCGGGGCAGTACCCTACACCTCTACTTTGGCGCTGACCAATGCCACCTTACCTTATGCCATGCAGCTGGCTAATAAAGGGTGGAAAAAAGCCTGCACTGAGAATGAGGAACTTAAAAAGGGACTCAATATAGTAGAAGGAAAGGTGGTTTATCAGGGAGTAGCAGAAGCTTTTGACCTGGAATACACCGAAGTAAAGGAAGTGCTTTATTTAGGATAGTTTAGGAAATTCTTTCAGTGGGTGGTAATCCGACCCACTGAATTTCCAGATAAAATGCTTCATGCCATTGGTCATAGCAATATAGGGGGCCTGAATTACCTTGTTGTAGGTTGATATCTGGTGGATCGTATCCGGTCCGAGCTTCACCTTTGCAGCCTTACATTCAATGAGCAGGTAGGGTTTGCCCGACCGGTCAGTGAGCAGGATGTCTGACCGTTTACCTGATTTGAAATAAGTCAGGGGAAATTCGAGGCTGATCAGTGACCGGGGATATTCCAGATGGTTGATCATGAGGTGAAGGAAGTGCTGTCGCACCCATTCTTCAGGAGTCAGGGTTACATACTTTTTCCTGACAATGTCAAAAACAAATTCGTTGCCTTCTTCATTTTTGATCTTGAGCGAACAGTCCGGTAGGTTAAGCTTTTCCATAAGGGGGCAACTTGACAAACCTAAGGAGAATCAAACCAATAAGAAAGAAAAATCCAAGTGCCAATGAGCTGATACGCATGCTGCCGGTCATTTGTTCGATCAATCCATAACTAAATGTACCGAGTACCACACTGATATGAAAAGTCACATCAAAAAAGGAAAAATATGATGCGTGATCTTCCGTATCCTCTGGGATCAGCTTAGAAAAAGTAGCCCGTGACAACGCCTGGATACCACCCATCACCAGACCAACAACCACCGCAATGATATAAAATTGGGTCACATGGGTGATGTAATAAGCATAGATGCAAATGCCTATCCATATGACGATCATGATGGTGAGTGAGAAGATATTTCCTTTTTTATCCGATAAGCGAGCAAAAAGCAATGAGCCTGCAATCCCAACAAATTGGATGATTAACAGGATAGGGATCAATTGTCCGGCTTCCAGGTGAAGCACTTTAGATCCGAACAAGGTGGCAAGTAGCATCACTGTTTGCACCCCCATATTGAAAAACAGGAAAGCCAGGATGTACTTTTTCATGTTGCTGAGAGATCTCAGCTTGATAAATACTGATCTGATCTCCAGGTATCCATTCAATAACAATCTGCCTTTAGGTTTTTTGTGAAACACGTTGACCGGCAGTGTCCTGAAAGGTATTTGAGCAAAACCAATCCACCAGATCCCAACAAGTAAAAAGACGAGTCGTGTGGCCTGGCCTGTGTTTTCAAATCCGAAAGTTTCATAGTAGGTGATCAGTATCAGGCTCATGATCAGCATCAGCGCACTACCTAAGTAGCCATAAGCGTATCCTCTCGCACTCACGCGGTCGGTTTGCTCGGGAGTGGCGATCTCAGGCAGATAGGCATCATAAAATACCAGGCTGCTACTATAGCCCAGGCTGGCAAAGATCACACATAGGATCCCCCACTCGATGTTTCCTTTGGTAAACAGAAACATTCCCATACAGCTAAACGCTCCCAGGAAGGTAAAGAACTTCAGAAAAGTCATCTTTTTGCCTGCATAGTCAGCCATACCCGATAGCAAGGGAAGGATCATTGCCGAAAGCAGGTAGGAAAAAGAAAGTGCATAGCTATACAGCACCGAATTGACGATTTGAAAACCGAAAAAACTTACTTTATCTCCGGTACTTTCACTGGCAGTGATGGCTGTATAATAAATTGGAAAGATCGAGGTATTGATCACCAGGTTGTAGACTGAATTGGCCCAGTCATACATACACCAGGACCTGATTATTTTCGGATCTCCTTGCATAGAAAATTATTGCCGAAAATAGTCAAACTATCCCAAAACTTTAACGTATTACAATTTGTTTCAGGTGAGGGACTAATCAAGCGCCCTTACCGAAGAAACACTAATATGCAAGAAGAAAATATTCTAATTCCTGAAAAACCCAAACTCAACAGGATCAGGGAGCGTATCCCAAAAACGGACCTCACCAGGGTAGTAATCATTGGTGGAGGATTCGGTGGGATCGAGCTGGTCAGACAATTGAGCAAGCAGAATGTTCAGACTGTACTGGTGGATAAACATAATTATCACAGTTTTATTCCCCTGCTATACCAGGTGGCTACGGCGGGATTGAGCCCTGGGGATATTTCAAGTCCCCTGAGAGAGTTTCTTCAAGATAACAAGAACTTCCATTTCAGGATGGCTAAAGTGAAAAGCGTAGATCCTGAGCATAAACGGGTCATTACCAGTTCCGGGTTTTTGGAGTACGACAAGCTCGTAATAGCCACTGGATCCAGTACCAATTTTTTCAACAATGAACAGTTGAAGAAAAATGCGCACAAGTTGCGGGAGATCAGTGATGCGATTGAATTGCGCACCAAGCTGATCAACAACTTCGAGGAAGCCATTCAGGCCGATGGAGATGAAGAGCTGGAGAAATACATGAATATCGTCATCGTGGGGGCTGGTCCTACCGGTGTAGAACTCGCCGGAGCGATTGGTGAGCTCAGGAAACATGTATTGCCTAAAGACTACCCCGAGCTGGACTTTTCAAAGCTGAAAATCTGGCTGGTAGAAGGTACAGACCGGGTACTGCCCAGTATGTCTGAGCGATCAGGTCACAGGGCTAAGCGTTACCTGAAGAAATTCGGAGTGCGCCTGCTGCTGGGTAAATTTGTTAAAAGCTATGACGGTGAGTTGGTTACACTCAGCGACAAGCGTACAATACAGACACAGTGTCTGGTTTGGGCGGCAGGGGTAAAACCCAATAACATCAAAGGGTTACCGGAAGGATCTGATGTAAAAGGTAGGATCAAAGTAGATGACTTCAACAGGGTGTGGGGCGCGAAGGACATCTTCGCGATAGGTGATGTCTCCTACCAGGAATCAGCAAAGCACCCCAAAGGACTGCCTATGCTGGCACCTGTAGCCATTCAGCAAGCCAAAAGGTTATCAGAAAATTTGATTGCCCAGATTCAGGGAGGGGAAGAGAAGCCATTTATGTATGTGGATAAAGGAACCATGGCCACTATCGGAAGGAACAAAGCAGTGATTGATGCACCTTTTGGTATTCGTTTAGGCGGTTTTTTAGGTTGGTTTATCTGGATGTTTATTCACCTGTTTTCAATTATCGGTTTTCGGCGTAAATTACTAGTGTTTTCACAATGGATCTGGAATTACTTCACCTACAACAGAGGTAACAGATTGATTATTAAAAAAGACCTGGAGGATGAATAAATGATATGAGTATGGAAAGGTTAATGGAACGGGGATCACTTGAAGTAGATATTCGTCCACAGCCAAATGATGAAACCTGCGGACCTACAAGTCTTCATGCTGTATATCAATATTTCAACGACAATATTTCACTGGATGACGTCATAGACCAGGTCAAAAGCCTGAAGACCGGTGGCACCCTCGGGGTGATGTTGGGCAATCACGCTTTGAAAAGAGGTTATTCTGCCAAGCTGATCACCTATGACCTTCAAATGTTTGATCCTACCTGGTTTGTAGAGGGGATTTCCCTGGAAGAGAAGCTAAAAGAGCAGCTTCTACATAAAACAAGCAAGAAGTTCAAAACAGCAACCAATGCTTACTTGAAGTTTTTGCAGGGAGGGGGTGAAATCTTATTTGAAGAGCTAAGTTCCAAGTTGATCAGGGGTATCCTGGAGGAAGGAACGCCTGTCCTTACCGGACTCAGCGCGACTTATCTGTACAATTGTTCACGCGAAATACCCGAAACGAACGAATATGATGACCTGAAAGGGAAGCCTGCCGGTCATTTTGTGGTCATCCGTGGTTTCGACCCAATAAAAAGACTTGTATACATCGCAGACCCGCTAGAGTCTAACCCAATCAGTGAAACCCAATACTATTTGGTGAATTTAAGGCGGCTGATTAATTCCATTTTGTTGGGAATTATGACTTATGATGCTAACTTATTAGTAATTAAACCTAAATAATGTCATCCAAAATTATTGTTACTGATCACCCCGGTGACTGGACTGCCTCCAAAAGTGAAGCGGAAATTATATCCCCTCAAGACTACTTTTCTGAGGAGCAGTATCAGAAAAACAAAAAGTTCAAAGTAATCAACCTGTGTAAATCTTACCATTACCAAAGCTTGGGATACTATGTTTCGCTGCTGGCTGAGGCCCGGGGACATAAAGTCATGCCGGAAATCTCTACGCTACAGGAATTCAGGTTTCCATCCCTTGTGAGAGAGGATGCCGAGGATTTTGATGAGCTGATCCAGCAGGAATTCAGAAAAGTCTCCGGAGACAGGATAGAGATCTATATCTGTTTTGGGAAATCGGATGTTGCCGCGTTCAACCGGGTTGGACTATTGATTTTTAATTTGTTTCAGGTACCCATCCTTAGGGCGATTTTCTCGAAAAAGGATAAGTGGTTTCTGACAAACCTGAAACCGCTCAACCTGAAAGAACTTCCTACGGAGCATCTGGATCACCTCAAGCAGTCTCTTGATGAGTATCTGCAGGGCAAGAAACGGCTGCAGAAGCAATACAGCAGGAAAAAATATGACATGGCGATCCTGGTAAATCCGGAAGAGGGTACGCCGCCTTCCAACAAGAAAGCCATTCAGTATTTTATGAAGGCCGCCGAACAGGTGGGGTTCAATGTGGACCTGATCACCAAAAACGACTTTGCCAAGCTCATACAGTATGATGCTTTGTTTATCCGCGAAACGACCAACGTGAACCATCACACTTTCAAGTTTGCCAAGAAAGCGGCTTCCGAAGGGTTGGTGGTAATGGACGATCCCGAATCGATCCTGCGATGCACAAACAAGGTGTATCTGAGTGAATTGCTAAGCGCCAATAAGATCCCAACACCAAAATACTGGATTGTCCGGAAGGATCGTCCCGGACAACAGAAGATGGATTTCGATTTTCCGGTGATCATTAAGCAGCCGGACGGATCGTTTTCCAAGGGGGTGAAAAAAGTCAAAGACCAGGCAGAGCTTGATGTGGTTTTGAAGGATTTCTTTCAGACATCAGACCTTGTCATTGCCCAGGAATTCATTCCCACCCAGTTTGACTGGAGGGTAGGGGTGCTCAACAAAAAGCCGATTTATGTCTGTAAGTATTACATGGCAGCGGATCACTGGCAGATTGCCAACTGGAAAGACGGGAAACTGACCGGTGAGGGGGATACAGAATCCATCCCGGTAGAGCAGGCGCCCGCTCAGCTTTTGGACCTTGCGGTAAAATCTACTTCCCTGATTGGTAATGGGCTGTATGGGGTAGACATCAAGCAAAGCAACAACAAGTATTACATCATAGAAATCAATGATAACCCCAACCTCGATGAGGGTGTGGAGGATCAATCCATCAAACAACAACTTTACCTGACCATCATGCAGGAATTCATGTCAAGACTGACCTAAATTATTATGAGTAAAAGCCCCAGACTCCATCTTTTTCAAGCCTATGGTATTGAACTGGAGTATATGATTGTCGATGATACTACCTTAAATGTAAAGCCGATAGCAGAAGTATTGTTGAAAGACGCCAACGGTGAAGTGACCGGTGAGCTAGAAAAAGGGGATGTCTGCTGGAGCAATGAGCTGGTAAGCCACGTGGTGGAGCTGAAATCCAATGGACCTACCAGTGACCTGGAAGCCATCAGAGATAGTTTCGTTTCCAATGTCCGGCAGATCAACGACCTGCTGAAGAAAGAAAATGCCCGGCTCATGTCTACTGCGGCTCATCCCTGGATGAAGCCTGCCGATGACACTGTTTTGTGGCCGTATGACAGTGGAGAAATTTACCGGATTTATGACCGGATCTTTGGCTGTAAAGGACATGGCTGGTCCAATCTGCAAAGTACGCATATCAACCTGCCCTTTTATGATGATGAGGAATTCGCCAAACTCCATACGGCCATACGCTTCATTCTCCCAATTATTCCGGCGCTGACAGCCTCTTCGCCCATTCTTGGTGAGAAGTTTACGGGTTACATGGACAAGCGGCTGTTCTATTATCAAAAGAATCAATCCAAGATCCCGGCGATCACCGGTATGGTAATCCCTGAAAAGGTGGTGACGATGCATGGCTACCAAAAGCAGATCTATGATCGCATAGCGAAAGCCATCAAACCGCATGATCCCGACAACATGCTTCAGCCGGTATGGTTAAACTCAAGAGGAGCCATTGCCAGGTTTGATCGGGGGAGTATTGAAATCAGGATTGTGGATATCCAGGAATGTGCATCCGCTGATCTGGCTGTCGTATTTTTTATCTCTCACCTGCTGAAGCTGCTCGTGTCTGAGAAATGGATCCGTTTTTCTGATCAGCTGGACCTCTCCACAGAAACACTGTATGGTGTGTTTAGTCAAACCATCAAAAATGGAGGCAGCACCATCATCGATGACAAAGAATACCTGAGAAGCTGGAGGATCAATGATAGCATAACCGGTAAGGAATTCTGGGCGATGATCATAGAAAAAGTGGCCGGCCAATATCCTGAAGCCGCTGCGCCGTGGAAAAACACCATCCAACAGATCAATCAGGCTACCCTGGCAGAGCGGATCATCACTGCTTTGGATGGTGATTTTGGCAGAGACAATCTGAAAGCAGTTTACCGCCAATTGGCAGACTGCCTGGGTAAGGATAAACTGTTCGAGCCATGAAATTGCAGGTGGTTATAAGCTGTGAGCACGCATCCAATGAAGTGCCTGAGGCTTATCGATCATTGTTTGTGCAGGCCGAATCAGACCTAAACTCACACAGGGGCTGGGATCCGGGATCATACGATATCGCAGAACACCTGGGGAAACACCTGGAGTCAGACCCTTTTGTCTATCCTTATACCCGTTTGCTTGTAGAGCCTAACAGGTCTTTGGACAATGAACAGTTGTTTTCTGAATTCAGTAAGCTTCTGAGTAGAAAAGAAAAAATACAATTAGTCAATACCTATTACAAGCCATACCGGGAATTGGTTGAATCCCAAATCCGGGAGCTTACAGGCAAAGGGCCGGTCCTGCATCTGGGGATCCATACTTTTACTCCGGACTGGAACGGTACCAGAAGAGATGTTGACATCGGTATTTTGTTTGATCCGGGGCGAGATTATGAACAGCAATATGCGCATCTTTTAGTAGATCAGCTTTCAGGAAATGGATTCGTTGTAAAAGAAAATGAACCATATCTGGGGATTTCGGACGGGTTTACCACCTACCTGCGCACCAGGTTTGAAGATACACAGTACATGGGCTTTGAAATCGAGGTGAGTCAGGGATTATTAGGTCGATTGTCGGAGGTCAGTGCGCTCCTGAGTCAGGCGATATCAAAGGTTAATTTGTCGTTTCAAGGTCGGATTGCATATTCTGAATAATTGAGCAGCGACTGATCCAGTACAGCAGACAGATAATACCGTCACCAAAAAATTATTATCTTGCGTCATTAATTATTGGTACCCTGTCACAACAATTTGGTTTGTTGTGAATGACCTAACCTAACCTAAATGGCCAAAATCAAGTATTATTATAATACGGATACCTGCAATTATGAGCGCATACGGGTATCTAAGACAGATGTCGTATTAAACTTATTTGGCTTTTTTACCCTCGTTTTAGCAATAGCAATCGGCATCTTATTCACTTTGTCGAAATTTTACGACACACCCAAGCTTACACAACTAAAAAATGAACGTGAAGCGATCGTTCAGCACTACCAGGACCTGAGCCAGGACCTGAATACTGCAGAGCAACATCTTAGTTCGCTCTCTGAGCGGGATGATGATATTTACCGTGTTTATTTTGAGCAAAAGCCAATACCACAGTCTGTGAGAAGAGGTGGTGTAGGGGGTACCAGCAGAAGAGCGGATATCTACGAAAGCAATAATTCGGAAAAGGACCTGATCATTGGGACTTTCCAGAAAATCGATCAACTCCATCACGAGATGCTGATCCAGGAGAAGTCTTATAATCTCATTGATGAGCTGGCGTACGACAAGGCAAAGATGTATGCTTCTATCCCGGCCATTCAGCCCATTTCCATCGATGACATGACCAGGTTGGCCTCGATGTTTGGCATGCGTATGCACCCTTTGCTGCAATATGAAAGGAAACATGAGGGCATCGATTTCACGGCCCCTCGCGGAACACCCATCCATGCAAGCGGCAATGGTGAGGTAGAAGCAGCGTTTTACTCCACCACCGGAGGATATCTCGTTGTGATCAATCATGGCTACAGCTACCAGTCGAGGTATCTGCACATGTCAAAGTTTGAAGTGAAGAAAGGTCAGAAAGTAAAGCGCGGCGATGTGATCGGGTATGTGGGCTCCACCGGGCTATCCCGTGCACCCCATTTGCATTACGAAGTACTTAAAAATGGCGAACCCGTCAATCCCGTTCATTACTTCAATAAAAACCTCACACAGGAGCAATACGAGCTGATTGTCGAGCTTGTAGCTAAACAGAACGATTTTGATTGATTCATTTTGAACCGTGAGATTCTTGAGTATCCTGGCAGGTCTGGGGCAGACCTAGTTCGCTAGCTCATTTAAATACAACGGAGTATATTTGATTGATTGGGAATAAGAAGAATCCCTATTGATAAATGGGGACGGTTAGCCCAACCGTTTATTGAAATTCCCCAGTCGCTCGGCTGCGCCGAGTGACCGGTATACTGAAGGCCTCTGGCCGGTATAGGAAATAAATCATATCTTTATTGGATGTCTGAACTAAGAAAAGCCAATACTGATCATCCATACTTTGTTACTTTCACCATTGCAGGTTGGATAGATTTATTTACCAGAGAGAGATATAATGAGATTATTCTTGACAGTCTAAAATATTGTATTATCAATAAAGGGCTACGTGTTCATGAGTATATAATCATGCCAAGTCATATTCATATGATCATTCAGCATCTTGATTGCAAGTTGCCAGATGTAATACGTGATTTTAAGAGCTTTACAGCAAAAGAGATTATCAAGTGTGTGGATGAACCTGGTGAAAGCCGAAAAGACTGGATTAAATATCTCTTTGGGTACTTTGCGAAAAAGATAAAGCAGAATAAAGAAAATATGGTTTGGCAAAAGACGAGTCATCCAATAGAACTGAATAACAATAAGCTTTATGATCAAAAAGCTGATTATATTCGAATGAATCCTGTTGCCAGCGGATATGTAACAGATGAACAAGCATGGAAATACAGTAGTGCTTGTTTTGATTCTCCTTTGAAGTTGGAAGACGGTCTATTGGCCTGAGGCCAGGATGATAATAGTCACTCGGCGCAGCCGAGCGACTGAGAATAAGAAGAATCCCTATTGATAAATTGGGACGGTTAGCCCAACCGTTTATTGAAATTCAACACAACAACATTATTGAGATGATTAAAAAAACAATTCTTGCATTGATCTGGCTCTTCATGGGGATTAACCTCGTTGAGGCGCAAACCGATATTTATGGCGAAGCCAGGCTGATGAATGAGAAGGCTGATGGATATAGAGGAATATGGTATTACATCGACAATGCAGGGCAGGCAGGTAAGGTAACCAACCAGTACCGGTACAAATACAGCGGGGGCCTGGGAACCTATGGTGCTACCCAGTATCCTTTCTCAGTTTATGTGAAAGAAGTAGACAAAACCTTTTTCTGCTACGGTGGGACAAATGAAAGCGGAAAGACTTTGCTGCATATGGTGTCTTATTTTGATCATAAGACAGGACAGGTGCCTCGCCCAACTATAGTCCTGGATAAAGCCACTGAGGATGCGCACGACAACCCCGTGATACAGGTGGACAAAGACGGTTATGTTTGGGTCTTCTCAACTGCTCATGGTGTGGAACGCCCCGCCTTTATTCATAAGAGTGTAAAACCATACGACATATCCGAATTTGAGTTGGTGCCAGCTACCAAAACCGTGAAAGGCAAAAAGATGCCGTTGAATAACTTTTCTTATATGCAGGTTTACTATTCAGATGTGGAGGGTTTCACGGCATTGTTTACTCATTATGAAAAAGTTAAAGGACGTGTAATTTCCTGGATGACCAGTGTGGACGGCATGAACTGGTCTGAATGGAAAGACCTGTCGTTATTGGGAGTAGGGCATTATCAAACAAGTGGGAATCAGGGAAAACGAATCGGGACTTCTTTTATGTATCACCCGGACAGGGACGTCAGGGGCGGTTTGGACTTCCGAACCAACCTATACTACCTTCAATCGGACGATTTTGGAAAAACCTGGACCACTGCTGATGGCGCTTCCATACAGCTGCCGCTTAAAGATGTGACCAATAAGGCTATGATCTACGATTATGACTCCGAAAAACGCAATGTATATATTGATGACCTGAACTTCGACAAAGAAGGAAGGCCTGTCATCTTGTACAAAACGAGTAATGGACCCTTGCCAGGGCCAGGCGACGGCCCCCGGATGTGGCACACTGCCTGGTGGAATGGTAGCCAATGGGAAATACAATACCTGACACCAACCGGGAATAACTACGATGGTGGTTCCATTTATGTAGAGGAGGACGGAAGCTGGAGAGTCATAGCTCCGACAGCAATGGGCCCACAAGATTATAATACAGGAGGGGAGATGGAAATGTGGGAGAGCAAAGACCACGGCAAGACCTGGACAAAACTGAAAATGTTAACCTGGAATAGCGAGTATAATCACAGTTATGCCAGGCGTCCGGTCAATGTGAATCCCGAGTTTTACGCTTTCTGGGCAGACGGCCACGGACGTGAACCTTCGGAGTCAAGGTTATATTTCTGTGATCAGGATGGTAATGTTTACCGACTTCCTCAAAAAATGGATAGCGACTTTGTGAAACCAGAGTTATATACATTCAAAATGAAATAGTTTGATGAAGGACTGTCTGGGGACAGACGTCGGGAAAAACCTCACCCAGAAGCAATATGAGCTCATCGTTGAGTTCATGGCTAAACAGAACGATTTTGATTGATGAGATGAATTGAATTGTTCAGTACGTCTCCTCAATTTATCCGAATACATATCCGTATATATTCGTTTATAATCGGATATATCCGTTTATAAATACGGTTAAGCACTGATTAACCTCCAATTTTAATCTCTCTGAGAGATTGTGTACCAGCCTGGAATAAAACACAAGTGCTGGAACCGGGTTACAGACATGGTTTTGGCGTATTTACCGGAAAACGGCACACATTTGAGGTATATCCAGGTACTGATGGGGCATGGGAGTCCGAAAACCACGGAAATATATACCCACGTAGCCCAGGGAGACATTCATAAAGTGGTTAGCCCACTAGATCATTTGAATGCAACGGGGTATATTTGATAAGGAATAAGTGGAATTCCACTTAGACAATTGTTGTGCGGCATTTTGGGAAACGATAGTGCAACCATTGAATGATAAAAAAACAGAAACTAATGAGTAGAAAAGAATGGACAGATGATAAACTATTCTTTCGACTTTTGAATAATAAGTCGGATAAAACTTATTGGGATAATGTTAGTGAATTACGTTCGAGACCAAAGAAATCTGTTTTTGAGAAATGTAAGGATTTAGTTAATTCAGATATCCCAAAAGAGAGAATGATTGGAATTGACATTTTAGCTCAATTAGGAATTTCACCAAGACCATTTTTCAACGAAACGATTGAGCTATACTTTGACATCGTGGAAAAGGAAATGGATAATAACGTTTTAAAATCTCTTCTTTATGCGATTGGACACAATAATGACAGTTTAAATCAGGAGCAGATTGAAAAACTGATTGCTTTTAAGACCTTTGAAGACAAGGAAATTAGACAAGGATTAGTTTCATCTTTACTCGGGTTGGATAATAATCTAGCGATTGACACTTTGATTGAATTGTCAGATGATAAATTAACTTCGATTAGAAACTGGGCTACTTTTGGGATTGGCTCCCAAATTGAAACCGACAATGAAAAAATTAGAAAGGCATTATGGAATCGGACTTCTGATAAAAACCAAGACACAAAACTTGAAGCTATCGTTGGATTAGCGAATCGAAATGATATAAAAGTAAAAGAGATTATTAAGCAAGAGTTGATAAACGGAGAATTTGGAACCTTGCTATTTGAGGCTATTGAACTGTTAGATTGTGTTGAATTAATTCCATTATTAAAAGACAACTTGAATTCAAGTAAAAGTGATTCGAATATTAATCCAGAATGGTTAAAAGATTTAGAAATATTGATTGACAAATTAGAAAAGTGAGAAAAAACGACCGCACAACAATGTATAAAAAACATAAGTGGCTCAGTGGTTTACGGAGTTTTGGAGCATTTATTCAGCTCCGCCAAATCTGCGATTTGACGGTTTGTTTTAAAACTATAAATTTGTGTCAAAACGCAAATTTGGCTCAATGCAACTTGACAGGTAAGAGCTCCGAAATCACTTACGTTTCTTATACCGAACGTTATCGGCAATAATCTTCTATGCGAGAACAAAGACGAACCAACTTCATTATTCCCCTCTCCGCAATTCTGATAACCTTAGTGTTTGGGATGATGATGATCGAACCTAACTTTTTTGAACTCGGTGAACGGAGATACAAGAAAGTCGATGACAATTCCCATATAATTAACCTTGGTAGGTTCGCTTTGCAAACTCCCAACAAATTCAAATACGTGGAACTAGAAGGTATTGACTCCTTTGTTGGTCTAATAACCGATGGAACTGACTCCATTGAATTTGATTTCGGTTGGTATTCAAACGACCTAACTTCGGAGGATTGGCGTCTAACAACTGAACAGGTGAACGGAAGAAAGTCTGTAATTGGATACTCCAACTCATACGGAACGGCCATTCATTTTCCCAACTTAGGAAACGATAACAGTCTAACTGTTTACGCAGGAACTATGCCGAAGGAAACTGCCCTGGACATTTTCCGAACGATCAAAATCCCAGACTAGGCGGATAATAAAGCCGATAACAGGCGCTAGCACGAATGCGCCAACTGCCACTTTACATACTTCAGTGCAAACTTCACCATGAATCAGCCGCTGAGAAAAGGCTGTGCTTTCTACTTGGCGCATCTCGCAGGATTTTTCATTTTTCTAGACGCAGTGCCATTCTGATACTTTGGAAGCACCGGCAGATTCATTAGTTTTATCGGAACTTGCTAAGCTCTGGGCGCACTCCTGCTAGCTAAGCGATATCTATGATAAAATCAATCCATTTCAACTTTTTTTAGTGCAATTCTATCCTGATAAGGCGTTCCCCTTTTAACTA